>OLZZ01000551.1_pt1 | contig 15863 bp, 14 predicted proteins | sample 1673571 | NCBI WGS metagenome assembly OLZZ01 (sample SAMEA103958115, study PRJEB25191) | human gut metagenome | biome: human-associated habitat [ENVO:00009003]; feature: intestine environment [ENVO:2100002]; material: feces | place: Germany | collected 2013/2015 | reverse complement strand
ATCCAAACCCGGAACTTAGCGCGTGACATTCCATCAGGCCCTGCCCCAATCTGCCTTCCGGGAGGGGGAAAGGAAACGGGGGGGGCAGCATGGCCCCCGGAGGGGGGCGAGCGGGTGCAGGGCTGCGCGAATAATTATTACTCCGCAGGTGCGGGAACCGGTGTGTCCTCCGCATCTTCCGGTCCGTACGCTTCCACTTCCGTCAACGCCAGGGGCTGGGAGGGATTTGCGGATTCCACGCGCAAGGCGCGCGCCTTGACTGGAGCGTCCAGTTTCCAGGAAGTGACGTTGGTGGATTTTTCCGAAGGAGTGGTGCTGAAGGTTTTTTCCGCCAGCACGTTTTTGTCATTGCCGTAGAGGATTACCTTGAATTTTTCCATAGTGCCCAGCAGCGTCAGGTTGGCCGGCGTGTAAATGACTACCTTTTCTATGGTGCGGTTGGTCTCCCTGCCGAAGTCAATGCCGAACCAGGCGGTTTTCCCTTCAACCACGCCTGTGGCGCTGATTGAAACGTCGGAAATCCTGGAGCTGGTATTGCCGTCAACGGCCTTTTCCGGACCGTAAGCTCCCAGCATGTTGCGGTTGGAACTCTGGCGAACCTTGACGCCGGGCTGAAGGCTCCAATTGATTTTGCCGGGTTCCGCGGAAACTTTGGGAACTGCCGGCGCCTGCGCCGGACGCGCGGCCGGAACAGGTGAAGGAATGGCCGCAGCGGCGTTTTGCGCGGTGGCCGGAGCGTGGCGGCGCGCGTCCCTGTTCGCTTGTCTTGCCGCTTCCGCTTTCGCGTTATTTTCCTTCTGCACCTGTTCATTATAGTCATTGCGCATTCTAACGACATCCTTCTTATACAGGATGCAGGTATAGGTCAGCACAATGCCCACGATCAGGGCCGGAATGAGATAGTAATAGATGTTGGACTGCCCTTTTTGCATGTTCAGGGCCGGAATGGCCGGGGAAGATGACGGTGGAGGGATGGAGGCCGCATTTCTTCCCGAAGGATTGGCAATGGCTTTATCCAGATCCGTGATGAAATCCCCCAGGTCCCGGTAGCGTTCCCGGGTATCCGGATTGATGGCGCGGGAGACTGCCGAATCCACGGCATCGCTGCATTTGATTAGTGAGGAGGGCATGGCGAAGCCCGCTTCCATCGGCGTTTTGCGGGTAAGCAGAATGTAGAGCGCCAGCCCCAGTGCGTAAATATCCATGCCCGGCGTGAACGTGGTTTCCGCTCCGGTGACCCACTCCGGAGAGGCGAAGTCCCCCATGTCCACCGGAGGTTGGGCAGGATAAATATTGATGGGCAGCAGCAGGGCGTCTCCGCCGTCTTCGCGCAGGCAAATCAGCTTGGGCGTGATGCCCCCGTGAAAAATGTTTTTCCGGTGCAGCGTCAGCAGTCCTTCCGCCATGTTGCGCACCAGGTTGAGCGCCGCCTGGGGAGATATTTGGGGAAGGGTTTCCATATCCGCCATCCGCGGATAGGGGGGGTGTTCGGAGATGATGAAAGTAAACGGCCCCGCCTGTCCTACTTCATAAACGCGCAGGAGCCCCTGGTGGGATTGTTCCACGATGGTGAGGGAGCGGACGATGAATTCAGGATCCCAGCCGAAGATGCCGGCTTCTTCCGTGGGAACCACCCGCAGCATGACGGGAGCAAAGTTGGATTTCAGGGTAGCTGTGAAAATTTGCTGGGGGCCTTTGGCTCCGACAAGCTGAATATTTTCCAATTGGGGAAAGAGAGAGGAAATCTGGTCCATGGGAAAGGAATCGTCGGCAGACATGGAAAAGGGAGGTGGAATAGTATTGATCCCCACTCTACCTTAAATTCCCCTACGGAAGCAACTCTATAAGCGGGCATATTTTGATGGCGGGACGCCCTGATGCTGAACGGACGCCAATCATGCCCGGATGGAGCGCGCCTTTTTCCGTAACCGGCCAGTCAAATCAGGGCAGCCAGGAACAGGCCGTAATGAGCGGGGAAAATTTCAGTTGTTTCAACCGCCGCGGCGGCATGTTGCCGCAGATGCCCGCGGCAAGGTAAATCCTGTTGGGTTCCTGTTTTTTTCCGGGAGCGGCAGGGAGGGTGGATGAACGAGGGCGTTCCAACCGTTAAAGCCGGGACATACAGGAACCCGGAAACAGGATCGCCGAGGCGTGGCCGTTTGACTGGAAGATGGCTGCTGTTATCAGCAGGAACAGCAGAAGGGGGGAAGGGAAGGAGGCCTTGCATGGACAAGGAGAAACAGTCCCCTGCATCAGGGCCTTTTCAGGATGATAGGCGGCGAGGGATTGGCCTGCCATACGGGAGTGGCGGCTTTCGCGTCCGCTTCTTCGAGCGTTTTACGGCCTTTGACCTTGACCAGGTGTTCCCGGAGGATGCGCCGCAGTTCCACGGCGGAGGCCGGGTCATCCTGCACGCTGTGCCCGGACGGAACGATTTTTTCACTGGCGCTCCAGTCCAGGTGGGATGAGTGGTACTTGACCACTCCGTCGGAGGAATTGGGCGTGTCGTTCCTGCCCCTGTCTCCAATGATGGAATGAACGGGAACATTTGGGGAGCCGCGCAGCTCCGACATGTATTTGACCAGGGATGAATTCGGGGAAAGCTGGCGGATGCTGGTCAGCTCGTCCTTCAGTTGCAGGGGGTTGAGGAGGAACATGCCGCGGCTGAGAGTGGCGATGCGGGTGACTTCTTCCAGCATGTCCGAGGGGAGGTCGATCAGGCGCTGGCCCAGTCTTCCTATCCAGTTGTCCGCGAAAGTGGAACCGCGGTGCGGGGTGGCCATGTACACGATGCGCGTGACTCCCTGGGGCGGGGAAAAGATGAAATTATTCTGGAGCCGTTCAAGCGTTTGTTCATCATAATGGAGGGGGGCCATTCCTTTCTTCCAGTTTTCCAGCGTCATTCCCTCAAACGTTTCCGGAGAAAGCTCAAATACTCCCTTCATCAGCGTCCAGGGTTTGGTGGAGTTATTGAAGCGGGTGATGAGGCCGCCCATGGAGTGTCCCACCATGACGATGTTGTTCATTTCCCTGGATGTTCCGCGGGGATTGTATTCCTGCATGAGCTCCTTCAGGGCCTGCCGCTGCCTGCTGGCCGGAATGGTCCAGGCCAGCCCGGACGGATAGCCGAAGAACCAGAATTGGTAGTTTTCCCGGATGACCGGATCCACCAGGAGACGGTTGGTCAGGTTAGCGAAGGTGGCGGGGCCGGACATCAGGCCGTGGGTGAAAACCACGGGTATTTTCCGGGGGTCATAGGGTTCGGAAAAATAAAGCCCCATCGTATTGATGGCCTTTTTGGGGCGGAATGCCCCCAGCAGTTCCGTTCCGTCTGCGTCGGAAAGCTTCCAGAAGAGAGCGATGGGGACGGAAAAATTGGCCGCCAGAGGCTGCCGCACCTTGTTTTTGCCAATGAAGATGTGCTCATTCATCAGGCGCGGAATGGTGCGGAGGGTTGGTTTCCCGTCCACCATGCGGTCAAAGTCCAGAATGGCCGTCAGCGTGTGCACGTTGCCGTTGTCCTTAAGCACGTTGGCATGGGGGCGGGAACCGCCCCGGGGCGCCAGCCCCGCCAGCGGTATGCCCATTCCCTCTACCGTCACGCTTTCGCGCAGGCGGAAGGTGGGGTCCACTTCATCGGACATGAAAATGGCCTCATAGAACCACGGATTGCTGTCCCTGGCATAGGGAGATTTTTCAATGACGAAGGGAAGGCTCAGGCGCTTCTCTTCATTCATGCCCCCTTTGCGTTTGGCTTCCTTCAGGTGGGAGGCCAGCTCCCGAATGCACGCATTGTATTTTTTCCGGGCTTCCGGCCATTCCCGGCTGCGGTTGGGAGAGGAAAGAATGAGCCATGCGGCATGGGCCTCCCGGATAGCCGCGGCGTCATCCTGGTAATGGGCGTACTCCATTTCCTGCCGCTGGTGCAGGGAACAGCCGGAAAGGCTTATGGCCAGTCCTAAGAGAAGGATGGAAACCGTTTTCATGATGCGCGGTGTAAATAAGCAGGGAAGGGAGGGTTATTCAGGAGAGCATGTCCAGCGCCCGGTTCATGGATTTGAGGAAGGTCTGCACTTCCTCTTCCGTATTGTACAGGGCAAAGGAGGCGCGGGTAGTCCCGGTGGTGCCCAGGGCGCACATGAGCGGCTGGCAGCAATGGTGCCCGGTTCTTACGGCAATCCCCATCTGGTCCAGCAACGTACCCAGGTCATAGTGGTGGATGCCCTCCGCCAGGACGGAGACCACGGCGCTGTGCGGCACGTCCGGGGCCAGTACGGTCAGGCGCGGCATGGCCTTCAGGCCTTCCACCGCCATATCCGTCAGTTTCTGTTCATGGGCGGCAATGTTGTCCAGGCCCAGCCCGGAGACGTAGCGGATGGCGGCCGCCAGACCCACTGCCCCGCCAATGTTGGGCGTTCCCGCTTCATATTTGAAAGGGATGTCGTTGTAAACGGTTTTTTCAAAGGTGACTTCCTTGATCATTTCCCCACCGCCCATCCACGGCGGCAGTTTCTCCAGCAGCTCCCTTTTTCCCCACAGCGCGCCGATGCCGGTGGGCGCGTACAGCTTGTGGCCGGAAAAGGCGTACAGGTCGCAGCCCAGTTCCTGAACGTCCACATTCATGTGGGAAACAGCCTGGGCTCCGTCAATCAGCACGATGGTTTCCTGCCTGTTCTCCTTGGCGAGCGCGGCCATTTCCCTCACGGGATTAACCGTTCCCAGCGTATTGGAAACGTGTCCCACGGCTACGATGCGGGTGCGTGGGGAAAGCATGTTCCGGTAAGCTTCCATGTCCAGAGTCTGGCCCGGCGTCAGGGGAACCGCTTTCAGGACGGCGCCCGTGCGTTCGCACAGCATTTGCCAGGGAACGATATTGGAATGGTGTTCGGAAGCGGTTACGATGACTTCGTCTCCCGGTTTGACCATGCCGGACGCGGCGATGGTATCCGCCGCCAGGTTGATGCCCATCGTGCAGCCGGAAGTGAACAGGACTTCCGCCGTTTCCGGCGCGTTGATGAACCGCGCCACCGTTTCCCGCGATTCTTCATGCGCTTCCGTCGCGAGCTGGCTCAGGTAGTGGGAGCCGCGGTGCACATTGGCGTTTTCCGTATCGTAGTAATGGCGGATGGCGTCCAGCACGGCCAGGGGTTTTTGCGTAGTGGCCGCATTATCCAGGTAAATGAGAGGCTTGCCGTGCACGCTGGTTTCCAGAATGGGGAACTGCGGGCGAATGGTTGCTGTGTCAAGCATGGCTATGGTACTAGTGAGGGTTCTTTGCGCAATTCATCCCAGCCTCCTTCCAGAATGAAAATGGGCGCGCGGATGCCGTATTCCGGCTTTTTCAGTTCATTGGCCACGGCCGCGCTGGAGGTGCAGTCCCTGCTGCAAAAGATGACGATGCAGAATCCCCTGTCCTCTGCCGTCATCAGGGCTTCCATGGCATTCGCCAGGAGTTCCTGGTAATTGGCATCCGCCGGGCGGATGGGGTAAACGGGGGCCCGGGTGACGGTATGGCGTTCAAAGTCGTCCTGCTTTCTGGCATCTATCCAGAGGATTTTTCCCGGCCATTCCTTTAATACCTGGGAGAGGCACACGTGCCCTTCCTCCAGAGTTTCCGGGTTGCAGGGCGGCGTGCGGAACGGCTGGATGACGCGCAGATCCAGCGCGGCGACGCCTACGGCCAGCAGAAATACGGCCAGCAGGAGTTTCAGAGCGGAGGAAAAGGCGTCTCTCATGGAAGGAAGGGCGGATGTCAGTTTTCCTTGATGGCCAGGAACCCCATTTGGCGTTTGTAGCGCGGCACGGCGGAATCCGTGCGCACCCAGATGGTGTTGAAGGCCGGCTTGGCCGTGGATTTGGGAGTGACGATGATTTTATATTCCCTGCCTTTTTTCACGGTCACAGGCTCGTAGTCAAAGGCGTCTCCCGTCAAATCCACCGTGGTCAGGTTGACGGGCAGTTCTTTGGAGATGGTGATTTTTATGGTTTTGGGCGCGGCGGCCTCTCCTCTGGCCCATTCCAGCTTGCGGGGTTCCATCCGGATGATGTCCGGGATCTGCGCGCGTATGACCAGCTTGTAGGCGGAGCCGTTGGCGTACACCGTCATGTCCTTGTCCACGGTGCCGGAAAAGTTGCCGGTTTTCATTACGGCGCTGATGACGCCGGATTCCCCCGGGGCATACGTCAGCTTGTTATCCTTCGCTCCGGCGGTGGTGCAGTCGCAGGAAACGTGGATTTTACTGATGGTGACCGGGGTGCCGGAAGTGTTGGTGAAGGAGAAGGATGCCGTGATGCTGTCCTGGTCCGGAGCCACCTTTACCGGAACCACCGTTTCCTTGAAGGACAATTCATTTTTGCCGGAGGCGAGGCTCCCGCACAAAAGCAGTCCTGACAGAATAACGAGCCGGGTGGTCATGGGCGTTTCAGGATGTTTTTTCTTCTTTATTCCTGGCGGAGAAAATGCTGGCGATGAAGAAAATAATTGCCGCTACGAAGATGCAGGAGTCCGCCACATTGAAGGCGGGCCAGCGGTAGTTGAAGAGGGGGATGGTGACGTCAATGAAGTCCACCACGTAACCGTTCATCAGCTTGGTGAAGAAACCGTGCTGCTGCTCATACGGAATCAGGAAGCCCTGAATCAGGCGGTCCGTCAGGTTGCCGGCTACGCCCGCCAGCAGCAGGACATAGGCCAGCTTGAGCCATGCCGTGTGGAAGAAGTTTTTCCGGTAAAGCACGACCAGGACCACGATGGCGAGCACGGGAACTGCCAGGAAAAGATAGCTGGACCAGACGGTGCCGTTCCCCAGCCCGAAAGCAACGCCCGTGTTGTGCACGCGGGTAATGTTCATGGTTCCGTCCAGGAAGGAAATGGGTTCCAGTTCCCTCAGTTTGTTCAGGGCGTCCACCGTGTTTGGATTCAGGTCCGGGAGCCGCGCCAGTTCCGCCTCCGGCATGCGTCCGTTCGTGGCGAAGTCCAGCGTGCCGTCCGCATTGATGTGCTGGAAGCCCGGAAAGTCCGGCAGATAGGCGTACTTATGGAGCTTTTCGTTCAGGTAGTTCAGCGGGAAGCGGCGGATAATCCACAGCTTGCTGGCCTGGTCCAGCGCATACAGCCCTGCGCCCAGCAAGCTCCACCAGAGCCAGCCGGGGGGCGTCTTTTTATGGGGGGCGGGTTCTTTTTCCGTCTGGGGGTCCATATAAAGGTCGGGAAATGGAGTGGATGCGGTTCAGGAAAGAACTTCCGCGCAGCGTTCGCATACGTCCCCGCCTTCCGCCGCCGGTTCATACCGGCGGCAGCGCGGGCACATGGCATGTTCCGTTTTTGCGGCGGAGGCTGCCAGTTCCGGACCGGTTTTCACGTCAAGGTCCGCGATGATGAAGAATTCCGTGGCAAACGCCCGGTCTTCCAGAAGCGCCACGACGTCTTCGCTCTCATTCACGGGAACGGTCAGGGTAATGGATGCCTCATTATTTTTGGAAAACACCTTGGCTTTCACCTGTTCTTCAATGGCTACCTGAATGACGGACTTGATTTCCTGGAGACGGGAAATGACGGAGGTCGCCTCCTGGGTATCATATTCCGGCATGGGGGCGGGGAAGTCCTGCTCATGCACGCTGCCTTCATATCCCGCGTATTCCCAGGCTTCATCCGCCGTGAAGGCCAGGATGGGAGCCAGCAGACGGCACAGAGCCTTGAAGATGATGGTCATGGCCGTTTGTGTGGCGCGGCGGCGCACGGAGGAAGATGAGTCGCAGTACAGGCGGTCCTTGGTGGTGTCCACGTACAGGGCGGACAGGTCGCTGGTGCAGAACTGGTTGATGGCGCTGAACGCCTTGCGGAAGTCATAGGCTTCATAGGCCTTCAGCGTTTCCCTGATGACGGCGTTCAGGCGTTCCAGAATCCAGCGGTCCAGGAGGGGCATGTGTTCCGGGGCGACTGCCTGCGCGGCGAAATCGAATCCGCTGATGTTGCCCAGCAGGATGCGCAGGGTGTTGCGGAGGCGGCGGTAGGGTTCCGTCACCTGCTTGAAGAGGTCTTCCCCGAAGGGGACTTCATTTTGCCAGTCCACAGAGGCGGCCCACAGGCGCACGATGTCTGCGCCGTATTTGTCGTAGTAATAGGCCGCGTCAATGGGTTTGCCGCTCTTGGCGTCGGATTTGGAGGTTTTTTTCCCGGTGTCCTTGTCCACGACGAAGCCGTGGGTCATTACGGCCTTGTACGGAGCCTTGCCGCGCCAGGCGACGGAAAGCATCAGGGAACTCTGGAACCAGCCGCGGTGCTGGTCCGTAGCTTCCAGGTAAAGGTCCGCCGGCGCGTCCAGCCCGGGGCGGTTGTCCATGACGGCCATATGGGAACTGCCGGAATCAATCCAGACGTCCAGCGTATCCTTGCCCTTTTTCCAGGTCTTCGGCAAGCCGAGGCGTTCGCACAGGTCTTCATCGGAGAGTTCAAACCAGATGTTGGAACCGTGTTTCTCCACCATATCCGCGATTTTGCGAACCAGAGCGGCGTCCAGGACGGCTTTGCCGTTTTCGTCAAAGAAGACGGGCAGCGGCACGCCCCAGGTGCGCTGGCGGGAGATGCACCAGTCCGGCCTGGCTTCCACCGTGCCGTAAATGCGGTTGCGGCCCCAGGAGGGCAGCCACTGCACCTTGTCTATTTCTTCCAGGGCCTGCGGGCGGAGCTTGTCCATGGAGATGAAAAACTGTTCCACGGCCCGGAAAATAATAGGCGTCTTGGAACGCCAGCAGTGCGGATACTGGTGGCGGTATTCTTCCACGCCGAAGAGGTTGTTGCCCTGTTCCAGCATGGAAATGATGTCCTTGTTGGCGTCAAAGACATGTTTGCCCACCAGGGAGGGCACGCCCACTTCTTCCGTGTATTTGCCGTCGTCGTCCACGGGGGAGAGGACGGGCAGTCCGTATTGGCGTCCCACGTTATAGTCGTCCGCGCCGTGGCCGGGCGCGATGTGGACGATGCCGGTTCCGGTGTCCGTGGTGACAAAGTCCGCCAGGATGATTGTTGACGTGCGGGAAAGGAAGGGATGGCGGGCCTCGCAGTTTTCCAGTTCGGCTCCCTTGAATTCACGAATGGTTTCCGCAAGAGCCCAGCCCGTTTTCTGAGCGAAGGCATCCAGCAACTCCTTGACGATGATGAGGTTTTCCGTCTGGCTGTCTTTCATGAACCTGCCTGCCACGTAGGTGAAACGCGGATGGAGTGCGAGACCTACGTTGGCGGGCAGCGTCCACGGAGTAGTGGTCCAGATGACCATGGATGCTTTCAGGCCCAGGGGATTGTCCAGAAGCGGGAAGCGCACGAAAACGGAGGAACTGACCTTTTCCTTGTAGTCGATTTCCGCTTCCGCCAGCGCCGTATAGGCCCCATAGGACCACTGGACGGGTTTGCGGCTCTGGTACACCGCTCCGTCTTCCACCAGTTTGGCGAACACGCGCAGGATGTTGGCCTCATACGCCGGCTTCATGGTCAGGTAGGGATTCTCCCAGTCGCCGAACACGCCCAGGCGGCGGAAGGAAGTGCGCTGAATGTCAATGAAGCCTTTGGCGAATTCCGCACAGCGTCGGCGGATTTCCGCCGCATCCAGGTCACGGGCCTTCTGAACCACCTTGAATTCGATGGGGAGGCCGTGGCAGTCCCAGCCCGGAATATAGGGGGCGGCATAACCGGCCATGGTTTTTGATTTCAGGACCAGGTCCTTGAGAATTTTGTTCAGGGCCGTACCCATGTGCACGTCCCCGTTGGCGAAGGGGGGGCCGTCATGAAGGAGGAACCGGGGTGCGCCCTGTGCCATCCTGCGGGACAAAATTCGTTCGTACAGCCCGGTGTCTTCCCACTTTTTCAGGCGTACGGGTTCGTTTTTCGTCAGATCCCCTCTCATGGGGAAACCGGTCTCCGGCAACAGGATGGTGTCTTTGTAATTCTTTTCGGGCGCACTCATGCCCGGAAAAAGTACCACCGGGCCCGGTTCCGGTCAACCCTGCGGTGCGGCACACGCCGGTCCTAGCACATTCATTCCCGTCGTGTTCCGGAGGAAGTGTCCGCTCCGGAGGGCGCACCCCCGCGGGCAGAAGACGGGGAAGAAAGGAATCCCTGTTCCCTGAGCCATTGTTCGGCGGCTTCAGGCCATTGATCCGTGGGATGTCCGCGTTTTTCCATGCCATACCCGTGGCCTCCCGTGGGATAGAAGTTCAGACTGGCGGGAACCCCCTTTTCCCGGCAAGCCTGTTCCATCAGCCTGCTGTTGGCGCAGGAAACGCCGTCATCCAGAGCGTGGACGAGGAACACCGGCGGCGCCTGCTCCGTCACCTGTCTCTCCGCGGAACACATCTCCTCCAGGGCAGGGGATGGATGGGCCCCCAATATTTTGTTGCGCGTTCCCCCGTGGGTAGTATGGGGCGCCATGGTAATGACGGGATAAATAAACATGGAAAAATCCGGACGGGCGGAAATGTTTTTCAGCGGATTTTCCGCTTCTTCCGGCAGGGTGCGGTTCCACAGCGTAGAGGCCATGGCCGCCAGATGGCCGCCAGCGGAAAAGCCCATGACGCCGATGCGAAGAGGGTCAATTCCCAGGGAAGAGGCGTTTTTCCGCACGGTCCTCAGAGCCTGGCGGGCGTCCAGCAGGGGACCGGGAAACTTCCCCAGGGCATTGCCGGTTCCTGAAACGCGGTATTTCACGACAACCCCCACCATGTCGTGTTCCGCCGCCCAGCCGGCAATGCGGCTCCCTTCCTTTTCAATGGCCTGGATGGCATACCCCCCTCCCGGAAAAATACACAGGGCCGTGCGCTTGTCCTGCGGACTCCATCCGGCGGGAAAGTGAAGCTGGATTTGCGCTTCTCCTACGTCCGTAATGTGTCCGGCGGAGGCTTGTTTTTCTTTCAGATCCGCCGCTTTGAGCCCCAGGGAAATCCATTCGGAGTGAAAGGCTTTTCCCTCTGAGGGAGGGCAGAAGGCGCTCAGCGCGGACGGCTCAGGCGGAACGGCCCCGGCTGAAGCGCAGGCGAATGTCAGAAAAAGCGCGGAGAATAATATCTGTTTCTTGTTCATGGTTTGTTGGCCAGTGAAATGACGAGTTTGGAAAGGCCCTGCACCACTTCTGCAAACTGGGGATAGTCCAGCTTTTCAGCCGTATCGCTGGTTTCATGGTAATCGTCGCAGCGGAGGAAGGCCGTATCCGTGGCGGCAAAGGAGGGGATGCCTTCCTTCATGTATCCCCAGTCGTCAGACCAGGAAACGCCGCGGGTGTAATACGGGAACACGGCGGAACGCACCGGAAAGCGGCTCAAGGCGGAAAATTCCTCCGCGCAGGAGCGTGCCAGTTTGCGGCCCGTGTTGGTGGAGAGGAAAGCAACATAGTCGCAGCGGTCCGGCAGGCCGGCCAATCCGGCAACCACGGCGGATTGGCGTTTTTTATTCACCCGGGGGGAATAGCAGCCCAGCGTTTCCAGGGCAATCATGCCGATGATTTTTTCCCTGCCCGAATGATGGGAGACGGATTTGGCATGCACTGCGCTGCCCATGGCGGGCGTCTGGTAAAAAGGAGGCTCTTCATTGGCGTAGGCCACCAGACAAACATCGTGGAGGGTGGAAGTTGCTGCAAGGGCACGTGCCGTTTCCAGCAGGGCGGCTACGCCGGAAGCGTTGTCATTGGCTCCCGGAGTTCCGGTGCGGGAAGGCCGGGCAGGACCGTGGTCGTGCCAGTTGTCCATGCCCACTTTGGTATCGTAATGCGCGCCGACGATGAGCATTTTGGGCCGGGGGGAGGTTCCTTTCTTGATGGCGATGAGATTATATGCCGTCCAGTCCTTGACGGAGCCGAATTCTCCGGAGGGCGGGATATGAACAGCCTGGCGCGTGACGGCATAACCCATTCCCTCCAGTTTTTGTTCAATGTAGCGGGCGGAACGCTCCATGGAGCCGGGGTGGTAGACGTTCCGTTCACCGATGGTATCCATGCGCTTTCAGGAGCGTTTCCGTTTGGTCCGTGTCCGGTATTTCTCCGCTTCCGCGGGGAGAAAAAAGCTTGGAACAGGAGCTGAGGGCGATGCAGACCACCACTATGAGCAGACCGAGCCTGAAAGTCATGAAAAAGAAATGCATAGCGGAAATTGAAGAGGTAACGCAGAAAGGGGAGTCCTAATGGGAAAGCGGAGGAAAATCAAGACGCACCATTTCTCCCTTATTCATGGACAAATCCTTTTTCCGGCCCTGATGCATGAACCGGAATTTGCCCGGACGCGCAGCGGTAGCCGTGGCCTGCACCCGGCCGTTTTGCCAGGACAAGTCCACTTTAAGCCCTCCCCGCGTGCGCAATCCCGTGGCTGACCCCTTCTTCCAGTCGTCTGCCAGGGCCGGAGCCAGCAGGATAACCTGGAACCCGTCCTGCATGATCCGGCTCTGGATCAGGCATTCGGCCACGCCGGAGGAAAAGCCGAAGTTCCCTTCTATCTGGAACGGGGGATGGAGGTCAAAAAGGTTGGAGTTGATGTAGTGCCTCAGCATGGTGTACATCCTGTCCTCTGCGGCGTTCCCGTCGCCAAGGGCGGCGTAAAGATTGATGAGCCACGCCGTGCTCCATCCGGTCCTGATGCCGTTGTTTCCCATATCCGCGTACTTGCGCCGGAAATCGGCTGACTTGCGCACAGCCTCTGCGTATTCCGGAGTATTGAGAACATCCCATTCCGTGCCGGGGAACAGGCCGTAAAGGTGGCTGATGTGCCGGTGGCCCTTCTGCATTTCTTCAAAAGGCTGCCTCCATTCCTGCACCCTTCCGTCGGGGCCGATGGCTGGCTGGGGAATTTTCCTGAGAAATTGGACGGCTTTAAGCAGAGTAGGCGTTTGTACGCCCAGCTCCCCGCAGGCGTAAATGTAATTGCGGAGGGATTCCCTGCCCAGAAGCTGGTCATGGGAAGCGCCGTTGGAAACATAGGAAAGCACGTTGGGGCCTGTTCCGTCCGGCGCGTAAAATCCGGTCTCCGGAGACACCCCCGGGCCGGAAAGGTAACGGCCCTCGCCGTCATCCTCAAACCAGGACATGATGAATCGCGCGTTGGATTCCAGAATGGGCAGCGATTTTTTAAGGTCTTCCCTGTCTCCGGTGAAGCGGTAGCTGTCCACCAGGTGGGCGCACGCCCACGCCCCGTTCATGAGGCTGGCCCCCCATTCCGGATTGTTGCCTGAAAAATAGGTGCGTTTCCAGCAATCCGTATAGTGGCCGAAGCAGAAGCCGTCCCGCTTGATGAAGCGCGCGAATTTCTCTCCGTGGGGGCGCAGGCTGCGGACAAAATCAAGATAGGAGTTCTGGAATTCTCCCAGCCCGGTGACATGGGAGGGCCACTGGTTCATCTGGCTGTTGATGTTCAGGAAATAACAGCCCATCCACGCCGCCCTCAACTCCGGATTCCATAACCCCTGTAAACCGCAGGGAAGCTGCCCCGGCCTGGTGTGGACAATCGTGCAGAAGCGGCCGAACTGGAAAAGCTGTTCCAGAAGATCCGGATCCTTCTTTCCCTGTTTGACCCGCTCCAGCCTTTGGGCGGTGGTCATGGCGGAGACCCCGGCCGGGGAATCTCCCAGATCCACCTGGCAGCGCGTCATGAGCCGGGAAAAATAATCTTCCGTTTCCGCCGCCAGTTTTTTCCATCCCGCCTTTTGCGCTTTTGCCAGGATTCGCGCGTTTTTAGCCGTCAGGGAATGCGTCAGGGGAGTTTCCGGCTTCCGGATATTGTAATCTGTGGAAATGGATGAAAGCACCAGCACTTCCCGGGCGGAATCAAGAATAATTGTTGAGCCTTTGCGAGTAATGGAGGCTCCACCGTATTTTCAAACCGGGTGCCTCCGTTGCTTCCCTGTCCTTCCAGTGCCCAGCCATTCGGCTGCGCAACAATTCGGGAAGCCGGATCCGGGTGTTCCAGATTCAGGGAAACGCGGCATCCGGACGGCATTGTGCAGGCAATGTGGTAGGCGGCGCAGTCGCTGGACGGGGCCGCCAGGATTTCTGTGGTCAATTCCCCCGTGCCGAATTGGGCGCGGGTGGTTGCCTTGCCCCGCCGCATATCCAGCGTACGCTGATAGGAGGAAGGTGAGGGAAGCCCCTGGAATTCCACCTGAAGACGCCCCCCCTGCTGGTAATCCCCCGCAATGTTGCCGGGGGGAAGGATATTCTTACGGAATAGCTGATCCGCACTGCGGTATTTTCCTTCCTTGCAAAGTTCGCGCGCCTTGTCCAGAGCTTCCGCGGCGCCTTCCCTCATTTGGAAATTTTTCTTTGCGAAAATACTTCCTTCATTGAGGACGACGGTTTCCTTCGGAAAAACGCCGAAAGAGAGGATGCCCAGCCTTCCGTTGCCCGTGCCGTATCCTTCCGTCCATACCCGGGCGGGGGTGGCGGCGGTGACCTGCATGGGGGCCGGAATGGCCCGGAGTGGGACGGCTGCCGCGAAAAGGCAGAGCAGGAAGGAATGTTTCAAGGTTGCAGGGACGTTCATGGGAGAAGATAATGTTGCGTATAATAAAAGTAAAAGAAAGCTGGTGTAAAAAACGCTATTTTTTAAATCGTCTTCCGGTGCCGGCGTAAATGACTGCAAATGCAATGCTTCCCACCAGAAAGTACAGGGAGGCGGACAGGAGCACGGAGTTCTGGAGAATGATGCTGGCGAGCCAGAGCAGCATGGCGAAGGCGAGGCAGTACATGATCTTCCCCATGAACCGGCACAGCGCCTGTTCATCATACTGCTTTTTCTGCCCTCTGTTCATCATGTTGCAGCCTGCGATGAGAAAGGAACATTTCCCCATGGAAAGAATGGCTCCAAGAATCATGAAACCTGCCATCATGGCGACGGGTATCGGAACAGGTGCATCCATAAGCTGGTAAAATGAGGGAATGGGAGAACCTGGTCGTTCGACCGGGCGGGCATGCGGGGCGGCGTTTTGCGGAATACGTTGGGGAAACTGTGTTTCTTTCAGCAACGGAGAAACTCCGTTGTTCCTGCCGAAGGCTTCCGCAGGGTACGGTTACGGTTTTTTTTGACATTAAAACAGGAAACAGCAGGAACAGAACCAGGCGATGATGAGCAGGCCGCAGGTAAATTCCAGCAGCAGGCCGGCAAGCATCCCAAGCGCCGCTCCGGAACCGGCCCTGAAGGCGTCCATGATATCCTTTCTGGCAAAGATAAGTTCCGCCAGCAGCGCCCCCAGGAACGGCATGAACAAAAGGCCTACGATGGGGGAGAAAAGGAGGCTCCCCGCCACGGCGCCGATGATGGCTCCCCAGATGCCGGCGGCAGTGCTGCCGAATTTTTTGGCGCCCATGCCTCCGGAAAGCTTGTCAATGACCATGCCTCCCGCCACCAGCAGCGCCAGGACGGTCCATTCCCACCACGCCAGGTTTTCTCTGCCCATGACTCCCTGCCAGACGCACCCGGCCGCAATGATGATAATTCCGGGAAGCATGGGGATGAGCGTGCCGATCAGCCCCATGCCGAATAACAGCAGGGTGACGCACCAGACGAGGGTTTCCGAAAGGAGATGGGGCATGCTTTCCTTCTTATCAGGAAGCCGGACAGGTGGCAAGGTTTCTGCCCGGCTTGCGGATGACGAAGAAAGGAAAAAAGGGGGAGAAATTATTATTGCGGTTGTTGCGGGCGTGGTATGGAATGGCGCCTATGACTTCCACCGGTGTTTATCTATGCGGTTGCATCATGTTCTTTTGCGTTTTTTCTCAGGGGGCCACGTCTTCTCCGCCAGCCGTTTCCGCAGCGGATTCCTCCGCCGTACGCGAGCTGGCCCATTCCCTGAAGGCCCGTGTGGGCATGGCTGCGGAAATGCTGGATACGGGGGAAAC
>OLZZ01000545.1_pt1 | contig 16018 bp, 17 predicted proteins | sample 1673571 | NCBI WGS metagenome assembly OLZZ01 (sample SAMEA103958115, study PRJEB25191) | human gut metagenome | biome: human-associated habitat [ENVO:00009003]; feature: intestine environment [ENVO:2100002]; material: feces | place: Germany | collected 2013/2015 | reverse complement strand
CTGTTTGTGAGTCGGCTTTGAACGTGATGTTTTTAGGGTAGCTACAACTGCCTAGTGCAATTAATGCCAAAGGTAATGCAGCATACAAGAAAAGCTTCATGATGTTTTTCATACTTATTTGGATTATTGATGTAACTGTGCAAAGAAAGGAATAAAAAGGGAAATTAATTTGTACTTTTCATACATAATCCTGTAAAATAGTTCATTTTCTTTATAAAAAGGCTTGAAGTGCCTGTTATTTTGTGGTTTTGAATCATTTTTTAGGTGCGGGTTGTGCGGGATAACGCGGATTTTTTCTTATGATAACATGAGTTTATTATAAGACTAGCTTATAACTGACAGGAATATGAGCAAGACTGATATTGAATTTTAATAATCCTTTTGTCATTTAACTCAAAACCATCCTGTAACGAGTTATTTCTTATATCGAACTTACGTTATTTAAATAAGTAAAAAATATTTAGTCAGATATGAATTTTATAGACAATACATTACTTCTAGGAGGAAAATACCGGATAATCCGCTTCATATCAAGCGGAGGATTCGGATGTACGTACGAAGCGGAGTTAGTTCTGCTTCATAAGCGGGTTGCCATCAAAGAGTTCTTTGTAAAGGACTTCTGCAACCGTGATGAAAACACCAGCCACGTCACCGTAGCTACACAGAGTAAGGTGAAACTGATAGAAAGACTGAAACGGAAGTTTATAGAAGAAGCGAGTGCCCTGTTTTCCATGCAGCATCCTAATATTGTGCGTGTAACTGACGTGTTCGAGGAAAACGGCACGGCTTATTATGTAATGGATTACATCGACGGAAAGTCCTTGCAGGAAGTAGTGAAGGAAAAGGGAGCCTTGGATGAAGATTTGGCAGTCTATTACATCAGTCAGATAGCCGATGCTTTAAAATATGTGCATAGTTTAAACCGATTACACTTGGATATTAAGCCGGGCAATATAATGGTTAATGATAACAATCAGGCTATCTTGATTGATTTTGGCGCGAGTAAGCAATATGATGAAGTGGAAGGTGAAAATACATCAACCTTGTTAGGAAAGACTCCCGGTTATGCTCCTATTGAACAAATAAGTAATAACGTCAAAAACTTTACTCCTGCAACAGATATATATGCACTTGGAGCTACACTTTATAAATTGCTGACAGGAATAACACCTCCTGATGCAACGGAAATATTTAACGAAGGCCTTAAAGATTTACCTGAATCTGTTTCTGATAATATAAGAATTGTAGTAAACAAATCAATGGAATTACGGGTAAAGGACAGACCGCAAAGTATTAATGACTTTATATTGCTGTTAAATATAAATAGTAATACAACAGGTCCTATAGATGACAGAATTGTTGAGTCTATAGAACCCACAGAGTTACCTTCACAACCTGATATTAACGAAGATACCTTAGTCAATAACGAGTCTACTTATTTAGATGTTGATTTAGGCTTATCCGTAAATTGGTGCAATAACAATATAGAAAAGGATGGTGAAATTTATTGGGGTTGGAGTGATATCTCAGGTAAAAAGAAAGATACTGATTTATCACTATATCCTAATAATCATCCACCTAAGAATATATGTAGTTTAGCGCAATATGATATAGCTACACATTATTTAGGGAAAGGATGGCGTTTACCGACAAAAGATGAAATAAACGAACTACAGACCAAATGCAAATGGGCGTGGACTTCAATAGAAGGAGAATATGGCTATAAAGTTATTGGGAAAAATGGGAATAGTATATTTCTACCTGCAACAGGATTTAGATCTGGGAATTCTTGCAATGACAAAGAAATAATTGGATATTATTGGAGTGGAGAATTAAGTAATAATGAAGAAGAAGCTTATGCAATTTTTTTCAATCAGAATAGTGTAAAAACCTGGTCTGTCAGAAGATACTTTGGATTAGCAATAAGAGCTGTTAAAGACTATAAATAGAATCAATATGCAAACATCTAAAAATGAACTAAAACTAGGAGTTTTATATAAAGTGGAAAGTCCTATTGTTTTTTATCATGTACACCATTATAAAAATGGGGAGGAATGTTACATGCAAGAACAGATTAATACCAGAACTTATTCAAGAAATCATATAACTAGTGATAGTCATAAACTGGAACAAGAGAAATTGTTTGAATCAATAAGAGAAGTAAATTTCCCTTTGTTTCCTTCAAGAGAAAATTGTTTATTCCTATCTAAAACAAAAGAAGATGCAAAATATTGGCATAATTACTTTAGAAAGAGATGCAACTATACAAAATGTTATAAAGTAACTCTTCTTTCAGGGAAATTTGTTCTTTTAGACTTAGCTCTATATGATGAAGGAGAATTTCAAAAGTATTGGAAAGGAGAACAAATTTCAGATGATATAGAAATTTTATTTGAAGGAGAGTGCCGAACAGAAGAAATAGAAACGAATTGGGATTAATTTTATAATGGAAACAATCATATTCAAAACAAGAGACGAGCTTTTCAAGGTAAATATAGAAAAGCTGGTATATGCAATGGCTGATGATAATTACATCCATTTGTATTTTCATAACAAACAAAGCATTATGATTTGTATGACTCTTCAGACTTTGGAGAAGATGATACTGAATATGTCATTGAAGAATGATAAACTGATGTTTATAAGGATAGGCAGGAAGTACATCATAAACCATCATTACATAGCGCAGATAAACATTCTTAAGCAACAACTCGTCTTGAGCGATTGGGACACGATGTCTCCCATCGTATTAAGTGCTTCCAAAGAAGCATTGAAAACTTTGAAACAAACTATTACGGTAAAATAAAGACAGGCATGGAAGTAATTGTAGGAAGAAAAGGCAATCAGCCCTTCGTTATAACTAACAAATCAGTTAGCAGCAAGCATGTAAAGCTGGTCTTGCTGGAAAATGGAAAGGTACTTGTCGAGGATTTGAATTCAACGAACGGCACTTTTATCAATGGCATACGCATTGCCAAGAAAGTCATTGATATGAATACGGTTGTTCAACTCGGAACAGAGTACGCGTTTAAGGTTTGTGACGCTATGTCCGTATCTTGCGCTACTCGCTCATCGGCAAATTCCATCAATGTACAACAAGCTACTAAGCAGGAAATCACACAAGAACCTGACCCGGAAATCATCAGACAGTTTGTCCGGCTTGAGAATGTGTGGACAAAATATCAAGAAGAAAAAATTGCCTTGCAAAAAGGTGCGGCATCAAAAAACTTCCTTAGGGTGTTACCAATGGCCTTATTAGGTGGTATTGGTTATTTGATTTCGTGCATCCCTGAATTGTCCGGCCTACGTATACCGATTACATTAGTAGGTTTAGGCATAGGCGGTATAATTACTTTCATTGCATATAAGAGCAGTACGAGTCTTCCTGAAGAAATGGAAAAATTGAATCAGAAGTTTCAGATTGATTACGTCTGTCCTAAATGCAAGCAGTTCTTGGGCTTCATTCCATTTGAAGGTTTGAAGAACCGGGGGCAGTGTTTGACTTGTAAAACTAAATGGATAAAGAAATGAGGAGCGTTGTATTGACTATTGTGTTGTGCATTACAAGCAGTTTCACAATGAAAGCACAGAATCTGTATGTGGTATCCATAGGCATTGCGGATTATGCTTTTATTAATGATTTAAGATATACAGAAAACGATGTGAAGAGTTTTAACCGTGTAATGAAGTGTCATACAAAAAATGTCATTACGCTAACTGGCAAGAATGCGACGCATTACAATGTCGTAAGAAGTATTGAATCTGTTTTTTTTAAAGCAAAAAAAAAGGACAGGGTGATATTGTTCTTCAGCGGACACGGTTACCCAGGTGGATTTTGTTGTTATGATATGAATCCTAAGGACAGGACAAACGGACTGACCTACAAGGATCTTCAAATGCTCTTAAAAAAATGCAAGTCAAACAGTAAGATTATATTTGCAGATGCGTGTTTCAGTGGTGGGGCAAGAATGGAGGGCAATAGCGAAATATCCGAATCAGTTTTTCGGCAAAGTAATGTGCTGTTCTTCTTGTCTTCGAGAACCAACGAAATCTCACAGGAAATGATGAAAGGTACGAATGGTCAGTTTACCAGATTTCTTGTCAGAGGATTGGGAGGTGGAGCGGATTACAATCGGGATAAACTGATTACAGCAAAAGAACTTTTTGATTTTGTCAGCAAAGGAGTCCGGAAAGCCACATACGAAAGACAGCATCCGGTGATGTGGGGTAAATACGATGACAATATGGTAATATTAAACTGGAATTAAAAGTATTCGCTTACTAATCTGCCGGATTCACCCAATAGGTACTCATAAGTATAATTGTTTGTAATAAAGATTCTTATTTTTGTATTGTGATAATCTTAAAAAAGTAGCTATATGAATAACGAAGAAACAATCCTTGATTCTAAGTATGGTACGGAATCTACCGAAGACACTAAAAAGATGGACAGTAAAAGTAATAAAAGAAGCACTGTGAGTGAAAAGATTGCTTACGCAGCCGGTGGTGCAGTTGCCGGTGCAGGTATAGCTTTAGGTGGACAGGCTGTAGCAGCTCCTCAAAGTGATGAGATTGAGGCAGTAGCCGAAAATCAGAATGAAGCTGTAGAACTAGTTGAGGACACTAAAACGGAACCGGCTTCTAATTCAGGAAGTGTAAATGCTCCCAATCCTGAAGAAGTCATAGTAGCTACCTCGACGGGAATACGTGTGGCGCAAGTAGATGACGACAAGAGTTTCTCGGAGGTATTTGCCGATGCACGTAGTCAGGTAGGTGCAGGAGGTGTGTTTGAATGGAGAGGAAATGTGTATGGTACTTACTATAAAGATGAATGGGAGGCGATGAGCAGTGAAGAACGTCAGGAATTTCAGTCCTCAATAAACTATAATGACCTTACAAACTCTTCTGACGACAGTCAATCGTCTGCATCCGCTAGTGTGATTGAGGAAAATGTGGCTGTACATGAAACAAGTAACAATGATGTTGAAGCTAATTCATCAATTGATAGTGAGGTGCAAGTCTTGGCGGTGGGAAATACGGATTTGAATGGAGATGGAGTACCTGAGAATGCCATGGTATTGGAGGTAAACGGACATGAAGTATTGGTTGTGGACGTGGACGGAGACAATATGGCTGATATAGCTATTGCTGATGTTGACGGCAACGGACAGATAAGCGAGAATGAGGTAGCGGATATTTCACATGAAAATCTCCAAATGCTTGATTCGACTCCGGGGGATGTTTATATGGCACAGGCAGAAAGTAATCCGGATTACATGAATGACGCAAATGTCGGATTGTATGATGCTTAATGACGATTAAACAGGTATGGAAGAGCTGAAGATTATATGCCCTAATTGTCATAGCCTGCTGAAAATTCAAAACACATTGGGCATAAGTGACAAAATGTTGTCTTGCCCAATATGCCGTTTTCGTGCAAAGGTTTCAGTTTATCAGCAGGCTAATATGAAAAGACACCAACCGGACGATGATGATGAACCGACTCAAGTAAATCTTGATATGATGGACCGAACGATAGGCTCTCTTTTTTATCAGAATGAGGAGTATTCTTTACATAAGGGAATCAATACCATTGGGCGTAAGGCGAAAACCGGTCACGCGGAAGTACAGATCAGTGAAGACCGGTATATGAGCAGGCAACATGCCAGTATCACTATCAAAGAAGGTCATAACGGACTTGAACATCTGTTGCAACCCACCAACCCTAAAAATCCCATTAAAGTAAATGGAAAGCCGATTGAAAACGAGGATGTAATTGTGTTGCAGTGGGGCGACCGGCTTACTTTCGGACATACGGAGCTTATATTTGAACGTCCTCATTATAATGAAGAAGAAACAATGATTGAATAATATGGAAATAATTATAAGGAAACCTCTCGGATATAGCCATATCGGGCTCAAGGAACGTCAGGAGGACGCTGTATGGCCTTTGTTTGATGAAGTTACTGAGCAAGACACTTGTTTTGTGTTATGCGATGGAGTGGGAGGCAGTCTGCACGGAGAAATAGCCAGCAAAACTTCATCTGAAGTCATCGGGAGCTATTTGAAGCAAATCGTAAAAGAAAAAGGTGTGACAGATGATAAAGATGTGCAGCGTGCTGTCTCATTGGCGTATGATGAACTTGAAAAGATAGACTTGGAAGATGCCGATGGCAAAATTTCTATGGCTACCACGTTTGCTTGCGTTTGCATTCACAAGAATGGTATTCTGGCAAGCCATATTGGAGATAGTCGGATTTATCATATACGCCCTAATCACGGATTACTTTATCAAAGTGCAGACCATTCGCTTGTCAATGCTTTACTTCAGGCCGGAGAATTAACTATAAAGGAAGTTCCAAACTTTCCCCGAAAGAATGTGATAACCCGAGCTATCCAGCCTAATAGCAAACGTGCCAAAGCGGAAGTGCATCAACTTATGGACGTACAGTCGGGTGATTATCTTTTTTTGTGCTGCGATGGAGTACTGGAACAGTTATCCAATGAAAGGCTTGTCGAAATTCTTTCAATGAAGATTTCTGATAAGGAAAAACTTTCTTTATTGGAACAGGAAAGCTTGAATAAGACAAAGGATAATTTTACCGCGTATCTTATACCGATAGATACCGTGAAAGGCTTTTCTGCCATTGAAGCTACGGATGAGGTTCAAGATGTGGTCGTTGCGTCCGCACAACCAATAAAGTCTAAAAAGCGTCTATCTTTTGATTTCAGAAATAAAGTAAACAATCGGTATATACTTTATGGCGGCATCATATTATTGTTACTTTTAGGACTTGCAATTTGCTATTTCAGTTTTTTCTCTGATACTCCCCAAAGAGATAATGAGGAACTTAAACTTCCTCAAAAGATAGATACATTACGTATATAATATTTAATAGAAAATGAACTTGCCAGATAATACATTACTTCAAGGAGGGAAATACCGGATAATTCGCTTCATCTCGAGCGGTGGATTCGGGTGTACTTATGAGGCAGAATTGGTTTTGCTTCATAAACGGGTTGCCATTAAGGAGTTCTTTGTGAAGGACTTCTGTAACCGTGACGAGAACAACAGCCATGTCACCGTAGCCACACAAAGCAAGGTGAAGCTGATAGAAAGACTGAAACAGAAGTTTATAGACGAGGCGAGTGCCTTGTTTTCCATGCAGCATCCCAACATCGTACGTGTGACGGACGTGTTCGAAGAAAACGGTACGGCTTATTATGTAATGGATTACATAGACGGGCAGTCCTTGCAGGAAATAGTGAAAGAAAAGGGATAGATTACATTGACGGGGAATCTTTGCAGGATATTGTGAAGGAGAAAGGGAAGTTAGATGAATCGTTGGCAGTTAATTACATAAAACAAGTAGCTGATGCTTTGAAATATGTACATAGTTTGAACCGCCTGCACTTAGATATTAAACCTGGTAATATCATGATTGACAAAAACAATCAGGCTATATTGATTGACTTTGGTACCAGTAAACAATACGATGAAGTAGATGGTGCAAACACTTCAACTTTAATGGGAAAAACTTTAGGATATGCTCCTTTAGAACAAATAGGCAATGAAGTTTGCAAGTTTTTACCCGCAACTGACATTTATGCCTTAGGTGCTACTTTATATAAATTGATTACCGGGAAAAGTCCTCTGAATGCAACGTTACTGGCGAGTGGAGAAAGTTTGGAAATTATTTCTGATGTAGTTAGCGAATCTACTCGAAATGCTATTTATTCAGCAATGAAAACAAACAAGAAAGACCGTTTGCAAAATGTAGACGAATTCTTGAATTTGCTTAGAGAAAACAAAGATGGGAATAAAGATGTTTTAGCAAGTATCAAGGAAGAAAATGTACATGCAACACAATCGTCTGATAAACTATCAGAATCAACAATTCTAGAAGACAAAAACCATAAACAGATAAAAATAACAAATAATACTTATATTCCATCAATAGAAAATACAGACAATGTTACAAAGAAACTATGGGTGGTTGTATACATATTGGTAGGATTGTAAGCAGTCAAAAAAAGGCTATTGATTGAAATGGGTAACTTCGCTGCCAACCAAATTTATAGAATTATGTATAGCAGTGAAGATCTTGAAAGGTTTTACTTTCAGTACCAGACGGAGGCGTTACCCCGTGGAGAATCTCTCCAATCGTTTTGTGTCAAGAACAAAGTCCCTTATAACATTTTCCAGAAATGGTTTAAGGATACCCGCAAAAAAGTAGTTGAGGTTCAGGTTGACGGTGCTCCTGAGATTACCCATGAAGAAAAGACTAAAATTGGTGACCGGCCTAAACCTGTATCAAGAAGCGGTAATGACAATCCCGTCCGCATATGGATAGACATCCGTATCAGTAATGGATTGCACTTGTCCCAAAAGAATTTAAGCTATCAGGACTTAGTCCGGATGATAGAGAAGCTGGAGGGTTTATGCTGAGTGTTACCGGTCTGAATCATTTTTATTATGTGCGTGACTTTACCGACATGCGTTGCAAGCACAGCCGTGTGTTGTCCATCATCCGTGAACGGCTTCACCGGGAACCCTGTGACGGGGATGTCTTCATTGTCATGTCGCGAAACCGAAGGATAGTCCGTATGTTTTCATTTGACAATCATTCATACAGCCTGTTCGAAAAGAAGTTTGTCGCGGGCTACCAGTTCATGAAAGTGGAGCGGAACGGGGCGGATACCGTTTATCGGATTGACTGGAAAGATGTGGTCCTGATACTGGAAAACCCTATAGTTAAAACATTGAAAATCAGATAATTAATATGTCTGTTTGCTTGCGGTTTTGCGATTGTTTTAGTACCTTTATATCTGTAAATCAAAGGTTTAAACATGATCGAACTGCAACATATAATAGACTCAAAAAGGGAATTGTTGAGTAGGGAAACCTACTCACGGAACCCTATAAATTATAGTGAAGGTATGGCAGACGATCAAAAAGACCGGTACATACAATACCTTGCTGAGCAGAATCAGGACCTCAGGTTGACAAATGACGCCATGAAGCTTGTCTTGGAGGATTTTATGGTTCAGATGAAGGAGCTGAAGGACCAGATGTCCTCCATGCAATCGAAACAGTCCGATTTGGAAAATCAGTTATCGGAAGAGCGCAAGCTTCGCAAATCGGCTGAACGTAAGGCAAAGTCCCTTCAGGAAAAACTTGATTTTGCCAACCAGGAACGTTTTGGTGACAGGCGTCAACGGATAAACCCTAAAGCTAAACAGAACGCTTCTGACCGGCAAAAGGAAAAAGATGATTATGACGGTACGGACGATACGCTCCGTACGGACTCTGTAGACAATAACGAATCCCGGAATGAGCCGGCCCTTCCCAGAAAGGAACGTGACCTGGGCAATCGTCCCGACGGGTATAAAACGATGGGAGTGTCCGGAGAAGTGGTAGAGCATCCGTCAGATCTGACAAAGGTTCCCGGACGTATCATTGAAAGAAGGATGGTACGTGTATTCAGTTTCCGTACCTTCCTTACGGAAGAATGTTTTGAGATGGTCCATTATGCAGAGCCTGGCAAAAAGCCGAAGTGGGGTTATTTCCCCTCTGAAGGCCATCCGGAGGTGGTAACTAAGTTTGAGGGGACTAAAGCCACTCCTGAATTTCTGCAGGCCATCGCCTATGAAGTTTATGTAAAGAATGTGACCTTCGGCCTTCTGCACCAATGGCTGACGGATATGGGAATGACCATTTCTAAAAACACCTTACGCAACTGGCTTAAGAAAGGCAAGAAATACCTTGATGAACTGGTTCGTGTATTGAAGTCCGTTGCCTTGGAAAAGGACTCGGTTGTGAACTGCGATGAGACCTGGTGCAAGGTGCGCAAATATGACCGTTATAAGAAGTGTTATATCTGGGTATTGGTCAACAAGGCTCAGAAAACAGCCATTTTCTTCTATGAGGATGGCTCCCGCGGCCGTGAGGTGCTTACGGATTTTCTGGGTGATGCGGAATTGAAGAGTATCATGTCCGACGGCTACAATGCTTATGTTTTTATCGGTGATGAGTTGAAATCGGCTCAGTTTAAGGATACTATCCATCAGGTTTGTATGTCCCATGCGAATAATAAGTTCGTTAAAGCCGGTAATCAAGGAGGCGAACCGCTGGCCGAACGTTTTTCAAAGCTTTTAAAGTGGTTCTTTTCTAAAGAACATATTTATGATGAAGCCGGTCTTACTCCGGAAGAGAGACTGCGGGAAAGGCAAAGCCTGGAAACGAAGGAACACCTGATAGAATTGCGCAGCCTGTTAGAGAGTGAACTGTCGAAGAATTCAGAATTTAGAAGTCAGTATTATACAGAAGCACTTAATTACTTGAAGAAGTTCTGGAAGGAACTATTTGCTTTTCTAGGCGATGGAGATCTTCCGATAGACAACAATCTGGCAGAGCGAACCATTCGAAAGCTGACTACTCAACGCAACAATTCACTTCATTATGGCAGTGATGCGGGTGCTGAGATGGCTGCCACTTATCATAGTGTAATAGGAACGGTAAAGCTTCATGGCAGTTCTGTCTGGAACTTCATCGGAACCTTTTTCAAAAATATCTTTAACGGTTGCAGAGACTATGTTAACATGGTTCCTGGCAAAATCACTTTGGCTACCAGCCAATGTTAAATTCAAAACTAATTAATTAACAAAACTCGATTTAGGGCACTGAAAAGTACCCTCTCAAAGAGGTATGCCCTAAATTGAGTGCTTACGGTAGGATTATTAACATTAATATGTTTTATCGATATGATCGCAGGCGTATAATTAAATATCATGCTATACATTTTCCAAATCCGATGAATAAATTCGCTAATAAGAATTCTGTACCCAAGATTTGCACAAAATTATAAACAAGCTTTTAATTGTGCACAGAAGCATCCAAAGAGGGGAACCGACGTTGCACAAAAATAAGGTTCATTCTACATTTCAAGTGACACAGCCGTAAGCTTTCGAATAAATGCACCTTTTAAACTTTAAGGTTTGGTTGTAAACTTCCAATAACGAATACAATCAAACCTCAATTATTATGAATAGACATAAACATTCGGTAACCTACAGGTATTAATATATAACAATAGCGACTGTCACTATAAACCTAATAGTTGCAGTCGCTATTGTTGTATATAAAGGTTAATACTTGTAGTTTATGACACTAGATGCGTTAGCCCATCATGGAAAGACAATCATTATAATTGCACACCATATGAGTACCGTGAAGAACGCGAATACGATTGCGGTCATCAAACAAGGACAGGTGGTCAAGATGGGCACGCACAAGGAACTATTCCAAGCCAGTGGGTTTTATAACCAATGTAGGACACGGCACAAAAACATGCCTCAATCTGAGCATGCCTTTGTGTCATGTCTGCAATGTTTACTGCCAGTCTCCGTTAGCCTTGATAAATTCGATGAGCTTCTCTACCGCCTCTTCTTCGGGAATGTTCTTCTCGATGCATTCCTTCTTCTTGTAAAGACTGATTTTGCCGCGTCCGGCACCCACGTAACCATAGTCGGCATCGGCCATCTCGCCCGGTCCGTTGACGATGCAGCCCATGATGCCTATCTTCAATCCTTTCAGGTGCGACGTAGCGGCCTTGATGCGGGCGATGGTACTCTGCAGATCGTAGAGCGTGCGTCCGCAGCCGGGACAGGAGATGTATTCCGTCTTGCTGGTACGCAAACGGCCGGCCTGTAGGATACCGAAGGCGGTGGCGTCCAGCGTGGTGGCGGGGATGCTACCCTGGTTGTAGAGGAAAATACCGTCCGTCAGGCCGTCGAAGACAAGGGCGCCCATGTCGGCCGCCGCCTTGATCTGCAAATTTTCCTTCTCCTCCTCGGCATAGTGCTGGAAGAAGACAACAGGATTGGACAGACCTTCCTGCATCAGTTGGTGGACAAGCGCACGCTGCTCACCCAGCCGGTTGGGATGGTTGCTCTGTGCCACAAGTACAATTTCGGGATGGTACTTCAGACAGGCGAGCGCCTCGTCGTTCAACCCCATGTAGGTAATCCTTCCCACACGTCGGCATCGACAATGTATTGCACGCCTTCCTGTACGTCGGCGGGCAGCTGGTGGCCGGTGTAGATATAGTCGGGAGCGAACTGCGGGTCGGTCGTCAGGTCGCCGTCCAGGCGGGCGGCAATGACGACGGGCACGTTGTCGCCGCCGATGTTGCGTACGGCCACGGTCTGTCGGCGCGAGGGCGCCAGGTAGTTGAAAGTCGGGATGTTCGGGCCGGGAATATAAGGATGGTCCTTGCGGCGCATCACGTAGTCCACCAGCTTGCGGGCCACGGGAATTTCGGCTTCGGGAGCCTCGCTCAGCGATACGCGGATGGTGTCGCCCAGTCCGTCAGCCAGCAGGGCACCGATGCCCAGAGCCGACTTGATGCGTCCGTCCTCGCCGTCGCCCGCTTCAGTCACGCCCAGGTGCAGGGGGAAGTGCATGCCTTCCTTTTCCATGACGGCAACCAGCAGGCGTACCGTCCGCACCATAACGACCGTGTTCGAGGCCTTGATGGAGATGACCACGTCGGTGAAATGCTCGTCCACACAGATGCGCAGGAACTCCATGCACGATTCTACCATGCCCTCGGGTGTGTCGCCGTAGCGCGACATGATGCGGTCAGACAGGGAGCCGTGGTTCACACCGATGCGGATGGCCGTGTGGTTCTCCTTACAGATGTTCAGGAAGGGGACAAAGCGGTCGCGTATCTTCTGCAATTCCTGCGCATATTCCTCGTCGGTATACTCCAGGTGCTTGAAGGTACGGGCAGCGTCTACATAATTGCCGGGATTGATGCGTACCTTCTCGGCATAGAGAGCGGCCACGTCGGCCACGCGCGGATTGAAGTGTACATCGGCTACCAGCGGTGTCATGTAGCCGTCGCGGCGCAGGGCAGCATTGATGTTGCGAAGGTTTTCGGCTTCCTTCACGCCTTGTGTCGTGAGCCGCACGTATTCTCCGCCCGCATCGGCTATACGTTTGGCTTGGGCTACGCAGGCATCGGTATCCTGAGTAGCGGTATTGGTCATGCTCTGTATGCGGATAGGATTGTCGCCTCCCAACGGAGTGGCACCGATATTGACTACAGATGTTTCCCTGCGGGAATAGTTGAATAAATCCATAATGAATGAAGAATTAAGAATGAAGAATTAAGAATGGGGATGCGATGACCGATTCTTCATTCCTAATTCTTCATTCTTCATTTTTTAGTTCGTCTTGTACTCGTATCTTACGTCCTTCAGGTCCTCGTTGGCCTTGGTGATTTTCTTCTTCAGGCCTTCCTTGTAGGCGGCGAAAGCTTGTGCAAGAGCTGTATCGTTCAGCGACAGGATTTGTACGGCCAGGATGGCGGCATTCATGGCACCGTCGATGGCTACCGTCGCTACAGGAATGCCGGGAGGCATCTGAATGATGGAATAGAGGGCATCCACACCGTCGAGCACAGCGCCTTTGACGGGTACGCCGATGACGGGCAGGGTGGTATTGGCGGCAATGACACCTGGCAGGGCTGCAGCCATACCTGCGGCAGCGATGATGACCTTGATGCCACGCTTGCGGGCGTTCTTGGCAAACTCTTCTACGGCCTCGGGCGTACGGTGAGCCGAGAGTGCGTTCATTTCGAACGGAATGTGGAAATCATTGAGCAGCTGGGCGGCCTTCTCCATGACAGGAAGGTCGGACGTACTACCCATGATGATGCTTACGATTGGAGTCATGATTAGTAGTTAGTGATTAGTGGTTAATGATCAGCGGTTAGTGATGTTTACGTACAGCTTGCTGACCGTCAACCACTAACCGCCAACCGTTTATCAATTATTATTCGTTGACCAGTGCCTTGTAGGCTTCGGCGTCGAGCAGACTGTCGAAGTCGGCATCAGCAGAAGGTTTGATCTTGATAAGCCAACCTTCGCCGTAGGGGTCCTGATTTACCAGTTCGGGCTGATCGGCCAGGGCTGCGTTCTGCTCCAGCACTTCGCCTGCCACGGGGATGAAGAGGTCGGAGATGGTCTTCACCACTTCGATGGTACCAAATGTTTCGCCGGCTTCCAGTGTCTCGCCTTCGGTCTGGATGTCTACGAATACGATGTCACCCAGTTGTTCCTGAGCATAGTCGGTGATGCCTACATAGGCTACGTCGCCTTCCTGGCGGATCCATTCATGTTCTTTGGTGTACTTTACGTTGCTTGGAAAGTTCATGATTTTTAGTTTTAGAGGTTAAAAATATAAGTGTATCACTGATAATTGACTTTTAATAGGTGAACAGCAGCTGACGAAAGAAGAAGTAGAAGCTGTTGGCGATGGGATGGAGCACCATCAGCGAACAGATGAAGCCCACGGCAAATCCTCCCATCACTTCGCCCAGCGTATGATGCCCCAGGATGATACGTGCCGTACCCAGCACACCGGCCACCAGAATGAAGAGGCAAAGCCACCAGACCGGATTATAACCGAACAGGGCACTGAAAGCCACCAGTCCGCCAATGACGGCACCGGCACCGGCCATGTGCTCACTCAGCTTCCATTTCAGGTTGACCACAATGCAGATAACCATCATGATAAGGGCTGCCAGAATGATGCCACTCATGTACCACGGAATGTTCAGGCGGTTCATCATCAGCAAGCAGAAGACGTAGGAGGTTATCGTGAGGAAAAAGGGAACGTAGCGTTTCTTGCGCTCGCCCAACTCCTGCGCACTGAAACCGTTGATCTTCTTAAATATGAAGATAGCCAGTACGGGAATCATGATGGTGAAGCAGTAGACAATGCCCAGCACAATGAGTTTGTACTGAATGGGCATGATGCTCAGGTATGAGAACAGGAACAGTATCAGGAAAGCCAGGAAAGGTATGGAGAACGGCGTGAATATGGCCGATACCATGCGGGCTACCCGGATAAGAGTCTTTTCTTCTATGAGTTTTACTTCCATCTTTCTTTGTTATGTCTATTTCCGCAGACGAGCTACGGGGATGTTCAGCTGCTGACGATATTTGGCTACGGTGCGGCGGGCTATCGGATAACCTTTGGCGGCCAACATCTCGGTCAGTTCGTCGTCGGTGTAAGGGTTCTTTTTGTCCTCACTGTCGACACATTCCTTCAGGGCCTTTTTGATTTCGCGTACCGACATTTCTTCGCCGTCTTCCTTCGTATAGCCGTCGCTGAAGAAGAACTTCAGCGGATAGATGCCGTAGTTGGTCTGCACGTACTTGCTGTTGCTCACGCGCGAAATGGTAGAGATGTCCAGCTTGGCCCGCTCGGCCACATCCTTCAGGATCATGGGGCGAAGCAGCGACTCGTCACCTTCCTCGAAGAAGGGGCGCTGGAGGTCGATGATGGCCTGCATGGTGGTGAGCAGCGTGTTCTGCCGCTGCTTCACGGCGTCAATAAAGCCCTGCGCAGCGTCCATCTTCTGCTTCAGGAAGAGCATGGCCTCCTTGGATTCCTTCGACTGGTTGGCCTTGTTCTTCGTGTGTTCCTCGACCATCTCCGAGAAGTCGCGGCTGATGCGCAATTCGGGAACGTTGGGATTGTTCAGCGAAAGGTTGATGGTGCCGTCGTCCTCGGTCTCGACAATGAAGTCGGGTACAATCTGCTGCATGTTCTTCCCCACGGCTTCGCCCAGCGAGGCACCGGGCCGGGGATTGAGTTTGCAGAGCTCCTTGATGGCACGGTCGAGCTGGTCTTCACTGATGCCGATCTTCTGCTGTATCTTGTCCCAATGTTTGCGGGTGAATTCTTCGTAACAGTCGCTGATGATGGTGGTCTCCAGCCGGAGCAGGCTGTCGTCGGCTTTGGCGGGCAGCTGTTCCTTCTTGTGGCGAAGCTGGATGAGGAGACATTCGCGCAGGTCGCGGGCTCCCAGTCCAGCAGGTTCGAAGTCCTGGATGACCTTGAGCGCCTCTTCCAACTGCTGGGGAGTGGCCTCGATGCCGGAATAGATGGCCAGTTCGTCGGCGATGCTGTCCAGCGGCTTACGCAGGAGGCCATCGTCGTCGA
>OLZZ01000542.1_pt1 | contig 16040 bp, 16 predicted proteins | sample 1673571 | NCBI WGS metagenome assembly OLZZ01 (sample SAMEA103958115, study PRJEB25191) | human gut metagenome | biome: human-associated habitat [ENVO:00009003]; feature: intestine environment [ENVO:2100002]; material: feces | place: Germany | collected 2013/2015 | reverse complement strand
AATTTTTCTTAGGAGCTGCCCTTGTTGCAGCAAGTTTCGGAATGGCACAGTCTGCTGACGCTGCCACAGTGATGGATGTAGATGGTGTAAGTACCGTATTGGCAATCAGCGATTACGAAGGTACTTATAACGGTACAATGGATCAAATCAAAATGAGAGGAGAAGATTATGAGCCACGTGCTGCATCTTATACTCTTGAAAATGGTATTTTGAGTTGCGATTTTCCGCAGATCGGAAGTATGCCGGGGAATATCACTATCGAGTTGGAAGTAGAAGTAGATGAAGAAACCGGTGAAATTACAGCTTTCAAAGGTGATAAAGCAGGAACTTTGACCATTTTAGGCATGGATTTAGTAACATTGAAGTTAGATTCTTTGACTGATGCCAAAGTTACAGGCAACACTATCGAGTTTACTCTGGCAGTATCCGGTAAGTTCTTAGGTGCAGATTTCCCTGCATCCGTACACTTTGTTGGAACAAAATAATTCGTCATTATTTTGTCAAGCAACGAAATTAAATTCAGAAAGAGTAAGGAGAAAGCTGTCAAACGGCTTTCTCTTAGCTCTTTTTTTGTGTGTTACTAAGAAAAAATTATCACAATATATTCACCTCACCCAATGGGGAAGACACCATTATCCTGTCAGCAAGGCTGCTATGCCGCTAAAAACACTTCCGGTATGCAACCGACGGCGAGGAAACAAAATTATCCAAACCGCCTGAACCGCTTCTGAAGCCTACATGCGGTACACATCAAAGACAGACTTTGCCATCGGAAAAAGCCTGCCTTTAATCATGTAAAAACCATGACTTTACATACCCTTTGCGGAATACACGCAGGCAAGGGTAATGAACAGGAAACAATTATGGATTACAAAACAAGTAAATTATATAAGCAAAATGAAAAAGTTATACTTTTTATTCAGCCTTCTTATGGCAACAGTAATCGGATTAAGTTCGTGTGAAAGTGACGATTCACTTACCAATGAGCCACCTGCACAGGAATATATTGATAAGGCGAAGGAAATCCTTGTAGGAGACCTCGTGCTCTCAACCCGTGCTACAATGAGCGGTGTGGACAAGACGCTGTTGGAAAGCGGTTGCCCCACCAAATTCAACTTTTCTTGGCGGGAAGACGGCACGATGGTGCTCGACCTGAGCGACTTCACCGTGGGCGCCATGCCCTTCGCCATCACCTTCCGCTGTGCAACGAAGTTTATGCAACTCAACAGTTGGGAAAAGGATGAATACCCCGGCAGCGGTTGGGTGAAGTTCGTGGGAACGGACGGAAATGTCACCACGAGCGGCGATGACGCTGCGGACAACCAGGAAGGGAGCGGCGCCCGTGTAGATGGTTTCCTGAACGTGGACACCAAGCAAGTGGAGTTCATCGTGGACTACAACATGATGAACGTGCGCACCGAAACCTTCCTGCAAGAAATCGACAAGAGCCGTATCGACCGCTTTGAAGAAGAATTTGCCCAGTACGAAAAAGACTTGGAAGAAGCCAAGAAAGAACAGGGCAAGGCTTGACCTTTCGATTGCAGGAAAGAAGGAAAGACCGTAAGACACACGGCTTTCCCTCTTTTTTGTGTAGAATAACATGTTTTGATGATAGACAGATGAAAAGAATAACAGCCATCTTATTTTGTGTCTTACTGGCATGTATGAATGCCCAGGCACAACGTAAAGTAAAGCTCAAAGTTCTGGAGAAAGGGACGGAACAGCCGGTCATCGCGGCCACTGTGGTCTATGCCGATAACGAAGCGTTGCAAAACCTGCAGGGGAGCGTCACGAATGTGGACGGGCTGGCGGAACTGAAAATCCCCTCCAAGAAAACGTATTATTACAAAATATCCTATGTCGGTTTTGTTCCGGCAACAGGAAAGATAGAAGCGACCGAAACCGAGAAGACCGTCTATCTGGAAGAGGATCATTTGGGACTGAACGAGGTAGTCGTCACCGGTTCGCGTACAGCGCGACCCATCAAGATGTCGCCCGTTACGACGCAAGTCTTGGGCGGCAAGCAGTTGGTCGAAGCCGGATACAGCAACCTGCAACAGGCATTGCAGCAGGAAACTCCCGGTCTGAATATCCAGAAGGTGGGCTTCGGAAACGAAATCTCCATGCAGGGGCTCGACGCCCGCCACGTGCTGTTCCTGATGGACGGCGAGCGCATGACGGGCGACATGGCCGGGAATCTCGACTACGAGCGTTTCAACCTGCACGCCATCGACCGTATCGAGATTGTAAAAGGAGCCAGCAGTACGCTGTACGGCTCGCGTGCCGCCGGTGCGGTAATCAACCTTATCACGAAGAAAACGACCAAACCGCTTTCCATCGACGCAGGTGTGCGCTACGGACAGATGAACGAGCGCAATTACAAGAATCCGCAACCGAAGGATTTTTTGTATATGTTCGAGAAGAATGCCGACCGCCCCAACCTGCAAGGCTGGGTATCTGCCGGATTCAAGGCGGGGAAAGTAACCTCGCAGACCGACGCATGGTACAGTTCCTCGGATGCGTTCTACATGTATCAGGCGGAGAATGACAAGAAGGTCTACACGCAGGAGGCCAATCCCTTCCTTCCGCACGACATCACCGTGGTCAACTCGTCCTCACGTCCGCCGATGGGCATCGAGGGCAAGGAGCATATCACGGTTTCCCAAAAACTGTATTACGACCCGACCGATGACCTCTCGGTCTTGGTTTACGGGAGCACCTTCTTCATGAACACGTATGACCTGATACAGGACATGACTTTCAGCCAGGCGCGTGACTGGACGGCGGGAGCCAAGCTGACCTACCACGTGAAGGACTGGTTCAGCGTTACGGGTAGCCTTCATGCCGACTTTTACGACCGCTTCAAGCGGCACGAGCGCATCGACACGCGCAACAAGGACTACGAGAGTAGCATCTGGCAGCCGCGCCTGACCATCACGAGCAACTACTTCGACGGGCACAGCCTGATCTTCGGTGTGGAACATACGTCGGACGAACTGACCTCCGACCGTTTCTCCGGCAATGCCAACCACGATCTGAAAACCCGCGCCTTGAAAGAAACGGAGTATTTCTTGCAGGACGAGTGGACCATCAACCCCAAGTGGATGGTATCTGCCGGACTGCGTACCAACTTCTCGAAGGCGTTCGGTTTCATGGGGATGCCCAAGATTGCCGCCAAGTATTCGCCCAACGAACGGTGGAGCATCCGCGCCAACTATTCGATGGGATACCGTTCTCCGAGTATCAAGGAACTCTTCTTCAACTGGGACCATTTGGGCATGTTCATGATCCGCGGAAACGAGAACATGCAACCGGAAAAGAACAATTATTTCTCGCTGGGAGCCGAGTACAGCAACGACCGCCTGTTCCTGTCCGGTACGGCCTACGGCAACTATTTCCGTGATAAAATCGAGGGCGTATGGCGCATCTACGACATGCAGTACAACTTCGAGTACACCAATTTGAGCAAGCAACGCCTTCTGGGGCTGGAAGCCTTGCTGCGCTGGCACGTGCTGGACTGCCTGACGCTGAACGGGACGTACAGCTTCGTGAACGTGAGCAAGAACGAGGGCATACAGGTGAACACCACCTCTCCCCATGCCGCCACGGCCAGTCTGGACTACAAGTTCACGAAGAAGAACTACCGGTTGAACGCCGTGTTCAGCGCCTCGTACATGGGACGCAAGAAGTTCGACGTGCAGGACCGCGTGTTCGTGGAAGAGGACAACAAGAGCTATGACGCCTACTTCCGTTGCGACCTGCCGCAATACGTGCTGTGCAACCTGTCGGTGTCGCAGACCTTCTACAATAAGGTAAAACTGACGCTCGGTGTGGACAACATCTTCAACTACGTGCCGAAAACCCTCGGTTCGGGCATCACGATGTTCAACGTGCCCGCCACGCCGGGAACACGCGGATGGGTGCAGTTGGAATTTATGCTGGACGATGTGATTAACTCTTTAAGGAAAAAGAAATGATTAAATATACGACAATGAAACGTATGGGATTATTCAAAACGGTAAGCCTCCTGCTGGGCTGTCTCACGATGTTCTCCTGCGTGGACTATGACGACATACAGCCCTTTACGGGCAAGACGCTGCCCCGCAAGTCGGGCTATTCCACAGGGGTGACGAACGACTGGATATACTTCAACCTCCGCACGGGAGAGTCATTCAACACTTACACCGTGAACAAGGACATCAAGGAAGGCGAACAAATCAACCGCACGGACTGGGATCTGGCTTTCTGCGGCTATACCATGCGTACCAATTCGGGTACGAGCGGCATCGGTCAGGGCGGTGCCGCCGACTTGGGCTATGGCGGTTACGATGACTGGACGAGCGTTTCACAACTGCCTTCCGACTTGGAATGGGTCGTTGACACGGACGACGTGCGCGTCACCATGTCGCAGAACGACTGGAACCATTACCTTGTGGAAAACAATCTGGACTTCGATGCCAACCCGTGGTTCGACCCCAACAACGGTCCTGCCACGACCGAGACCAATGCCAACCCGCTGCTGTCGCAGGCCATGAGCTTCTCCGGGCCTCCCCCCACATACACCCCTTCGTTCCACACGTATGTGGTGCGTCCCGCCGACGGAGAGAGGTACTTCAAGATACAGATTATCAGTTGGTACGATGCCAACGTGGAAATCGGTGATGAAGGCGGGAGAATCAGTTACTATTGCGACGAATTGAAATGACGGAAAGTATGATGGGACAATTCGTGCGCTTTATGCGCTTCTGCAACCGGCGGTGGGTGAAATGGCCGACAGTTATCGTCTTCCTGACGGCGATAACGGTCGCCCACTTCGTCATGGCAGACAAGTACGGGGACAGCCCCAATGCTCCCACTTGGGAGTTTACAATTACGCTGCACGCCGCCATGCTGGTTGCTGCGGCAATTATTATAGTATTCTACAAGAAACGTATCAAACGTAAATTAATGGAATATGGAAAAGACTAACGTAACGACCACTGAAACAACAAATGTAACACCTCCTGCCGCCAAACGGCGCTATTGGTGGAAAGCCATCGCTTCTTTCCTCATGGTATTGTTTACCATGCCTTTGGGGCACGGGCTGATGATTATCATGGAGCATCTGATGAGCGAGACCGTTCTGCACTATTCGGCCTTTGTCATGGGCGCGGTAGGTATGGCGATGGTGATTGTCGGCGTATTCGCCAAAGGAGATACGCGCCAAACACTCTGGGGATTCTTCGGCGGTCTGCTCTTCTGGACAGGCTGGGTGGAATTTCTCTTCATGTATTTTGCCAACCGTTTCGGCACGCAGCCGGAACTCGACCCTGTGACGGGTGAAATCGTAACCCGTCCCGAATATCTCATACTGCCCGCCTCGTTCGGTTTTTGGATGATGATTATGGTAATGTACCTGTTCAGTACAAAGAACGGATGCAACTTCATCAACTGGTGGCAACGGTTGCTCTTCCGTGGTAAGAAGAACGACATCGCCGCCCGCCCCATGACGCGCCACACGAGTATCGTCACATTCATGGAACTGATGATGTTGCTGTGGACTTCCTACCTGTTGCTGATGTTCTGCTACGATGATGTATTCCTGGGCGAGAATCATCCGGTGACACTGTTGGTGGGGGTCGGATGCTTTATCGGCTCGTTCTTTATCTTCGCCAAACAGTTGCGCCTTTCTGCGTGGGGGGCCAACATCCGTATGGCAATCGCTACCGTTATCGTGTTCTGGACACCGATTGAGATCCTTGGCCGTATGGATTTGTTGAGCGAGATATGGGTAGACCCTATGGGGCATAAGACGGAAATGATTATCATACTGGCAGCGTTCCTTGTACTGGCTGTTTACCTGTGGTATATGGGTGCGAAGAAAAAGAATGCCGTTTCCCAATAAAGAAAACCGGATATGGCAGCAACAAAAGAGAGAAAAAGGCACTGGCTTAAAGCGTTTGTCTCCATCGCTGTGACATTGGTTGCCATGCCGCTGACACACATCCTGGCACGTGCGCTGAAAGACGGTACGGCGGGGGTGGAACAGTTCTATGCCGGTATGGGAATGGGGCTGTTCGGTTTGCTGATGGTCATTATCGGTGTATTCATAAAAGGCGACGTCAAACAAACGCTGTTGGGTTTGTTCGGCGGTATGTTTTACTGGATGGGCGCCATCGACTTCCTGTTTATGTACTATGCCAACCGTTTCGGCACGCAGGCGCAGCTCGACCCGGTAACGGGCGAGATTGTCAGCCGGCCGGAATACCTGATACTTCCGTCCACATTCGGGTTCTGGGCCATGACGATGATGCTGTACCTGTTCTGCACTGCCAACGGCTGCAATTTCCTGAACTGGTGGCAGCGCTTGTTCTTCGGCAAGCACAAGAAGGAAATCGCCGCACGCCCCATGACACGCCATACCAGCATTGTCGCTTTTATGGAAGTCATTACCATGCTGTGGACGTGCTACTTGGTGCTGATGTTCTGCTACGATGAGCGTTTTTTTGGTGACCATCATCCGGTGACATTGCTTGTCGGGATGCTGGGCTTCATCGGTTCGCTGTTCATGTTCGCCAAGCTGTTGCGTTATGCTTCGTGGGGCATGAGCCTGCGTTTCGGTTTCGCCACCGTAATTATCTTCTGGATCGCGGTAGAGGTCTTCGACCGGATTCACCTGCTGAACGGGCTATGGGCAAATCCACAAGGACATGTGCAGGAAATCGCGTTGATTCTGGTTTCGTTTGCAGTAACCGGGCTTTATCTCGCTTGTGACAGACGAAAGAAAACTGCGGATGTAAAACGACAATAAAAGATAAATCATGAAACGGATAACTTGGAGGAAACATCATAAATGGTTCGGGTTGCTGTTCTGCTTCTTCATGCTCATGTTCTGTTGGAGCGGTATTGTGCTGAATCATCGTGAAGCGGTGGCCGACATCAACGTCAGCCGGAAGTGGCTGCCTGCGGGTTATCGTTTCGAAGCATGGAACGGCGGGCTGCTGAGGGGAACGCTGCGCTATACGGACAAGGATTCCGTGGCTCATATACTGGCCTATGGTGCAGCCGGGGTATGGCGCACGGACACTGCCGCCTCGGCTTTTGCGGACTTCAACGAAGGACTTTCCCAAGGGGCGGACTACCGTAGCATGAAAGGCATAGTGCAAACACCCGACGGTACGCTGTATGCCGCCGGCCAGTTCGGCCTGTACCGCCACGACGGAACGGCTTGGATAGAAATCCCCCTGCCTTTGGACGAGGGAGAACGTCTTTCGGACATCACCGTCCGGGGCGACACGCTGGTAGTTGCCGGACGTTCGTACCTCTATCTCTCCACGTCTTCTCACGCCGGATTTCGGAAAATACAGGTGAAAGTTCCCGACGGTTACGAGCCGAAGGTGACGCTTTTCCGCACGGTGTGGATGTTGCATAGCGGGGAGTTGTTCGGCACGGCAGGCAAGCTGGTTGTGGATGCGGTGGCTGTTGTGCTGGTTCTCCTGTGCCTCACGGGGCTTGCCTACTGGCTGCTGCCCAAGGACATGCGCCGCCGCCACCGCCACGGGCGGCACACGGAAGGCGAAGCCCGATGGACACGCCTCTCCCTGCTGTGGCACGACAAGCTGGGACGCACCACTATCATACTGACCCTCTTGGTGGCCGTTACGGGCTGGTGTCTCCGTCCACCCGTCATGATACCGTTGGCTCTGACTAAGACACCCGCTCTGCCCGGCACTTCCTTAGACAGCCCTAATCCTTGGCACGACAAGCTGCGCATGGTGCGCTATGACGATATGTGCGGTGACTGGCTGCTCTCCACTTCCGAAGGTTTTTATTCGCTGGCTTCACCGGATGCCGTTCCCGTGAAGGTGGAGGAAGCTCCCCCGGTCAGTGTCATGGGGCTGAATGTCTGGCAAAAGGATAAGCAGGGGAACTGGCTGGCCGGTTCGTTCAGCGGCCTGTTCGTTTGGGACAGACAGCAGGGCTGGGTAACGGACTACTTCACGGGAGAAGAAGCCGAAGATACAGCCGGTCCTCCTTTCGGCAAGTTTGCCGTTTCGGGTTACAGTGCGGATTTCAAGGGAAAGGAATGCGTGGTGGAATATTACGAGGGAACGGATGCACTTGTCCAGCCCGGCGAACTCTCCACACAACCCATGTCGCTTTGGAACTTCGCTTTGGAAGTACACAGCGGACGGGTGTTCATAGGCAGCGTGGCTACTTACGTGTTTGTCTTCCTCGTGGGAGGAGGATGCGTATGGTGTCTGTGGACAGGATATAGGGTGAGAAAAGGAAACAAGTAATAAAACTTGTTTTTAAGAAAGTCTCTTGGAGATTGAGCACACCCGATTCTACACAAAATGCGATGGCATACGGCAGAACGCCCTGTTTATTTTCATGCAGGACCGGAGAGATAAAACGGCATTTGAAAGAAACGGATTGCCAGTTGAAAATTTGGGAGGCTTTGTTCAAGATTCCATTGGTTGGAATGACCGCATACGGAGACATCGCCTCTTTGCGCATAAAAAGTGAGGTTGTGCCGGTTTGAAGTGAACAACCTCACTTTTTATAATTTGGGGCAGCGATTGTTTAACATCCTCCGCAACATCCGCCTCTTCTGTGTTTCTTGTGATGACGATGATAATCGCAGCAACGACCTTCATGATCACAATCTACGCAACTTCTGCATTCTTCATTCTTGCGACAACCTCTGCATTCCGAGCAGTCCGTATCGCATTTACACTTGCGGCAGGTACAGTCCTCGCAACAACATTCTATTTTCACTGTTTCCTTTTCTTTTTTGTCCTTTTGTGCAAACAGGGTCACACAGCAGGCTGAAAAAACGAGGACACAAGTCAATACGATTTTCTTCATAAATTATAATGTTTTAATGTAATGACTAAAAATACTTGTCCCTATTATTCTTGGTTTTTCGGGAAAATTAAAATTACGTTTCCAAATTGAATTTGACATGTATAACTACATCAGTCGAATAGCCCGTTGACCAAATTGACTGCTTCGTCTTTTTTCTGGTTGATGATTTTGGCGTACACCTGTGTCATTCTCACGGAGGTATGACCAAGCAGCTTCGATACGGTATAGAGATCCGCACCGAGCGTCAGCATCATGGTCGCGAATGTGTGCCGGGCCGTGTGAAAAGTAAAACGCTTGGTGATTCCGGCCGCTTCGGCCCACGGCTTGAGATACTGGTTGATGTTTGAAGGCAAGCTGAACACATGGTCATCCGCCGCCTTGTCCTCACGCTCCGGCATCCACTTCAACGCCTCGTTGGAGAGTGGCAGGTAAATCGGTTCTTTGGTCTTCTGCATAGCTACCGCCAGACGGTATTGGCCGTTATCGACAAAGACATTCTTCCATTTCAGGCCGACAATATCGCTGATACGCAGTCCGCAGAAGCAGGAAAACAGATAGGCGTTTTTAACCCTCCCATCCTGTACCGGAGTGGCAATCAACGCCCGTACCTCTTCGATGGTCATATAGGACCGCACGCTCTCCGGCATTTTGGGCTTCTCCGATTTTTCCATTTCATTAAACGGATTTCTCAACAACCGTTTAGCCCGGACGGCAGCGTTCAGGGCACCGTTGAATATCTGATAATAGGTATTGCGTGTAGATGCTGCTATCGGCTTTCCTTTAGGGCGGAAGGTCGTCAGCATGTAGTCGATATAGCCTTGGCAAAAAGCGAGGTCAACCCGATCCAACAAAAACCTTTCCCCTGCATATTCTTTCAGGATATGGGTAACGGCTTTGATTTGACCGATGCCCTTCTTGTCGCGTTTCTCTTGGTACTCCAAATAGGTTTGCATCCAGTCCAGCAGATAAACCTTATCTGTATGGTTCACGATACCGGCTTCACCACTGGTCAGCTCGATAATACGTTTCGACTTGATGGCATTTGCGGCAGCCATTGTTATTTCATTTTGCCGACGGGTATTGCTGTCCGTTCCCGGAATAAGATACAGCTTCAGGTACTCGTATGTCCGTTTGCCGTTGCGGTATATATCCAGATACAGACTTTTGCTGCCATCGGACAAATCCTTCATCCGAAGACGGATTGGTTCTTTTACTTTTTTAGGCTTCTTTATTCGTGGCATAATCGTATTCTTTCATTCGTTATTTTTCGTATGCAAATGTACGAATTAAAACTGAAATCAAGAAACAAACAAGAAACAAAAATGTACCCAAAAAGAACCAATTAACAGAAAATAGTGAAAACAACTGAAAGAAATAACTACCCTATAAAGAACTGATATAAAGCATATTTAGTTGTATTTATTTGGATTTTATTTTCATCTTTAATATGCCTGTTTGTTTATTGTAAATAAATACAGAGTTTATAAATTGTTTAACCTTCATGTCTAGTTTGTACCATCAAAAGGAACTGTAGTTGCTTCTCCTTCTTTCGATATACCCTCTCGGAAGAATACCTTCTTTACTGTCAGAAGAATAATCTTCACATCCAGCCACAAAGAACAATGGTCCACGTACCACACATCCAGTTCAAACTTTTTTGTCCAGGAAATGTTGTTACGTCCATTCACTTGCGCCCAACCGGTTATTCCCGGTCGTACTTCATGTCTTCTATACTGTTCCTTGGAATAGAGAGGCAGGTATTTAGGTAACAACGGACGTGGTCCTACCAATGCCATATCCCCCTTCAGCACATTAATCAGCTGTGGCAGTTCATCTATCGAGAGTGAACGTACTATCCTACCTACCTTTGTCAGGCGTTGTGCATCCGGCAATAATTTTCCTTCTGCATTACGCTCATCGGTCATAGTCTTAAACTTGATAGCCTTAAATATCTTGGCATCCTTTCCGGGACGATCTTGAGTAAAGAATACGCCGGCACCTTTATTGGCAAAGTGAAGGAAAATAATAATAATTAGTAATATAGGCCAAATAACCAATAAAGTACCAAAAACGAGGACAAAGTCGATTAGACGTTTAAATCCTTTTTTATACATGTCTTACAATTTTATTAACGGTTGCTTATTCCAATTTATTTTCTTTGCAGCCTGCTCCACATTGCAGAATTTATAATTTTCAAGCAACGATTCCAATTTATTCAAAGCTCCTCTCTTACCTATATTGGCTTTGACATACCGGATTATACGATTTTTCAATGTCCCAGGTTCCTTAAAATACTTTTCAAATTCCACCTTGGTCATAAACTGAGAATTTTGTTCTATCAAGTCATTTATATGAAAATAGAACATCACATAATTCATACGATTAATCCACGACTTTTGAATACTTAGAGGGACTAAACGGAAATACCCTCCACCAGAAAAAGGCAAGTTCTTCCCCATTAAACGAGTAGGAGATATCGGTAATTCTTTTAAAATATGACATTCTGTCTTTATTATTGATGGTACAGACGATTTAAATTGTGGAAAACCACCGAAATCTCGACTGGTCGGAAAAACCGAACAATCATATTCTATTCCATTCTCGCACAAGATATCAAAAGCCCAAGAATTGGCCTGCCCTATAGAGAAGGCTGGTGCCCGAAAACTTTTCACCTTCTTTCCCGTAAGATCCTCCAATGAACAAATTGCTAGCTTAGTATCCTCATGAAAAGCCTTACGATCCATCTTTGTCACCCAAAGATGACGGTTGCTATGACTCCCTATCTCATGCCCTTGTTCGGCAATACGCTTAACTACTTCCGGAAACTGGACCGCTAACTGTCCAACACAAAAAAAAGTCGCTTTAAGATCATGATCCGCCAGTGTTTGGAGAATCCAATCCAAGATATGATCGTATTGCTTGTATTTTCGATCTCTCCCCCCTTTAAATGTTTTTTCTATATACCATTCTTCGGTATCAAATGTCAGTATGTTCATATTCGTATTTTAATTGACGGATATATCTTCAATCTTAATTTTATTAGGTATTATTTTAACGACTTTTGCTGGTCTTCCGACTGCAATTGTCCAATCCGGAATATCATGAGTAACCAAAGAACCTGCACCTATAATGCTCCCTTCTCCGATTGTCACTCCAGGCATAATTAAAGTATCAGTCCCTGTTGAACATCCTTTTTTTAAATGAATTTTTCCCACTTTATATGGTAGTTTTGCATAATCATCACCTACACAATATTTCCCCAAATCACGCTTGTGACATAATAAGATTGTTCGGGCAGTAACATGAGCATGATCATCAATATAAATCAAATCTGCATGACCTGCATCAATATAAACTCCAGAACCAATAAATACATCTTTACCCACATGACATCCTACATTCCTAAGCACCCATGGCCTGATTTTCCGAGGATTTAATGGTGATAGAACGACTAGATTCATACAATATTTCAAAAGGAATGAATCTTTAAATGTTTTAATTACTCGTTTCGCCACCGCAAAAAAAGATACTTGGCCATATTCTTCTTCTGGATAATTTAGTCCGAGAAATCTTAATATTTTATAAGTAAAACTATACTTTTCCATTCATCCTTTTTATTATAGGTAATAATTTATCATGCCATAAAAGAAATATATATGAAAATCTATTTCTCAATAATGCAGACTTAGGCAATCTGTATGACATTCCTGCAATCATAACTTGTCTACAAGGAGAACAATAGCCACATGGTTTTCCTTTTATTGGATTATGACAAAACCAAGTATCCCCTATAATATCATCATATCCCATTTCCTTATATTTAATTATTTCTTCTTGTTTTGATATATGGTAAAGAGGTAATGGAAAATGAAAATATTTAAGTAATGAATATAAATATCTATTTGAACCTACTTTATCTAGAAGATAAAATCTTCCTCCACAATCATATTGACTTTCAACTAACATTCCAAATTTGCTTATTGCCATTTGCATACGATTATGAGGTTCCGATTCAATACCAATTTCACAAACAATTCCTTCTTGTTTGCAAAACGATGCTAAATACATATATTGAATAGGAAATCGTTTTAGTCCAAATTCTACAATATTATGCTCTTTTATCCATTGATAGGCTTGTTCTATTTCTTTATCAATAGTTATCGTATCTATATCAATAATACGTACAGGTAACAACTTTGCTTTTGTCAGTGGATTCGCGATAATTTTTTCAGACATAATCTTAATAGCATTTAATTCCTCTTTACAATTATGTCTAAACTTAATATAAATAGGGCGAATTTCAAGATTTTTAATCAATGATAACTCACAGATTCTATATGTAGAATCTAACCCTCCTGTCCAAAAAATATTTATAATGATGGGATCCATAACACAAATTTATATAATAACAATATCTGATACACACATCGGCTTCGTTTTTACCCACATCGTTCCCCAACTTAATCCAAGTCCAAATGAAGACATAAATAAGGTTGTCTCTTGGGTCCTCAATTGCTCTGCAATTCGAGTTACCATCAACGACGGAATAGAAGCCCCACCTAAATTTCCAAACTCTTCCAAGTTATATGGTACTTTTTCGACAGGAAGTTTCAACTTCTTCACTATCCGATCTACAATCATCTTATTAGCCTGATGAATCAGGTAATAATCAATATCCGTATTACGATCAATCTGATAATCAGCTATAAATGTTTCTATCGATTTAGGAGGACGGGAGATAGCAAATGAGAAAACATTCATTCCATTAATTAACGTATGAATCGGAGCACGTACAATGCCATTGCCAAAATCCTCGTACTCAAACGAAGCAGGGGTAGCTGGATGGCGAAAACCGCCATGAGGGGTCATCAGAGCTTCATAGCCCTTCCCGTATGTATGAAAATCAACTACAATATCATGAGCGGTCTCATCGTATTCCAACGCTAAAGCCGTACCACCATCACCAAATAAAGGAACACGACTCTTATCTTTCATCGAGCCCATCCGTAATGCCGTATCACCGACCAGCAACAATGCACGCTTTACATTACCAGTAGTCAACAAATTACCGGCTACCGTAATGGCATACATACATCCACAGCAGCCCATTGGAATATCCACACAGAAACAATTTTCCGACAAGCCCAATCTGTCTTGAAGTATACACGATGTAGGAGGTGTTCGATAATCACCCGTCACAGATTCAAATACAAGTACATCAATGCTGTCTTTTTCCCAACCCAAGTCTGCCAACAATTTCTCAGCAGCAGCCTGGCACATATCGGAAGCACAAACCGTATCAGGAGCAATGTGCCTACTTTTTATTCCTACTGTTTTATCAAAGACTTCTGCTTCCTCTGGAGTGAAGAAATCATAATCAGCCGTATGTACCACTTCCTTGGGAACAGCCATGGATACCCCTTTGATGCCTACATTTTTTATTGTCCACCTTGCCATAATAAAATACTACTTTTATAGTTCTACTTCATACTTCTTCAAAAGTTCACGCCCTTTTCCGTAAGAAGTAAACTCCATAATATCCTCAGGATCAAACATAATATCAAATGACTCTTCCAACAGAGCAATGATATTCAACTGATGAACAGAATCCCATCCATCCACACTGTCTTTAGCAAAACTATCATTCAACGCCGATTCGTTCACACCAAAAACTTCTACAAACGCCTGATTATATTTCTCTATATTTGTCATAATTTTATGCTTTAAACTGTTAATTTACTATATAATACTTTACCTGCTTCATTTTTAGGAATAGCATCTACGACTTTTACCTCAAAAGCGGAAGCTACCAATTTGGTCTTATCTACCAGACGCTCCTTCACCAGAACTGCAAACTGAGGGTCGGTAATATAAACCGTCATTTTGGCATCAGTTCCCACACAAGCACACTCTATTGGATATTTAGCCTTGATTATCTGTTCACATTCGTCCAAACCAATACGCATGCCAAACAACTTCAGAAAACGTCCTATACGGCCTACAATGTAGTAGCATCCGTCCTCGTCGCGATAAGCCAAGTCACCGGTACGCATAAACCCATGCCGTTCATCGCCCAGCATCAGATCTTCGCGTTGACGGGCATAACCCAATGTCACATTCTTCCCTCGATAACACATCTCGCCTTCCGTGTTCGGTGTTTCTATTAGCGTTCCATCCGAATCAACCAACGATAATTCCGCATTGGGCACTGCACGGCCGATACTTCCACATTTGGATATGGCAAATTCTGGAGGCAGATAGGCCATGCGTGCCGTTCCTTCCGATTGCCCGTAAGTGGCAATCCAACGCTTTCCATGATCCCGACAATACTCAGCAAACTTTAAGTTCAAAGGCCGAGGCATTTTACCCCCACCTTGCGTCAACAAAGTCAAGTCTGGTAAATCCATACGGAAGAAACGCATCAGATTCAAAATCTCAAAGCTGTAAGGCACTCCTGTAAAACTGGTGGCACGTTGTTCCTTCATAAAGTTCCAAAAAGCCTTATCAGTCATGCTCAGTCCTGTAATCAGCACTGTAGCACCTACATACAAATGACTGAAAACAACTGAAAGTCCCATGGTATAATACAACGGCAGAACCAATAACGGACGTTCCTTGGCTGTCAGTTCAAAGAATGTAGAAATATTCAAGGCCGCAGCCTCAATATTCTCATACTTATGACGCACCAACTTGGGACTTCCGGTAGAACCTGAGGTTGGTAACAGATGGGACAGTTCCTCATACAAGGCGCATGCCGGTTGTCCTGTCCGCAACAATGTATATCCATAGCGTTCAGTTACCACCTCATACTGCCATTTTGCCGCCAGCGAAGAAGGCACACACAAATAAGGAGGTCTGTAAATATCAAACAGATTTTGAAACAATCCATCCTCTATATGTGCATTCAACAGCAAGGGGACATGTCCGGCATTGATGCTTCCAATCCCCCACGCTACGCCTCCTGCATTATTTTCTGTAAGAAAAAATAATAAGGAGCGGTAAGGAAGTAAGCCTGCCAATTCCTCGGAAAAGGCCAACAACTCACCGTACTTCAAGGAATTCCCAGAAGAATCGAGAACAGCAACCGCCTCCTGCGGATGCTCATTTAAACGTAAAATCATTTGCAAAGCATTTAGTAAGCACTCAATTTAGGGCATACCTCTTTGAGAGGGTACTTTTCAGTGCCCTAA
>OLZZ01000539.1_pt1 | contig 16100 bp, 10 predicted proteins | sample 1673571 | NCBI WGS metagenome assembly OLZZ01 (sample SAMEA103958115, study PRJEB25191) | human gut metagenome | biome: human-associated habitat [ENVO:00009003]; feature: intestine environment [ENVO:2100002]; material: feces | place: Germany | collected 2013/2015 | reverse complement strand
TGGGTGTCACACGTGCTTCGTCGGAGGCTTACCAATATACTATTCCCTTGATAATTAACACCTTACTCACCACTCGCTGATAATCAGGCCAATGACTGGGAAGTTTCTGAATATCAAAGGAAAGGCACCATATTCTGGTCATAAAATCAAGACCAGAACACGGTGCTTTATCGGTCAAGGCCACGGTCTTCATTGATGGGCAGCGGGTGCCGGACCATCAACAAATACCGGTGGGGCGAGCGGGATGAAAGTGCGTTCGTCGAAGTCGCGGAGTTCCTCGCGGCGGTGGGTCTGCGAGGTATTCGAGCGGTTGACGGCATCGTAGGCCACGAAGGTTTCGTAGTCATATTCCCAACCGCTGTCTTCCGACAGTTGCATGATGCGTTTGTAGATCGCCTCGCGGGACGGGGCGTTGTAGCCGCCGATGTTGTGGCGCATTATGCTCTGGTCTGTCGGGCGGTAGGCTCCGTACTGGTAGGTCAGAGCACCTTGGTACACACCAACCTGGCCGGAGTAACGGGAATCAGACAGGAAGTGGGACCAATGAATCTTCGCAGGATCGTTCGTGACATCCACATTCGACCCGTGCCCAATGGCATTGTACCACCATTGGTAAGAGGAAATCTCGCTGGAAGGGATGGTGCCTGAATAGTAATATTCATCCGCCAGTTTGGCGAATCCGTGGCCGCCGGCCTCGTGGCGCATCGTCTGAGAGAACTCCTTCACGTCGTTGTAGGTGGTCGGGATGTAGGCGATCGCCTTATGGTCGGCCCAGTACCAGCAGGTCCCGGCGTAGCGGGTGGAGTTCAGGATCACGATGACGACCGACTTGGTGAGATCCACTCCTTGAACCTTACGGGCATATTCAAAGACCTTTTCGCTGTTGCCGTTGATCCAGGTGCCGCTGCCGAAGGTGCAGCCAAGCGCCGTGCCACCGTTGAATGTTTCCGTCGTGGACTCCACCGCCACCGAATAGACGTCGAAGCGGTTTCGGAAGGTCTTATACGGCTCTTCGGCGAAGATGGCCTCCATGGCACGGTCCGCCCAAGTGTCGAATTTTGACTTGGAACCGTTGCCATAAGCCAAGCCGCTGCTCAGGTAGCCGTCACCCATGATGACGAACTTGATGCCGCGGCCCACGGTGTGCTGCTGGAGGAGGGTTACGGTGCCGTCGGGGGTAAGGTATTTGATTATTGTGTTTGAAGGGATGTCTTTACTCTTGATTGTCTGACCTTTGCGGATATAGATTTCGGTCAGGTTAATGCATCTCTCCGCTAATAGACACTCAAAGGTCTGCGCACATTTACTTATGTCAAGCGTCTTGAGAGGGTTGTTGCCACAAGAGATCAGCTGTAAACCAGTCTGATTGCTCAGATCAATGGAGGTCAGATTGTTGTCAAAACAAATCAGCGAGTTCAGCGAGACTTTACTCAAGTCTAATCTGGAAATCGAATTATGTGCAACACTCAGTATAAACAATCTGGAATTACGGCTCAAGTCAATGACAGACAATTCATTATACGAGCAGTCCAGAGTCTTGAGATTCTCAAAGTTGTGTATTCCTTCAACCGATTTGATCTTTTTGTTTGACACTGAGATCTGTTCGACCTCCTTGGCCTCCTCCCGACTGATCTCCCCGTCTCCGTCCTTGTCAAATTTCGCCACCAGCGCCGCCTTGAAATTGGCGTCCGGGATGTCGATGGCATCCCACACCTTCTGCGTGATCGAGATCTTCACCGTGTTCTCCTTCGCCTTGTCGGTAATCGTGACCACGGCCGTGCGGGGATCCGGCCCGAAATTCTGCGCGACGTGGAAGCCGAGCCTATCCTGACGCATCGCCTTGGTCAGAAGTCCGTCATAACTCAGCCACGACGAGGCCTCAGCCGGGATATTCACATCATAGTCAACATTCGTGTCCAGATTCACCTCATAGGTTCCTTCCTTTCCGGAGAATGAATATGCCTCCTTAGGCGCGCTGATGGCACCTTTGACGAAGTTCAGGAATCTCACAACCGTCTTTGAATCACCCTCATAGACCAGCACGACAACCTCGCCCTCAACCAATGGCGATGGGGCGGTCACGACGATCGTGCCTTTGGAGGCGTCGGTCTTCCGGACCTTGGCGTTCCAGCCGTTCTGTCCGAACACCTTAACCAAGGTGCCGGAGGAGCCGTTAACGATCGTATATTCAATAGTCTTTGTCTCGCCCGCACTGACACCGATGTCCTCCGACTCGGAGAAGCGGATCCCCAGTTCCCCCTTGGCTTTGGGAATATCAAAGGTCGTCCCGTCCTTCAGTTTGACGGTCACCGTCTCCCCGTTGTCCGTCACGCTGGAGAAGAACACGTCCCCGTCCTCCCCGGTGGCCTTATACAGTTTCGTCCAGTATTTCCCCTCGTTATAAGAGACGAACCACCAACCGTCCTCGATTTTCAGTTTAGGGGTGACTCCGTTGGTTCCATCAGTGCCGTCGCTTCCGTCTTTGCCATCAGTGCCGTCCTTGCCGTCGGCCCCTTGCGCGCGGATTTTCTTCCCGCTCCCGTCAAGCAGCCATTCCCCGTCGATGGTCCAGTAATACACCCCGTCAGAGTCCAGCCTGACGCTCACGGTCGGTGTGTGTCCGTCCTTGCCGTCGGCACCATCCCTGCCATCGTTACCGTCCTTCCCGTCAGCTCCGTCTTTTCCGTCCTTCCCGTTGCGCAAGGTGACCGTCCTCCCCGAAGCGAACGTGATTGAATATCCCGTCCCGTCGCTAAGGTCCGACACGCTCACCACGCAGTCACGCCCCTGCACCGCCGCGACCAACGCCTGCAGCGCCGAGATGTTCCCGTTCATCAAACGGCACTGCTGCTCCAATGCCGTCACTCTGGATTGAAGGTCATCAATGTCCGAACGGACTGCCGAATCGTCGTACTTGTCGCAAGAGAAAAGGGCTGCCAATGCCAATATTACAGCTACTATCTTTTTCATTGTTTTCAAATGGATTAAAATATTTGCCACAATATTTATAAAAAAATATCACAAAACCCACAATAAAGGAAGATAAAACTTCATCTTCGAGAGTTCTGAATGCCATACTTTACAAAGTCTGAACCTAGTATAAATCGATCTTAACGTACCCCCCTGACTGGGAATTTGGCAAAGTCGGTATTCCAGCCTATCAAGCCATAAGACAAATCTGATTTAAGGCGAAATACATACACCATGTGAGTATCATAAGCAAAGTATGACTGCCCAGTCATAATATAAAGGCTATTTGTATCTGTAGTTTTTGTCCTACCTATATGGCCGTCTGAAGGGTACGCATATCCCGTAACTGGCATAAAAATACTATTTCCGTTCGGGCCTATAACTTTAAAACCAACGACACCATTAAGCGTTGCCGTTTCCCATTTACATTTGTTGTATAATTCACTGACTTCACTCTTAGTCGGAAGCCTCCAATTACCGCCCCATCCTTTACGGACGATATCATAATCAGTCCCACTTATATCAATTCGGGATGGTGCCGAATATTCCATGATCACAGCGGTTCCCGTAGGGTCTCCCCATAGGTAATATCCACCGATCTCGGTTGACGAGGATGTTTTATAATTAAACTTGGCCCATTTGACACTTAATCCAAGGTCAACAGCTTGGTGAGAATCTGCTACAACTGACAAATTGCAGTAATCCTGATATCCGCCATCAGATGACTTGACGGTAATCTTGGTGTTTCCTCCACCAATGGCTGTAACCATGCCAGAAGAAGTTACTGTAGCAATTGAATGATCATCGCTAGACCATAACAACTCCTTGTTCGTGGCGTCACTTGGATGGACACTCGCCGATAAAGTATATGTATCGCCTTGAATCATAGAAAGCGAAGTCTTACTGATAGTGACCCCGGTAACATTTATGGAGACAGTGACAGCGCATTGCGATTTGTAGCCACCATCCTCGGTCTGCACTGATATTATCGTCTTTCCTCCACCGATAGCACGAACAAGACCTGATTGACTGACTGTCGCAACATTTGGATTATTACTTGTCCAGACAATATTCTTATTTGACGCGTCAGTGGGAGTAACGACAGCCGACAATTGTGCGTTTTCGCCCTTTGCAAGAGAGAGCGATGTCATCTCAAGGTACACTCCTGTTACCGGAATAGTCACAATGACAGCACATTCTGCGGTCTTGCCGCTGCACTTAGCTGTTATCATCGCTTTGCCAGCCTTAACAGCGGTCACCTTGCCGTTATCCACCTTTGCGACAGTCTCATCGGAGGATGTCCAACTTACATTCTTGTCTGTTGCATCGTCAGGCTTCACTGTCGCTGTCAACTGTGCGGTCTCACCTACAGCCAAAGAGAGGGTGGTCTTGTCAAGAGTCACTGAACTAGTCGGAACTGCTACTGTCACAGCGCATTCAGCGGTCTTGCCACCGCACTTGGCAGTTATGGTAGCCTTGCCGGACTTGACGGCGGTCACCTTGCCATCGTCAACCGTGGCAACAGTCTCGTCGGATGAATTCCAAACCACTTTCTTATCTGTTGCATCGTCAGGCTTCACTGTTGCGGTCAACTGTACGGTCTCGCCAACGGCCAATGAAAAAATAGTTTTGTCAAGAGTAATTGACTCGGCGCTAACGATAATGGTCACTTTACATTTAGCTATGCAAGGACCTGATTTTGCCGAAATTGTAGCTTCTCCGGACTTCTTGGCAGTGATTATACCATCGAACACAGTAGCGACAGACACATCGGATGAGCCCCAAGTCACTGATTTGTCGGTAGCATTGTCAGGGCTAACCGTCGCGGTTATCGTTTCTGTTTCTCCAACCTGCATGGACAAAGAAGTCTTGTCGAGAGCGATTGACGTTACGGCCACCACTTTCGTCGAGACCGTTACGGTACAAGTAGCTGACTTGCCACCAGCGCTGGCAGTGATTGTGGCAGTACCCTCTTTGACAGCGGTTACCGTACCGGAATTCACACTGGCAACAGAGGCATCGGATGACGCCCAAGTCACACCGTCATATTCAGCGTCCTTAGGCAGAACGGTTGCCACAAGGTTGAATGTCTCACCTTCAACCATTTCGATTGTCGCCGTGTTCAATGACACAGATGAGACCTCGATTGTGGACTCTTTATTTGTACATCCCGCTAACAGATATAAGGATAATACAAGGTATAAAAATTTTCGCATATTGCTCTTCTGTTAGTATTAAAGTGATGCCAATCATAGCAAAACGACATGGCTTTGCTATAATTGGCATTGTCATATTTGGATTATTCCGTTACAATTATTGCTTTGGCTGGTTTTTCAGATTCTATCATTGCAATAGTCGCCTCATCGCAACCACGCATATAAATAGTCTTCAGTTTTGAGCATCCTGAAAACATATACCTATGGTCAGCAACATCGCATGTGTTCCATCCTGATATGTCAAGTACCTCAAGATTTGAGCACCCGTCAAACATGGCATTCATATTGGTCACATTTTTTGTGTTCCATCCCGATAAATTCAGGCTTTCTAATCCCTCGCAATCACCAAACATACGTCCCATGGTTGTCACATTTTGCGTATTCCATTTTGACAAATCAAGAGATTTAAGAGACCTACATTTGGAAAACATCCAAGTCATGCTCATGACATTACTAGTATTCCAATCTGATATAGATAGATTCTCTAAACTTGTGCAGTCATTAAACATCCAATGCATGTCCGTAACTTTCCCCGTATCCCATTTAGACACCTCGAGACTCTTCAAACTTTCGCAATCACCAAACATAGAGCCCATTTTTGTGACCTTGCTTGTATTCCACCCAGAAATATCAATGCTCTTAAGACTCGAACAACCATTGAACATACCACAGATATTAGTGGTATTCCCAAGATTCCAATTTGACAAATCGAGATTTTTCAGACTCGAACAGTCATTGAACATAAAATTCATATCAGTGACACCTGAAGTCTCAAGCTTCGACAAATCAACTTCTCTTAATCTGCTACAACGCGAGAACCGTTCCTTCAAATCTCCATAGGCTCTAACTGGTGCAACAATATTAAATGAAACCACTTCATTTCTGCGTTCTTTAGGAATACTGAAACTCAATGCATCAATGTTATCATCAAACACAATTCGTCCTACACCATCCTCATAAACATTACGGTATTTTTTACCAGTTCCGTTTGATAATCCAGATATATAGAATGGGAATTCGGCATTATCAATCGTTGTGTATGTTACTGTCGCATCACCATAATCAGGCTGCGGTTCTTCAGGTTCTCCGACTTCAGGCTTCAGTGGAATATATTCTGAGATTACTTCCCTACTACCGTCTTTCAAGTTCAGACAGGAATTCGCAGCCAATTTTTCATTGAAGAAATCCGGATCCAAATTGACAGGGGACACATTCAGCGTCATAACTCCGTCAGCAACACTGACTTTTGTTATTTCAAGGGGCACAAAATCTCCAGCCGCTGCTTTTGTTGCTATTTTGGTGTACACGGCTTTTAAGGAAAGCGCTGTTTTCCAGTTTTTCTCAACGACTTCTAAGGAGGCTGCCGGTACTACCTCGAATCTCATATCAAAAGGTAATGGCACAACAGTAGATCCGTTTTTATAATATGGCACCCTCACAATTCCATCTGAATACTCTGGAATATATCTTAGAGTCGTTGCCTCTCCAACAGACATAGGGACTTTTATAGTTGTCTTATCATCATCATTGACAACTATGACAAGGTATCCATCCTCAACTTTTATGCTTTCAAAGAAATTATCTCCATTCTGCCCATCTTTACCATTCTCACCGTCTTTGCCATCTTTGCCGTCTTTACCATCACTTCCGTCCTTTCCATTCTCACCGATAGCCTTTCCTAATTTCGACCAATTTGCTCCATTGTCGTAAGTGATGTACCAGAAGCCATCTTCTATTTTTAATTGAGGAGTAATTCCGTCTTTGCCATTCTGGCCATCTTTACCATCAATACCATCTTTACCATCAACGCCATCCTTTCCATCTTTACCATTCTGACCATCGACACCATCCTTCCCATCTTTACCACTTGCTTTAACCTTCATCCCATCGACTAGTAACCAATCGCCATCTATCGTCCAATAATAGCATCCATCTGAAAACAATCTTATACTAATCTTCGGAGTATATCCATCCGCTCCATCCCTGCCATCTTTTCCGTCTGTACCGTTGCGTAAAGTTATCTTTCTTCCTGAGGACAACTCGATTAAATAACCGCTTCCATCAGAAAGATCTGAAATACCAACTATCCAATCCTTACTTTGTATAGTCTTTATCAACGTCTGTAATGATATAATATTATCATTCAGTATACCGCATTGTCGCTCCAAAGCATCCATCCTTGACTTCAGACTGCTAATGTCAGCCTTAAGCGCAGAATCATCATACTTTTCGCATCCAAAGCAAACCAAGATGGCAACTAATAATAGTGATACTATTTTTTTCATTTTTGATTCATTAAGTTTCGAGTTTATGCACAGTAGGCTTGCAAGTCATAGTGAGGCGATGTAAAATGGTGCCCATTATTAAGTGCAAGCCTAAAGTGCATAGTTCGGTTAAGTTTTTCTTAATTACCACCTTATCTCACGATATTGAGCCCGGGTGGAATATTCATTCCCTTCATATTCGTATATAAACTCGGCTATAGGTTTATGAATTCCATATATTCCTATCGTTATCGACCATGCAGCACTTGATCCCCCCTCTATTTCGTAGCCTATGTTCATCACGTTGCCTTTAGCTTCTGTCACACCATCTATCAACTGCACGCTTTTGACCTTGATCGTCTTCTTTGAATTATTCTTGACTCCAAAATTCAACTTGCTTCCATATTGTATTAAATCATTGATAATGGACATTGAGCCACCGTAATATTCGGCATAAACATATGAGGTTATATCATTTGTCACAGTAACTGAGCATGTTGCGGTATATTGTCCGTCCTCCGTGGTAACGGTTATTGTCGCCTTACCCTCCGCCTTTGCTGTTACCTCTCCGTTATTTACAACTGCAACAGTTTCATTATCACTGCTCCAAGATATATTTTTATTCATAGCGTTGTCAGGAGTTATTGTTGCTTTAAGCAAAGCTTTATCTCCAGACATCATGCGCAATGACGAACTGCTTAACTTAACTCCTGTCACCTTTGCATAAACAGTGACCTCGCACTCGGCGGTCTTGTCACCGCATTTCGCGATAATTGTCGCCTTGCCGGATTTGACAGCGGTCACCTTGCCGTTGTCCACTTTGGCGACCGACTCATCGGACGAGGTCCAACTTACATTCTTGTCCGTCGCATCGTCTGGCTTCACAGTAGCAGTCAGTTGTGCGGTCTCGCCAATAGACAACGACAGGTTTGTTTTATCTAGCGAGAGTGATTCTATGTCGACCGTAACTGTAACATTGCAGTCCGTGGTGTAGATTCCTGATTTAGCAGTGACAGTTACTGTTCCGGGACTTTTAGCGGTTACTATACCGTCTGCCACAGTTGCAACCGATACATCTGAGGAACCCCATGTCACTGTTTTGTCTGTGGCATTGTCAGGATTAACCGTTGCGGTTATCGTTTCTGTTTCTCCCACTTTCATTGACAAAAAAGTCTTGTCAAGAGTGATTGACGTTACGGCCACAACTCTAGTCGAGACCTTTACGGAACAAGTAGCCGACTTGCCTCCGGCGCTGGCGGTGATTGTGGTGATGCCTTCTTTGATGGCAGTGACGGTGCCGGAATTCACTCTTGCGACCGAGGCGTTGGACGATGCCCAGATCACGCCGTCATATTCAGCGTCCTTCGGCAGAACGGTGGCGACAAGGCTGAAAGTCTCGCCTTCAACCATCTCGATTGTCGCTGTGTTCAGCGACACAGATGAGACTTCTACCTGAGTCTCTTTTTCGGTACATCCCACAAATGCAAGCAGGAGTATAGCCACAATTTTAATTTGATTAAGCATTACGTGTTTCATAAGTTGTTTTTTTTGAATCATATTAATCCATTGTTATATAACCACTTCCAATGAGTCCGAAAGCAATAATGAGTTCACAAAGATGATTTTATCCATCAAAGTAATCTCGGCCAGCCTGTCATCTTTGGCAGCAACTCTTTCAATCAAAACCTCTTTCGTGATGGTGTTCCTAGCGCAGAATGACGTCATCTGACCATATGCTATGGACCAGCAGTTTGCATTCATATCCAAATCCCACAAATTGGCCAGAATTTCCGCTGTTCTGTGTACCGTTACCTCACCGATACCAACTATGCTACTACTATCCTTTATTTTCCACAGCCTATCTATCAAATCATCAATAGATACACAAGCATGAAGAGATGCGATGTTATTTGAAATGATATTCTTCCATTGGTTGAAAGCATTATTTCGAATACTTGGGAACCATGCCTTGTCTATGAATTGCAAACAAGACTGATTTCTCAATTGGTTTCTTAACTGATGAACATTGGCGAGATATGTAGCAATACGCACACTCAGTTCATCATCAGTCATGTTAAATCTGATTTCACACATGATTAAGAGTTATCTTTTACAATAATCAGCGGATATTATCGTAGAGAATTGCCTGGATTCGCGGTTATAGTTTGTCACCTCAAAAGTTCCGGAAAAATCCGCACGACGCTCAATGCAGCCATTTCCTTCATTATCTGGCTCACGAACCGTACCGTTCCCTTCAAATTGTCCACTCGTGCAATCTTCCAGACAATCTTCCGGCAGTTCTTCACCATGACCATCTAAGCATCTACCGACCGACAGATCATCTACTCTAATGCAATCCACATGATTCTTGAACTCATAACGGATGAGTTCAGTCTTAACACTTTTTTCCAAATTGGTTCGTTTTACGTTTTCGGGCATAATCCACGCTATTTTATATGCAGCCCAGCCCCGGATGCCGATTAAGTTAGTATATACAAAGAAAGTGTGGAGCCGATTCGTTTATCTAGTAAGAGGCTCTGACAAAGCCCAAGCACAAATAAAACGGAAACAATCCCCACACCTGTATCGTTGAGTGTAGGGTACACGCAAGCGAATACAGATGAAATGGTGTTGTCGTTACCCTTGTGCTTTGGAAACTGTCAGATTTCTTACTAAGGATAGTGCGAAAACACTTTCATCAAATATGTCTGTTTCTGACCAAATGGTCTAAAACGATGCTAAGTTAGTGATATTTTCGGAAATGACAACACCGACCGGATTGTTTCCGGTTGGAAATTAGTGAAATGCCACGGAATGGCAATATTGGTCGGTCACTTCTACGAACTCGGAGACCAACGGGCTTATATTAGAATCAAAACGTTAAGGCTTTATCCATAGTCGACAATCGACATAGGCGACATATTAGCCACTCGCTGATTATCAAGCGATGATAGGTAATTCGCTGAATACCAACAAAAAAAAAGCACACTATCCTGGTCATCAAATAAGACAAGAGGTAACGGATGATTCCGGGCTTATGCATCGGGTGAAAAAAAGTGGCTTTCCTCACCCGATGCCAATCAGGAATGTTTCCACGGGTGCCTAACCACCCTTTTTTCACCCGAAATAATAACCATCCGGATCTGAACATACTATGTCGCACGGCAAGGTTGGTGAAAGAGAATCAGAAATGTTGCCTTTGCCTCTTATCATAGTTCATTTGGTGCACCGGAAGTGCGCTTCCTATACCAATTGTTTGTCTCTGCATATTTGGCACATAAAAAGGCCTTCTTTTGTACATTCTCAGTCCTATAAAAATAGGAGGACGCTCTTCCGTGTATGAAAGAACATTCGCACACCAGAGTGTTATGGGCATATTATGGAAATAGTCTGCAGCCCCCCAGCCGCACGACATTATTATGTCTGGCTAATTCTAAAGACACGACATACCATTGCTCGCAATCGTCCGGACGTTGGTACTATACGGAGGACGATTTTCAAGTATATATTTTCTTATGAGAGTGGAAGTGCATTGTCAGTTAAACGAAGTAAGGATGCTCCTTCAAAGGCGTTAATTTGTGCAAATCACGCTTTCAGAGGCTCAAAGATCTCTTCACAAGCGTCTTTTCGTCATATTCCAGCTTTTAGAGGACGTGAGTTATATTCCAATTCTTTTTGTTCGGCAATGCAGTTTCCGAAATTGGCAATTTGTAGGATGTCATTCCATTCAAAGTCTGCCTGATAAGGTATGTGTCGATGCCTATCAACTCATATATGGCTCCCAACAAAGCTCTGACACAAGGCGGATACGCCAATGAAAGTTCCGCCAGTTCTTTTTGTCTTGCATCGGATAGTTTCCTAATTATATTAGATACATTTACTACACATTCATCAGGAGAGGACGCCGGTATCTTTTTTAAGAATCTTAAGGCATCCAATATTCTGAGCATAGGAATATTTTCCGATGTAATCTGATTACCTTGTTGCAAGAATGAGATTTTCAACCCGTTCCGCGTCACTGGCCTACGATATTTGTTCGTCCCGATTATAATGGACGAACTTATCTGGGTTGTCAGTCCCATAGATGCAAATGCCATATTTCCAGTCACATATCCAATGATTTTTCCGTTTTGTCCTAAATAGTCCTTTATAAGTTCTGATTCTGTTGGTTTCAACATTCCGAATATGGTTTTCTTAGGGACATAATACTTTCCTTTTGCAATCCTCTGTAATCCTCCTTGCTGTACAAGACGGCTTAAAGCTTTGACAAGAGCCTGCTGGTATCGCATCTCTAAGCCAAAGTCTCTTATTGTCAAAATAACTCCTGCCGGCGTTGATGACAGTTTATCTTTAATCTGCCTTGATACAACCATATTCACACATAGTATTTTGTTTTACAAATATAGCAAATGTCATATTATTTACGTAAAAAACTTGACATAAGTTTTTAGGCGCAATGAATAGGCAATAAGGCGATAGCGTCTTGCCAGCTTTCACCTATTAAAAGAAGATAGCGGAAAGGACTATGCCACCTTACAATTCTTTGTGCAGCAGTACTGGGAGAGGACGATGCCGAGGACGGCGATGAGGACGCCGAGCCATTGGAAGAGGGAGAGGTGCTCGCGGCCGATGACTTCGGCGACGAGGGCGGTGGCTACGCACATCATGGCGAGGAAGACGCTGGACTTGCCCACGCCTAACTTCTTGATTGCCATGGCCCACAGAGAGAAGGCAAGGCTGGAGCAGAGGACAGCGAGACAGAGGATAGGTTCCAGGACTTCCCATGAGACGAGTCTCGCGTCGAAATTCCCGATGCCTCTCGTCAGGAAGAACGGCAGGAAATACACGGTTCCGATCAGGAACTGGTACATCACGATGACCTGAGGCTTGTAGCCGTCGGCGAGAAGTTTTGTCAAGGAGGCGTGGCCGACCTCTGAGAAGACGGCTATCATCAGGAGCACGACTCCGAGGATGAAATTCTGCGGCACACCTTCATCTCCTCCTTGCTTGAGAAGGACCAGACAGATGCCGGCCAGGGTCACGGCGATTCCGAAGCCGTTCAGGATCGAGATACGCTCTTTGAAGAACAGGGCACCGGCTCCTACTGAGAAGATCGGTACTGAGGCGATGATCATCGCGCTGATGGTCGGCGAGCCGGTCTCTTTTATGCCGTAGGTCTCGCAGAAGAAGTAGATAAGTGGCTCAAAGAGAGCGAGCAGCAAAAATTTCCAGATATCTTTGCGGGCTATCAGGCGGAAGTTCTTTGTGAGGATGTTGAAGAGAAGAAGTATGATTCCGGCGACAAAAATCCTTAACGGGACGAAATATGAAATCGGGACTCCAAGGGCGATCAGTCGGTCGCTCCAGATGTAGGACATTCCCCAAAGCACAATGGCCAATACGGACAGCAGATAAACTACCGCCTTGTTGTCACATATACTTCTTGTCGCGCTCATAATATAATACGGAATATGAGTAATCTGTTAGTTATACTTACATTTCCACAAAGATAATCAAATTTCTCTTTTGAAAAGAAATAATATTCAAATATCCACTAACATTTCGACACCTGCCTACCGTTTTTATCCCTTTTCAGTGAAATGCCGTCACGAACCCTCCGCGCTTCGCGCTCCGTCCCTCCCAGCCGGAGGCTGGGCCCCTCCCGCTTATAGCCGCGGGTGGCTAAGGTTCGTGACGGCACATCACTGAACTATGGGGTGCTTCGATGCTTCGACAAGCTCAGCGACCGCAGAATCAGCTAACTAAGTTATTCACTTGGGTGCTTCGATGGTTGGTGAGATTCATCGAACCACAAGCTCAGCGACCGAACGGTTTACTTTCCGGTCAAAAGACGGAGCGAGATGCGTTTGCGGTCGAGATCGACATCGAGGACGCTGACGGTGACTTTTTGGTGGAGTTTCACTTTCTGGCCACGCATCTGGGAGACGTGGATTAGGCCGTTCTCGTGGATGCCAATGTCAACAAAGGCTCCGAAAGCGGTCACGTTCGTGACGATTCCCGGCAGCTCCATACCTGGCTTGAGGTCATCAATCTCGTGGATATCCTCGGCGAAACTGAATTCCTGGGCGCTTTGGCGAGGGTCACGGCCAGGCTTGGCCAATTCCTTCAGAATATCATTGATCGTTGGAAGGCCGAACTCACCCTCCACGTAGGCCGACGGATCGATCTTCTTGATCAACTCCTCATTTCCGACCAGTTCCTTGGTGCTGACTCCGAGGTCAGAAGCCATCCTGTCAACGATGTGATAGCACTCTGGGTGCACGGCTGAGTTGTCGAGAGGATTCTCGGCGTTCTGGATGCGAAGGAAGCCGGCGCACTGCTCGAAAGCCTTCGGGCCGAGTTTCGGGACCTTACGGAGTTGGGTTCTGGAGGAGAAGCCCTTGATCGAAGAGCGGTACTCCACAATGTTCGATGCCAAAGCCGGACCGATGCCCGAGACATAACTCAAGAGGTAAGGACTGGCGGTGTTGAGATTCACTCCGACGCTGTTCACGCAGATGACCACGGTGTTGTCCAGTTTCTCCCGAAGCAGATTCTGATCCACATCGTGCTGGTACTGCCCCACACCCAATGACTTAGGGTCGATCTTGACGAGCTCCGAAAGCGGATCCATCAGACGTCGGCCGATCGACACCGCTCCCCTGACTGTCACATCCTCATCCGGAAACTCCTGCCTCGCGACCTCGGAGGCCGAATATATCGACGCACCGTCCTCGCTGACAGTGAACACCTTGACGTTCTCCGGAATCCCGACACGTTTGATGAAGTCCTCCGTCTCACGGGATGCCGTGCCGTTGCCGATGGCGATGACCTCGATGGCATATTCATCAATCATTGAGGAAACAGCCATTATCGACTTGATCTTCTCGCTCTGAGGCGGGTGAGGGAATATGATCTCGTGGTGCAGGAGGTTTCCCTGCTCGTCCAGGCAGACGATCTTGCAACCGTTGCGGAAACCAGGGTCAATCGCCATTGTCCTCTTCTGGCCTACCGGAGCGGAAAGCAGAAGCTGCGTGAGATTCTCTCCGAAAACGTTAATCGACTCGATGTCAGCCTTTTCCTTGGCCTCTTTGACAATCTCGTTGGTCAACGATGGCTCAAGCAAACGCTTATAAGCGTCATCAACGGCCTGACGGATCTGGTCGGCAAGCTTGGAGCCAGGATAACGATGTTCCTGACAAAAATCATAATAAATCTTGTTGCCGCATTTCTCCGGATCCGCATCGAGCCCTACAGACAAAAAGCCCTCATTCTCAGCACGAAGTATCGCCAAAAGGTTATGCGAAGGAATCCTCTGGAGCGGCATCGAGAAATTGAAATAAGTCCTGTACTTCGAAGCCTCGGCATTGCTTGAGGCCGCTTTTGTGGCCTTGGACTCTATCCTGCGGGTTCTGAATATGTGCCTGAGGTTCTCACGGACGGTCTGCGATTCGGAAAGCCGCTCGGCGATGATGTCACGGGCTCCGGCAAGGGCCTCCTCAACCGAACCGACCTTATCCCCGACATATTTTCGGGCCTCAGTCTCCGGGTCAGCCACCTCAACCTTCCACATCTTGTCAGCCAACGGCTCCAGACCTTTCTCCTTCGCCATCGTGGCACGGGTTCTCCTCTTAGGTCTGTACGGCAGATACAGATCCTCCAACTCACTGGCCACCACACAATTCTCAATCTTGGAGCGCAACTCGTCCGTAAGCTTTCCCTGCTCGGAGATCGTGGACAGTATGCCCTCCTTCCTCTTCTCCATCTCCGTGAACACATCGTTCCAGTGCTTGATCTCGGCGACGGCTACATCGTCCAACCCTCCGGTCTTCTCCTTCCTGTAACGGCTGATGAACGGAATCGTGTTGCCCTCCTCGAAAAGATGTACGCAGTTCTCGACCTGCCAATCCTTGACTCCGATGGCACGGGCAATATAATCAATATAGATATTCTTCATATTCAGAGTGTTATCAATTAATCCTGGGAAACGACCTTCAGCTCGTCCCGGTAAGCCGAGAAGATCTTGGACTTGGAGACGAACCCGACGTAGGTTCTGTCACGCCTCACCACAGGAAGGTTCCAAGCCGATGTGACCTCGAACTTTTTCATCACAGAATCCATCTTCTCGTCCTCATAGACATATTCCTCGGCGCTCCGCATGAAGTTGAAGACGTGCAGGGTCTCATATTCATCGGTCCGGAACATGTCCTTGCGGATGTCCTCCAAAGAGACGAACCCTTGAAAACGGTCCACCGAGTCCAGAACAGGGAATATGTTTCTGGTGGATTCGGAGACGACCTCGACAAGGCGGCCGAGGGTGTCGTCTATCTTCACCGTCGAGAAATCGGTCTCTATCACATCGGACACCTTCAGAAGGGTCAGCACGGCCTGGTCGCTGTCGTGGGTCAGAAGTTCTCCTCTCTGGGCTATACGTTTGGTGTAGATGGAATATTTCTCGACAATTCTGGTCGTTCCGAAAGCGATGGTCGAGGTAAGGATCAAAGGCAGGAACAGGTCATAACCTCCTGAGATCTCGGCGATAAGGAAGATCGCCGTCATCGGGGCCTGCATCACGCCGGCCATCAGCCCGGCCATCCCTACCAAAACGAAATTCTGTTCAGGGACAATGACAGACGTCCCGTCAAAAAGC
>OLZZ01000530.1_pt1 | contig 16223 bp, 13 predicted proteins | sample 1673571 | NCBI WGS metagenome assembly OLZZ01 (sample SAMEA103958115, study PRJEB25191) | human gut metagenome | biome: human-associated habitat [ENVO:00009003]; feature: intestine environment [ENVO:2100002]; material: feces | place: Germany | collected 2013/2015 | reverse complement strand
CAGAGGATTTAGCCTCCTTGTTTTGCGAAGAAAAAACAGGGTATACCAAATCTGATATACCCCATCGTATAGTTTTTGTTGATAAAACATTTTTATTCTGATGTAGAAATTATATCTGCTTTATACCGGAAATGCAAGCGTTACTGCTCGCCCTCAATAACACTTTTTCCTATTGATTCTGTCAAAGATAAATGTCATAATATAATCTATACTGTAATAGTATAAAAGTACGGAATCATTACCTTATAATATAGAAGTGGTAAAGGCAGACTCTGTTCTGACAAACACGCCGCTTCCGGGGAGAAGATGAAATGCAGATAAAATGTGAATACTGTGGTTCCATGATTGAAGAAACCGCAGATAAATGTCCATTTTGCGGGGCAACAAACAATGCAGTCAAACGAACCGCCGATAAAACACCAAAAACAATCGCCGAATTACAGCAGTGGTATCAGGACAGACACCTGCCGCCGTATGAGACAACAAGATTTTTTATTGGCATCAATTATAAGAAACCAAAAGCATTTGGTATTTATCAGGATGGCGACCAGTTCATTGTATACAAAAACAAGGCAAACGGCGAACGTGCCATCCGCTATCAGGGCACGGATGAAGCTTATGCTGTCAATGAACTTTATCTGAAATTAAAATCTGAGATTTTAAATCAGAAGGCAAATAACCAGACAAGAAAGCAACAGCAGACACTCACGCGGGAGCAGAAGAAAGAAAAGCGGAAAAACATACTCATCACTTTTGCAATCTTTTTTGCCGGCTTTGTGGGGCTGATCTCCATTGCCATTATCGATATGCTTGCCAAAGGATTCGGAGCTTCCCTGTTCTGGTCCGTTTTTCTTGCAATCGGACTGACAATCGCAAGTTTAATTCTGGCTGGTAAATTTGGTGGCCGTGTTCCTCTCCTGCAAAAATTTCATGATAACGTAATTGGGGAAAAGTCGTCCGGTCGCGCATTTTTACTGACTTATGTTGTGATTTATGTCATTTCCTTCTGTTTATTATTTGCACCGCTCCACGCTTATTACAATGTCAGCTATTATCGCTATAACGACACCATTTACGCCAACACACGCCATAGCTGGTATGAGTACGAAGACTACGGTTACGGTGGCGATTATGAAAAAGTCAGCAAATCCTCGATTCCGGACGACGTCTTAGCAAATAAAACTGACTATCAGTTCAACTACAATGATGATAGCGAATGGACTTCCAGCTTTACAGAATTTGAGGACAGCAGTTACTATGACGAGCATTATACTTCCGATTCGGATTCTGACAGCAGTTATGACTGGGATTCCGGAGACAGCTGGGATTCTGGAACAACAGACTGGGATAGTGACTGGTAACTATAGAATACAAAGGAGTACATATGGAACATACACATATCGCCAAGGACGGTACTGTTTATACACACACGCATGAGGAAGCACACGAACACGGTCACTCACATTCCCACCCACACCATCACAAAAACACAAAGGCAGTTTTAAACCGTATGAACCGTGCGATCGGGCATATGGAAGCCGTTAAGACCATGATTGAGGACGGAAGGGACTGCAGTGAAGTCCTGATCCAGATTGCGGCAGTGCGGTCAGCAATTAACAATATCGGTAAAATCATTCTGGAAGATCACATTAACCACTGTCTGGTAGATGCGATTGAAACAGGTGATGAGCAGGTATTAAAAGACTTAAACGAGGCTATTAACAAGTTTGTGAAATAGCCTCCGGTGCTATATGTTCTCATTTAGTCATAGTTTGTTCATTTTTTATTCATATTTTATAGAAAATCCTGAAATCTTCCTTCTTTTTTATTTATCTTTCCAATTGTTTTTTTCCCTCATAAGCGATATATTCTTTTAGTATCAAAAATAATTTTTTTACTGTAATTTTACATGTGTTTTACTTGGACAATAAAAGAGCTTTTAAAACTCTTTTTCATTGCAGATTACCATAACTGCTGATAGATGTAACGCACCTGTATTTTTTTTGCAAAAGCGATTGCAAAAAGCTCAGATGCAGACAGGAAAATCAATTTTTTGTATTTTCCTTTGCCAACAAGGAGGGTATATGAAACAGAAATTCAAGTCAGTCAAAGAAAAAATGAATAAATTATTCCAGAAATTTGCACCGGTAAAGGAAAAAGCAGAAGTTTTTCTTTCCAAATTACCAAAAAGGAAACCACACAGTGAGAAATATTATAAGAGAATTGCATTTTTCAATAAATATTCTCTTATTTTCCACTTTATTTTAGCATGCTTTATTACTTTTACCGTAGAAGTGATCTCCAGAAGAGACTTTTTCTCTGCTGTTTCCTTCGTAGGCAATCATACATGGGCTTACCTTTACAATGCCTTTATTGTATTTGCTTCCTTATCAATTGTTTACCTGTTTAAGACAAGAGCACAGCTTCGTGTTCTGATCACCGGACTCTGGATTTTCCTCGGAACAGTCAACGGAATCATCCTTTCCAACCGTGTAACTCCATTCAGCTACACCGATTTTAAAATGCTTCCAGACCTGTTTGCAATGCAGAACACCAATTATTTTACTGCGGAAGAGGCTACCGTTGTAGTAGCTGTGGTTGCTTCTTTCATTATATTTCTGGTTCTCTTCTTTATCAAAGGACCGAAATATCAGGGAAAACGCCACGTTGTACTTTCCCCACTTGCGATCGTTGCACTGTTAGTTGTCGGTATACCAATTACAACACAGGCTGCACAGAGTTCTAATATTATTGCCTCTTACTTTGCAAATATTGCACAGGGATACTCTGATTACGGATTTGTTTATGGTTTCTCTACAAGCGTTGTCGGACGTGGAATGAATAAACCAGATGATTACTCCAAAGAAACCATTGACGCTATTGAAACTTTAGTGGACTCTTCCAAAGAAGAAACAACTGTTTCTGCTGGCAAAGAGCCAAATATTATCTGTATTTTGCTGGAATCCTTTATCGATCCATATGATGTGAATTTCCTTCAGATGTCAGAAGATCCGATTCCAACATTCCACAGTTTAGAGCAGAACTTCACCACCGGTTATCTTACCGTACCTGTTGTCGGAGCCGGAACTGCCAATACAGAATTTGAAGTTTTAACCGGTATGAGCATGCAGTACTTTGGTACCGGCGAGTATCCTTACAAAACAATTTTAAAACAGTCTGACTGCCCAAGCGTTGAAAGTATTGCATCTGACCTTTCCTCTATTGGTTATGGCACACATGTCGTACATAACAACACTGCTACTTTCTACAGCAGAAACAATGCGTTTTCAAAAATGGGATTTGATACATTTACAAGTAAAGAGTTAATGAACATTACCGAGTACACACCAAGTGGAAGCTGGCCAACCGATAAAGTTCTTGTAAATGAGACTGTAAAAGCTATGGATGCAACAGAAAATCAGTCCGACTTTGTATACACGATCACAGTTGGTTCCCATGGAGATTATCCAACTGAAAAGATTATTGAGAATCCGGAGATCACTGTAACCGGAGCTGCCGATGAAGCTTCCAATAATCAGTGGGAATATTATGTAAACATGATCCACAACACAGATAACTTTATTGCAAACCTCATTGATGCAGTCAACCGCCGCGGTGAGGATACCATTATTGTTATGTTTGGCGATCACCTTCCTACGATGGGTCTTGAAGATTCCGATATGAAATCCGGTGATATTTTCAAGACAAAATATGCAACCTGGAATAACTTCGGTCTTCCAAAACAGGACGCTGATCTGACTGCTTACCAGTTATTAGCACACATTACCGGTCAGATGGGTATCCATGAAGGAACCATGTTTACTTACACACAGACACAGGCAGATTCCTCCACTTACCAGAATGGTCTTGACAATCTCCAGTACGATCTTCTCTACGGTGAGAGATATGCTTACAACGGCGAGGATTTATATCCGGCAACGGATCTTGTCATGGACGTGGAAGACGTCAATGTAACATCCGTCCGCAAAAATGTATTGAATAATACCTTAGCGGTTTACGGTTCCAACTTTACAAAGAATGCCAAGATTTTTGTAAATGGCGAGAAGGTTCCTACCACTTACCTTACCTCCGGAATCCTGACAACTTCTCTGGATAATGTTTCCGATGGCGATGTGATTTCCGTAAGTATCACCGGTTCCCAGGGCATTATCTTACGTGCGAGCACGGATGAAGTTGTTTATGAAGATCCTGATGTGATCACAACTGAAACCGAAGAACCTACCGAGGTAAACGAGACAGAGTCCTCCGAAACCCGAACTACTGAAACAGAAACTTCTGGTACAGGAAACTCTGAGGCTGCAAATTCTCAGGAAAATAATTAATCATAGGAAAAACCCGGATGCATGAAAATCTGCATCCGGGATTTTTTATTACAAATGAATCACTTTACGCACAATCGCTCTATGCTCCAATTCTTCCCTGAAATCTGTGTCCGTTTTCTTCTTACTCATCCTGCTTTCATCTATGACATAAATATACAAATCTGTTGCAATATCTTTGGTTGAAACCTTAAAGACACCTTTCGTTTCATCATAGAATCCCTGCATAGTGAGTTCTTCTGTACCATTTTCATCCCCATATACAAGCACATCATAATTGAAATTGTCTCTGTATATATCCGGGTGAGTCGTTTTAATCGTCGTAATAATTGGTGTTACAATCACTTCATCTATGGAATATCCTTCGTTCCATTCATTTACTTCGTACATGGTAACATCTTCTTTGTTGACCTGTATCGGGATTGAAAATTTCCATTGTCCCCATATGGAAATATTTTGGTTTTTCATATTTTCTGAAATCAGTGTTACATTATAAATATAGATTTCCAATTGGAACGAATCTGGAAATTCTTTTCCCGAAAGATCAAAATACTGTGATCCTGCAAACGTATTTTCATCCACATATTTACCGGTCAAACCTGCCGCACCACAATCATTTAAAGAATAAATTTTGTCATCTGATTTTATTTTGGTGATTCCCTCATAACCAATCTGATTCTGGAAAATCTGATTGTCACTGTATTCTGTAAACTTCTTCTGGCTCTCAATCACATAAGAGATAAATAAATTTGCTCCATCGCAATAGGCTTCTGTCATGGATATCGTAATTCCATGATCCTGCACTCTTTCATCCGTGCCAGTGGCATACTCTTTATAATCTCCTTTAAAATCAATGACGTCCTGAATATAGGTAAATACACTTCCGACAATCGGTATATTTTCTGCCATTGCCGGGTTTGTAACATGAATAATTCCAAAAATGATTACCAGACAGGATAGTACCGACCACGTACATTTTTTTCGAAATCTATTTTTTTGTACTGTTTTTTCAGCGCGTAAAATGGATTGATGTGTTTTTTCATCTAAATCTTCCGGCACGGGTATCTGGCTCATTTCATCATGAATCTTCAAAATAGTCCTCCTTTAACATCTTCTTTAAAGCAGCTCTTGCCCTGGATAAATTGGTTTTCACTGTATTCTCCGGTATCATCTGCTTTTTTGCAATTTCCTCCACAGACATTTCCAGAAAATATTTTTGAATGATGACGTCTTTGTATTTTTTCGGCAGCCGGTTTACTGCGTTCATTAAATCAAGCTTTTCTTCAACATGTTCAGAATGTGAAGCCTCATGAAATGCTTCCTCGTATTCCACAATTTTTTTGTTCTGTTTTATATAACGAACCGCTTTATTCATAATGATTCTGGTCATCCATGTTGAAAACAGCTCCGGATTTCTCAGTGTCTTCATTTTCAGATATCCCTGATAGACACTATCCTGAACAATTTCGACTGCTGCGTCCTCATTTTTTACATATAAAAAAGCTATTTTATAAAAGTATGGGTTATACTGATGAATCAATTCGCCGTATGCATGACTGTCCCCATGAATTGCTTTATAAACTAAAGAATACTCTTCTTTTTTCATCTTTCACCCACCTTTCATATATTAGATATCCGACCGTACCACCGGGTTTCAAAAATTTTCTATTGTATCTAATTGAGGTAAAGTATTTTATACAGAAAAAGCCTGCATCTCAGGAAATATCCTTTCGATGCAGGCTTTTTTCTGTCTTATATGTAAGAATGATCGATTTTCGTCACCACGTAATAGTTATCACCGAAATGTTCATGCACAGACTGGAGCACTTCTGTGAGCAGTTCCTCGTCCGTCAGACGGAATCCAAATGGCGCGAGAATGTCAAAAATGAGGTTCGTATGCGTCCCGCCACTCACCATTCTGAAATCGTGAATGGACAAATCTTCATCAATTGCCTTGATCAGAGATACCATCGCCGCTTTCGTCTCACTCACATGCTCATCCGAAGTCACGACCGGATCCATGTGGATCGTTGCCTCACAGCCAAGTGTCTCACGCAGTTCATTCTCAATATTGTCTATCACATCATGCAGTTCCATAATATTTCCCTCTGCCGGAACTTCTGCATGCAATGAGATCATCTGTCTGCCCGGACCGTAATCGTGGACGATCAGATCATGCATTCCGCATACTTCCGAATGTGACATTACGATCTCATCTATTTTTTCTACAAATTCATGTGCCGGCGGCTGTCCAAGCAATGGATTTAATGTCTCTCTGGCAGCGTCAAAACCTGCATAACCGACTAATAAGCCCACAACCAGACCGCAGTAGCCATCAATTTTGATTCCTGTAAAATGGGTGAATATGGATGCCAGAAGCACAACCGTTGTCGCTGCGGTATCACTTAAACTGTCTGTGGCAACCGCTTTCATCGCTGCAGAATCCAGTTTTTTTCCAATAGCACGGTTATAATACGCCATATATAGTTTTACAAGAATGGATGCGATCAGGATCACTGCCACAAGGAGCGTGAACTCTGTTTCCTCCGGATGCATGATTTTTCCGATGGAGTCACGGACGAGTTCGTAACCCATCAAAAGGATTGCCGCAGCCACAACCAGGCCTGAAACATACTCAATCCTTCCATGTCCAAATGGATGCTCCGTATCCGGTTTTGCCCCTGCAAGCTTGAAGCCAAGCAGTGTCACGATCGAAGAACCTGCATCTGAAAGGTTGTTAAAGGCATCTGCTGTGATCGCAATGGAATTGCTTAAAGTTCCTGCGAGAAATTTACCGATAAAAAGCAGTACATTAAATAATATACCGATCACACCGCACAGCATTCCGTATGCCTCGCGCTGTTTTATTTTATCTTCTGAGTCTTTGATAAATATTTTTGCTAATAATGTTACCATGTCACGCTTCCTTTTTTATTCCAATTTTCCAAAATGTGCAAAAGGCCAGTAAGTAAAAAGTGCTTTCCCTAAAATTTTGTCTTTTGTCACATAAGTGTTGCTCCAATATCTCGCATCCCAGGAATCATTCCTGTTATCTCCCATCATGAAGTACGATCCCTCCGGCACCTCAAATGTATATGGACCTGTGGCAACAGTCCATTCTTCTTTCAGATAGTCCTCCTGTAAAGGCTCTGTCGATCCATTGATATATATTTTTCCATCCTCAATATCGATGGTATCCCCCGGAAGCCCGATCACACGCTTCACATAGATCTCGCTCTCATCATCCGGATACCGGAATACAACAATATCCCCTCTCTCTGGCTCTCCAACCACATATGCAAGCCGGTTTCCGATAAAACGGTCTCCCGGCAGGATTGTATTCTCCATTGACCCGGTAGGCACATCCGCATTGATGATCAGAAAGTTTTTGATGAGAAGCGCTGCCACTAAGGCAATTGCAAACGGGATCACCCAGCTCATGATCTCTTTGAAAATGGAGGTTTGTTCCTCATCATTCTCCTGATTTTCCGGTGTCTTAATACCGTCTGCTGTCTGCTCTGCTTTATGTTCTATTGGATCATTAAAATCTTCTACCTGTAAATCTTCCATTATCTTTTTATCCTCAATTCGTTTTCCTTATGATCTGCTATTCTGCTTTTTGCAATAGCTATATTTTACCATAACTGGAATGAAATAGATATGAGAATTTTCCCATTGCACAAAAAAGACTGCCGGCAGTTTACCTTTTTCATAAATCTGCCTGACAGTCTGATGTGCCTTCCGGAAAAAGCGCTTAGTACTCTTCCTCTTCGCCTTCTTCTTTCTCAGAAATATCGTTCACCGGTTTCTCCAGTCCCTCTATCGTGATATGGTTTTTCTCTGCGTAATCCCATAATGCAGCGTGGATTGCTTCCTCTGCTAAAAGGCTGCAGTGAACTTTCACCGGTGGAAGTCCGTCCAAAGCTTCCATAACTGCTTTATTTGTTACTTCCAACGCCTGCTGTACTGTTTTTCCTTTTACAAGCTCGGTTGCCATACTGCTTGTTGCAACGGCTGCACCACAACCAAATGTTTTAAACTTTACATCCTGGATGATCCCGTTATCATCAATGTCAAGATACATTCTCATGATGTCGCCGCATTTTGCATTGCCAACGGTACCGACACCGCTTGGATTCTCAATCTCTCCAACGTTTCTTGGGTTGTTAAAATGATCCATTACTTTTTCACTATACATACTTTTTATCCTGCTTTCTTTGAATATAACCTGTTATTTTGATTACTGTAAAATCATGTGATTGAAAAATTTATTTATTCTGTTTTTTTACGAAATCCTCATATAATGGGGACATGCTTCTCAAACGTTCAATGATCTTCTTTAACTCGTCTACAACAAAATCGATTTCTTCTACGGTATTCTTCTCGGAAAGTGTCAGACGAAGACTTCCATGTGCAATCTCGTGTGGCAGTCCGATTGCTAAAAATACATGAGACGGGTCTAAGGATCCGGAAGTACATGCGGAACCACTGGATGCACAAACACCTGCCTGGTCTAATAAAATCAGCATGGACTCACCCTCGATATAACGGAAGCATACGTTTACATTGTTTGGCAGACGGTCATGTCTGTCACCATTCAATCTCACATATGGGATTTCTGTTAAAATACGGTCGATCAGATGATCTCTTAAACTGATCTCTTTTGCACTTCTCTCTGCCATGGTATTTTTTGCGATTTCGGCTGCTTTACCGATGCCTACAATACCCGGTACGTTCAAAGTTCCGGCTCTACGTTTTCTCTCCTGCGCACCACCGTGGATGAAGGAAAGAATCTTCACGCCTTTTCTGATATACATAACACCGATTCCCTTTGGTCCGTTAATCTTGTGACCGCTGGCACTTAACATATCGATGTTCATCTCTTCCACATCAATCGGAATATGTCCAAATGCCTGTACAGCATCGGTGTGGAATAATACACCATGTTCATGTGCGATACGTCCGATCTCCCTGACCGGCTGGATGGTTCCGATCTCGTTATTTGCTGTCATTATGGAAATCAGGATTGTGTCAGGACGGATTGCTGCCTCTAACTCGTCCAGTTTTACTTTACCGTTTTCGTCAACGTTCACATACGTGATCTCAAAACCTTTTTTCTCCAGGTAAGCACAGGTGTGAAGGATTGCGTGATGTTCGATTGTGCTTGTGATGATGTGTTTTCCTTTGGACGCATAAGCGTCTGCGGTTGCCTTTAATGCCCAGTTATCAGACTCGCTGCCGCCGCCTGTAAAATAAATCTCATCTGTCTTCGCATTGATCAGTTCTGCCACGGAAGTCCTTGCTTTATCAACTGCCTTTTTGCTCTCAGATGCAAAACTGTAAATTGCAGATGGATTGCTGTATACTTCTGAAAAATATGGAAGCATCTCCTGTAACACTTCCGGATATACCTGCGTTGTTGCTGCATTATCTAAGTAAATCAGTTTACTCATATCTTTGTACCTCTTTCTATCTCTAAATTAGTTTGTAATTGATATTTCCTAGTTATTTGATATGATATAAGTATTATAACGCATTATTTCCCCTTGTCAAGGTAGGAATTGTTTTCTTTTTTGTACAAGTACGCTATTCTTTTTCATAGCCGCCCGATCCTGACATGCATAAGTATCACGGCAATTCTTCCAGACCGCCAAACATTTTCATGAGTTCTTTTTCTCCATAATCGTCAAAGTCAACAGTGAGCATCATGTCATCCTCTCTTACCACGGAACCTGTGCCGTATTTTGAATGACGGACGCGGCGTTTTTTTGCGGTTACAGTTTCATTTCCTGCTGAAATATTCTTTGTTTCTGTATTCGCCGATAGATTTTTGTCCTCTGATATTTTGCCGGCTTCCTGCAGTTCTCTATGCTCTGCACGCTCTGCAAGGATCTGGCGCTTCAGATCCTGTAAATGCGTTGCCGAGGACTCCCTGTCCTTGTCCTTCTCCTGTCCTTCGACCAGATTTCCCGGTATCATGCGCAGATATCTGCTCGGTCCGGGTGCTGCCCGGTACTGTCCCGGACTTGTGTAATAGGAAAGTTCCAGATGTTCTTTCGCCCTTGTGATGCCGACAAAAAAGAGACGCTGCTCCTCCTCTTCCTCCTCAAAATTTTTGGTCTGCAAAGGAATCAGCCCATAATTCACACCTGTGATAAAAACATGGGAAAACTCCAACCCTTTGGATGCATGAAGTGTCATAAGCTTTACAGTATCGTTTTCATTATGTATCTCTTTTTTCAAAATATTCGTTCCATACAAAGACGCCATATTCAAAAATTCCGAAAAACCTTCCACGACATTTTTCTGCTGTTCTTTCTGGTAGGTGGTCATGTGCTCCAAAAAGTCCATGACGCAGATTCTGTCTTCTACATACGAAGCTGTCGTTGGGTGGAGATGATTTTCCAGAGAAAAATAGTTCCAGAGGTCTTCTGCTGTTGTGGATTGAGCGTTGAAATAAGCTTGCGAAAATCCAAGCATTTGCTTACGGATATCTGAGTTTATTTTTTGCTTCTCTGATTGTGGAGTCTCTGTCTGTGTTTTCCGGGTTTCACTCAGAATATCAATTGTTTTTTCCGCCTCTTTCACCGACATGCCGAGCCCGTATCTCTTATCCGCAAGCGCCGCTATGCCGGAACTTTTATCCTTCGGGTTGACAGAAAAACGCAGTACCCTGATCAGCCAGTCCAGAACCGGAATATCTTTCACAGTCTTTTTTAACGAAACTTCGAATGGAATGCCTTCTTTTTCAAAAACATGTTCAAAAATTTCTGACTGGTTCTGCAAACGATAAAAGATCGCCATTTCCCGGTATGGAAGCCCCGACGCATGCAGATCCCTGATCCTGCCTGCAAGATAGTCAGCCTCCTGAAACGGATCATACATATTCCGGATCTGAATTTTATCACCGTTCTCTCTGCCGCCCTGCAAGGTGTCTCCCTGCTGCATAAAGCAGCGTGCCACTGCAAGGATTTCACTGCTGGAACGGTAATTCACCGGAAGTGTCAGTTCCGTTGCCTGATATTTGGTCTTCAGCTGATAAAAAATATGAAAAGCACTTCCACGCCAGCTGTAAATGACCTGATTCGGATCACCTACTGCGAAAAAACAGGTCTGTGTTTTTTTCAGGCAGTCGATGAGCTCTAACTGTTTCTCATCGCTGTCCTGCACTTCGTCCACGATGATCCAGGAGATATCTTGCATTCCTGTATTCTCGTTGTCTTGCAAGTTCGCATTCTTTTTTGATACTTCTTCTATTTCTGCTGACATCTTCACCAATTTACATGTGTTGTCCAGCAGCTCATCAAACGTCATTTTATCCTGGCGTCTCTTTTCTTCCTTTAGCAATGCCTTTAATTTTTCAATATCATCCTGATATTTGCTGTTTTTTTGTTCCAGACGCTTTTTCAGCCGGTTTTTATATTTGATTTTCAGCTGATAAGTTAAGATCAACTGCTCTGCCATCTCAAGTTCTTCGTCCGGATCCATCACCATAAATTCTTTGGTATAACCCAGATTTTCCACTGGAAGCATTTTCTTCAACATTGTAAGACACACACTGTGAAATGTTCCAAAGCCCCACAACTGTTCCTCTGTGATCTCCGGCTCCAGCGCATACAGACGCTCTTTGATCTCATCCGCAGCCTTATTCGTAAAAGTCAGAACAACCATCTGCTCATATGGAATCTGCTTCTCGTAATGCAGATACATGACCTTTGTGATAAGAACCGTCGTCTTACCGCTGCCAACATTGGCATTCACCAGACAAGCGTTGCTCTCATCGAAAACGGCTGCTTTCTGGTATTCATTTAGACGTTGTAGCTGTTGTGTGTAATTTTCTTTAAATTCCATATTTCTTTAAATCCACCCTGCCATTCACCACTTCAATGCCGTCTGCTTTCAGCAGTTCTTCCTGCACATGCTCCCCTCCAAAGGCGAAAGCCCCTGCTAATTCTCCCTTGGAATTCACAACACGGTAACATGGGATATGCTCCGGATCCGGGTTATGGTGCAGGGCATTTCCGACTGCTCTAGACATTCTCGGATTTCCGGCAAGCTCTGCCACCCTGCCGTAAGTTGCCACTTTACCTTTTGGAATGGTTTTCACCGCCTCATAAATACGCTTTGTCGGACTGTCTGTGATAATGTCATAGCTTTCTGCAATCATCTGCTTCACATCCTTATCCGGGATTGTCCCATCTAAAATGATCGTATTCCAGTGTTCTTTATTCTGATGCCAGCCCGCAATCACCGATGAATATGTACTCCGCCATAGGTCGCGCCACTCAGGTGAAACCTTCACATTAAGATTAATATATCCATTGCGCTCATATGTCCATAAAAATGCTTTCTTGCATCCTTTAACTCTTACAAGCTGCCAGTTCTCATCATGAAAAGGCGCTTCCTGATAAGTATCAGGAAAAGAAAGTCCATATGCAAGTGCTTCTTCCCTAGTCGTCATATTACCAGTCCTTCATAACATTTGTTAATATAAGCTTAATTATATTTGTAGAAACCTTCTCCTGTAGACATTCCAAGCTTTCCCTCATCAATATACTTCTTGAGAATAGCCTCCATCTTCTTGAAATTATATGGCATCATCATCTTCTTAAGAAGTGGTGAGAATATTCCCGGAACACTCTGATACTGGTGAACAATATTGTATGCAGTATTAAGTCCTACTGTATCAAATATCTGGAAAGGTCCCTTAGGAGCTCCTGTTCCTCTTGTCCATGCAATGTCAATGCTTTCAGGATCAGACACGCCTGCAGCATACAGGTCAAGTCCGCTAAGAAGGAACGGAACCAGCATAGAATTAAGCAGATATCCGCTCTTTTCCTTTCTTACAGGAAGTCCAATCATTCGTATATCGTTAGCAAACTGCATAACTTCGTTAAAATACTTCTCATCAGTCTGAGCCTGTGTCATAACCTCAGCAGTGTTATTCTTCCATATAGAATTAGCAAAATGTAATGACAGATATTTGTCTGGTCTTCCAGTATATTTTGCAAACATTGATGGAAGAAGTGTCGATGAATTAGTTACAATCACAGTCTTTTCTGGAAGAAGTGGTGAAAGCTTTTCATAGAAAGCAATCTTATCCTTCTCATTCTCAGCCATAGACTCGATGACAAGGTCTGCATCATCAACAGCCTTAGCCATATCAAGTTCAAGCTTGAGATTAGCATATGCATTCTCAACCTTCTTAAGGCACTCTTCCTTGTCAAATGTATCTTCATCTGCAAGTCCAGCACACCTCTGCCATCTTCTCAATAGCATCAATATAAGTCTGCTTAAGATGGTCAATCTTAGGCTGGGTTCTTCCGATAGAACCCTCGCTTCTTAACCATATAGTTACATTAAACCCACAATATGCTGCCTGAAAAGCAATCTGACTCCCCAGCACTCCGCCTCCGGCAACAACAACATTAGAATACTTCATAAATTCCCCTTTCTCTTATTCAACATCCTTACTAACCCTTGCGAACATCTTCACCTTAGTAACAACATTCTTCGGCTTAGTAAATATCGCATAAAACCACCTTGCAATCCAGCAGAATGGCAGCAGCCACGGTACTTTCTTCAGAAATGGAAATGTATACAGCATCTTATTAAGCGGTGGAAATGCGTTGTACATGAACATTCTGAATCTGCCCTTTTTCTCAAGCTGATTCGTATATGCATTATACAGATTGCCATAAGTTCCACTTGAAAGAATATAATCCGCCATATCCTTAACATCAGCGGTAAGTTCTCCATCTCCGAACCAGTATTCAACCAGCTTCGATGCCTTAGTATAGAACTCAGTAAGTCCAAGCTTTGAAAATTCCGCATTAACGTAACCCATATCCATACCAGTCAGCGACTTCTTCATAATATACATATCCATAACCGAGCGGATTCCTGAGCCGCCGAGCTGAAAATGCTTTGCAAAATGTGCAACATTATACACATAGAAATCTTCATCCGTCATCAGGCGTGCGTACTCATTATCCACAGTAACCGTCCTATCCAGAATATTATCATATTCACGGTAGAAAGTCACCCCGTCGCCATCATCAAACAGACTTGTATGAATCTCAATATTATATATAGGGTCTTTGAAATACACATCCTGATGGCTTATATCATACATATCGCATGTATACCCCATCCCGATAAGAATATCATGCACCTTCTTCGCGTCCTCACGCTTAATAAGAATATCCATATCCGACATGCTTCTCATATCAGTCGATGGATACATATTCTTAATTATGCTGCCCTTAAGCGGCATATGCACAAGCTTCTCCTTAGTGAATACATCACACACATTATTCAGCTCTGCCTTAAAACGTATGCTTACAGACAACCCGCGCAGGTGCGCTTCTTCCCATTTACTTAAAATCTCAGAAGGAATCGCACATTGCAGCTTCTTAATACCATAATAAGCTGTTGTCTGCACACTGTGTTTTTCAGCAATCTCATACACCTTTAACAGGTCAATATTATCGTCAGGCTCAGGCACCGGCTTGCCAGCCACAACATTTGCAAGAAGCCCGATAAGATACTCTCCATTATTCAAAATGTTTATCCTCCAATACCACGCAGCGGTCACATACCTCAAGCACAGCTTTTCTGTGCGATACAATAATAACCGTCTTATCCGTAAGTTCCCTTATATTCTTAAGCACATTCTTCTCAATCTGCTCATCAAGAGCCGAAGTTGCCTCGTCAAGCAGCAACACAGGAGCGTCCGTATACAAAGCCCTCGCAATAGCAAGACGCTGTGCCTGTCCCTCAGAGATACCCATTCCACGCTCACCGATAAGCGTGTCATATCCATGCTCTAATTTTTCTACAAATGTGTCTGCACATGCAATATGCGCAACTGCCTTCACCTTGTCCATATCAACATCAGCACTGGTATCATCAAGAGAAGCTATAGCACTCGTAACATTGCCGGACATAAGGAAATTGCCCTGCGGCACATATGCGAACATCTTGCGGTATTTTTCGGTCAGTGCATAACTTTCCTTTTCAGTCTTAATCTCAAGTGTCCCCTTTTCAGGCTCATATATAGCAAGAAGGAGCTTAAGAAGCGTACTCTTGCCCGCGCCGGAGTTACCCATAATCGTTATGAGCTCACCCTTGCCAATAGATATATCGGCATTTTCAAGAATAATGTCGTCCTCATATCTGAAAGTAATATTCTTACATTCAATCGCTGTCATGTCTTTATAAAGCTCTCTGCAATAATCCCTGCTAAACTGGCTCTCAACGTGCTCTTCCTCAAGAGTCTCAAGCTCCATGCAGCGCTCCGCACTTGAGAGCATACCATAGAACTTTGGCAGATAACCGGTCATATTAGCAAGCGGCGCCCACAACTGGTCAACAAGCTGAAGTACTGCCGACAGCGTTCCGTAAGTAATACTTCCATGCAGAATTCCGAAGCTGCACCAGCACAGACCGAATATATAGCCGCCATTCATAACAAGTCCGAAACCGACATTACATATATTAGAGAATCGGTTTCTTTTCATACGCATGAATCTGTGCTTATCCATGTACTGTTTAGAAGTATCTATGCTCTTTCTTTCTGCGCCAAATGTCTTAAGAACCATAAGGCTTCCAAGATTCTCAGACAGATAAGAACGAAGCACACCATCAGCCGCCTGCACATCCTTGTGAAGCTTCTTCATAACACGGCGGAACAGTGTTGTGAATATAAGCACAAGACCACCGCCAGCAAAGAATATTATAGAAAATCTGTAATCCAGCACGAAAAGCACCGCCGCCGCGCCGGCCAGCTTAACAAGCATTGCAATAATTCCCGGAATAATCTGCACGAACCCATCTGCCACAACAACCGCATCATTAGTAATTCTGTTCAGAAGTTCCCCT
>OLZZ01000525.1_pt1 | contig 16316 bp, 14 predicted proteins | sample 1673571 | NCBI WGS metagenome assembly OLZZ01 (sample SAMEA103958115, study PRJEB25191) | human gut metagenome | biome: human-associated habitat [ENVO:00009003]; feature: intestine environment [ENVO:2100002]; material: feces | place: Germany | collected 2013/2015 | reverse complement strand
CAGAATGAAAAATTCGCGGCGCATCTTGGCGCATTCTTATCTGGAAATAGTATTAGTAGTAAATCCGCAAGAACTGTTCCATGAAATCCAGCCACCACGTCGGGGTCAATGTGCCGCTGGCATACGGGAAGTATGCCACGAACATCACCAAGCACACGCCAAGGAAAATCCCCAGCAGCCACTTGCCCGTTTTCGGGAAGCGGCGCGTGATATCCCGGAACAGCACCGTGATGGACAGCATCAGGAACGGCGTTGTGGCGAAGTAGTGGTAAATGTACGTTCCGCGCGGCACAAGCACCCACGGCAGGAACTGCGAAAGCGCGCTCAAAAGCAGGAACGGCATCGTCACATCCCAGTCGGCGGCTGTCCAGTGCAGCGTTTCGCCATCCTTGCGCAGGGTGTAGCGGTGGCGCTTTGCCCACATGAACACCGTATACGCAAAGCCGACAAGTGCTGCCGACCAAATCGCCGGGTTGCCGAAGCACCAGATTGCATAGCTCCAGCCGGGGGTATTCACATACGTAGGCGAAGCATAGTACATCGGGCGCTGGTTGAAAATCCACTCGTACCACGGCGAGTAGAACGGGTGATCCATGCCCAAACCGGGCTTGGAATGGTAGCTGAACATGCTCAGCTGCGCATTCCAGACCGCCGTCAGGTAATCCTTCAGGTTGTCAAAGTGCGCATAGGCGAAGTACGGAATGTACGCCAGCAGGTAAATCGCCAGCGGGATGGCAACGAAGAACAGCAGACACCACAGGCAAATCACCAGCACGCGCTTCATGGTTGTCTGGTCGCGCAGGGTGAGGATTTTCCTGTCCTCGTCCGACAGGCTCTTGTCCGTCTTGAGCAGGTGCGCGGAGGTTGCCGCCATGCGCATGTGGCGGAAAATCGTCCAGAAGAACGCCACTGCCAGCCCCGCGCCGGAGTACACGCCAATCCACTTGCTGGCAATGCCAAGCCCCATGAACAGCCCGGACAGCGCCAAATCCGGCAGGAGCTTCTTCACCGGCAGGCGCACAATGTCACGCTGCATGAAGCGGAGCATGAACAGCCAGCTGAAGAGGATGAACAGCACCGGGTAGGAGTCGATGGTGGCAATGCGCGTCTGCGTGAAGTGCTGGCAGTCCAGCGCGAGCATCAGCGCGGCGGCGAATGCAAAGCTGGATTTCTTCGTCAGCTGCTTGCCCAGCAGGTACATCGCCGGCAGCATCAGGATGCCCGCCAGTGCGCCCATCACGCGCCAGCCGAACGGAACCATGCCGAAAATCGCAATGCCAAGGCTCATGATGACCTTGCCAAGCGGCGGATGGCTCGTTTCATACGGCGCAGTGCCGTGCAGGTGCTCATAAGCCGTGCGGGCGTGGTAAATCTCGTCGAAATAGGTGCTGTTCCACCAGCTCGGCAGACCTTCCAGCGTGTCCTGTTCGTCGAGAATATTGTTTGCGTCGCTGTACAGGGTGGATTCTTCCATCACGTTCAGCTGCGCAATGACCGTCGCCGGAATGCGGTCGCCGTTTGCGTCCTGGAAGATGACTTCATTCATCTTCAGCCCGATTTGCTGCGACGTGATGCGGACATACCGCGCAGAGAATTTGATGGGCTGCGAGTAGAAGAAGCGCTTGTCGTTGCCGTATTTATCTTTGCCCATATAGCTGGGGGTGAGGTACTTCCACTGGAAGCACTCGCCTTCCGCCATATCCGCAATGTAATCGTCCGACCAGCTTTCGCCGTCCTCGGATACGGCGACGGAGAAATTGGAGTAGCTCACCTGACAGAAGTAGAGCATCGTCACATCGTCATGATGTTCGCCGAGGTCGATGATGACCTGCTCATTCCGCGTCGAGGAGACCCAAGGGTTCTGCGGCGCTTTCATGGAGCCGAGGTTCGTCAGCGCCACGATGGCGTACACCAGCGTCACGCCCAGCATCAGCAGCCAGTCACGCTTGCGCCAGTGCAGGGAAACGTCCTGCTGGAAGGTGCGCGGGTCGCCCGGCTTCTTGTCCAGCAGCTTCGCGGGCAGATACGCCGGGTGCTCCAGCGTTTCGTCCGCGGCGGATACCGGCAGGCACACGTCGCGGCACGTCCACACGCCGAGGAACGCCAGCGCCACATTCGCTGCGGACAGCAGCATCGCCAGCACGACCGTATCATTGTTCAAGTGCCCCAGCGACGAACCGAGGCGCAGGCTGTTATCCAGCACAATGCCTTCGTTGATGAATGCCGTCGCGCTGAGACCCAGCAGGAGCACCAGCGTCCGGCGGTCGCGCTTGCCCGCGTACACCATCCACAGCAGGAACAGCGCCGGGAATAGATACCGCTCGTGCATCTTGATGCCGAACACATACAACAGCACAAACAGCACGCCGCCGCACAGGGCGAGGTTCTCCAGTTTGCCGCTGCGGATGAACATGGGCAGCACCATCACAAACGGCAGTGCCATGGCGACAAGCCCCACCATTGTGAAGCTGGCATTGAAGGTCGCCAAGCCGAGGAAAATCAGCGCGAAGGTCAGCCCAGCGGCGATTTCCGCCGAATTCCAATCCGCCCTCTTGCGCTTGAAGAGCATCACGCCAAGCGCAATTGCGCCCGCCAGTCCCACCAGACCCACGACCAGCAGCGCTGTGCGGGAAAGTACCATGCTGCCGCCCAGATGGAAAATCATCGTGCGCGTCCAGCCGCTCTGCGTCGCGAAGAAGCCGCCCAGCCCGAAGCCACCGATAATCAGCAGAATCGTCATCAGCCCCGTCAGCACGTCGGGCTGCCAGCCGCTTTTCTGCGCGCGATAAATCAGCCAGCCCGTCCAGACGAGTGACAGCGCCATCAGCAGCAGCGGAACCGCGCGGGGCGCTTCCATGACGATGGACGTCCAGTTGCAGCCGAAGAGATAGTAGAAGTTCGCGGTGTTGACCGTCGCGTACGGGTAGGACGAAAGCGTCTGCGCGTACTTGTCAATCAGCCACGAGATGCCGCCTTGGTTCACGCTGAACGGCAGGACGACAATCACCGCCGTCACAAGCGCCAATCCCACGCCGATGAGCATCGGTTTCCAGCACTTGCGGTCGCGGATGAGCGCCATCACAATCGCCGCCAGACCGAGGAAGCCCAGCATCAGCGCCTGCGGCTTCACCAGCACGGCGAGCATGTAAATCGGCATAACCGCCATCCAATTGCCGCAGACGGCGAAATACGCCACCAGCATCAGCAGCAGGCTCAGCACGCTGTCAATCTGGCACCAGCCCGCACTGTTGAGGAAAACGGCGGGGTTGAACGCCATCAGCAGCATCAAAATGCCCGCCTGATTGGCACTTGCGTTCTTCTTGCGCGCAATGCGGTAGGTAAGTACCGCCGCCACCAAATCGCACGCCATCGGAATCAGCTTATGCACCGCCGCCGCCGACAGGGGCAGAACCCGCATCAGCGCCGCGTTCAAGCCCATGATGTAGACATACGCGGGCGGATAATCGCAGAAGTTTGTCGTTTGGTAGAAATTCGCCGGGCCGACGCTGAGCAGCGTGTTGCCCCACGCGAGGAAGCAGTTTACATCCACCTGATAGCCGCTGACGCTGTTTGCGACAATCAGCCGCGCCGCTGCCGCGACAACAAGCCCGATGATGGCAAAGAGCGGCATGGCTTCGCGCTTCTTTGCATCCAGCGGAACGGCGTTCTTCTTTTGCAGGAAGCGCAGCAGATACACGCCCAGCGCCACATACGCAATGCCGACTGCCGTCATCCACGGCCACGCGGGGGAGGCAGCAGCAGTATCCGCCAAGTCGTCGGATGGGTCGTCCTGCACCGCGGCTGTCGGCTGATACCAGCGGCTCGCTACAATGCCCTCCGGCGGCGCATCGACCTTCACCAGCGACAAATCATCGAACATGGCTGTGCCGAAGCTCTCACCGCTGTATCCGCCCAGACGTGCATACACGGTCACTTCGTGCTGATCCGTGTCCGTCACGCCGTAGAGTTCAACGTACTGCCACTCGTCCGGCGAATCGTATACGCTTTCGGAGAAGACATACACGTCTTTGATGGACAGATTGCCGCCCAAACCCTCATCGAGCGTATCCCATGCTTTGACATAGCCGGACAGGCGGTAGAAACTGCTCGGCTCTACCGCGACTGTCTGGCAGAAGCGCGCGTCGTTGTAGTCCAGATTCTCAATCTGAACGCTGTGCGCGCCCGACATGGCGTTGTCGGATACGGTATAGAAGGTCACACCCTCCGTGTTCAGGTACGCATCCGTTTTCCAGCCGACGGGCAGCCCGTCCGCGCCGATTTCCTCAAAGCCCGGATTTTGCAGCAGATTCGTGCTTTCCTCCGCCGATGCGGTGCTGAATATCCCCAGCAGCATCAGCAGAGACAGCAGAAGCAGCAGCGGCCGCCGAGCCAGTCTGTTTCTCTTCATTGTGTCACCCCCGATATTGGACGTTCGGAATTGGCTTTTTGTTTCCACTGATTGATTTATATTATTCCAGATTCACCTGCGCCATCTGCTTGCGCCTTTTCCCTTCTGGCGTCCGCTCATTCCACTTAGCGTAGCGCTGCTACGCTGCGTTTCATTCACGTTAGCCAGAATGAAAAATTCGCGGCGCATCTTGGCGCATTCTTATCTGGAAATCGTATTACATGCTTGCCATAAACGCATTTTTTACATGAATCAGCCCGTCGCGGGTGATTTCCACCACGTCGAAGCGCGCGGGAACGTCCATGCAGTCGTTTTCCAGCAGGTAGTGCATCGCCGCGTGGCAGATTCGCCGCTGCTTCGCGGGTGTGACCGCCAGCATCCCCTGCCCGGCGCGGCTCTGCGGGCGCGCTTTTACCTCGACGAACACAATTGCGTCGCCGTCCTGCATCACGAGGTCGATTTCGCCATCCTCCGCGCGATACCGCCGCGTCCGCAGCGTCATGCCCTGCCGGGTCAGCGCGTTTTCCGCTTCCTGTTCGCCCTGAATCCCGGCATCGTAGCGCTTCATTTCTCCTCCACCGGCACAAAATGGCCGATGAACGTCCGGCGGTGCAGCGGCGTTGCGCCATATTTCTGCAAGGCGGCGATATGCTCCGGCGTGCCGTAGCCCTTGTTGCGCGCAAAGCCGTATTGCGGGTATTGCTTGTCCAGCTCCAGCATTTGCCGGTCACGCGTCACCTTCGCGACGATGCTGCTCGCGGCAATGGCGTAGGATGTTGCGTCGCCCTTCACCATCGGGATTTCGCGCCCGTTCAGCCCCAGATTCTTCACCGCGTCGATGAGGAAGACCTCGGCGGGCACCTGGCTGGCGGCCTCGCGCATCGCCTTCTTTGTCGCTTCGAGGATGTTCATGCGGTCGATTTCCTCCGGCGTCGCCTGACCGATGCCGACATACAGCGCCCGCTCCATGATTTCGGCATAGACGCTTTCGCGGCGCTTCTCGGAGAGCTTCTTGCTATCATCCACCCAGAGAATCAGCGGCTCCTTGGGCATCACGACGCACGCCGCGACGACATTGCCCACCAGCGGGCCGCGTCCGGCTTCGTCCACGCCCGCAAAGCAGCCATACTGACTGCGTACAGCGGCATCGTACTCATACAGCGGAGCCGAGATCTCCTCGTCGGAACGGCGCTTCATTCCTCTTCCTCCTCGGCAAAATCCGTCAGGTCATCCCGCTGCGGCGGGCGCTCCAGCGAAATGCGGCCCCACTTGCAGGCGCGGAATTCATCCACCAGCATAATGGCACAGCGCTCGGTGTTCACCTCGCCGCCACGCACCAGCAGGCCGCGCTTGCGGCCGATGGCTTCCATCAGCTCGTAGGGCGGCAGAGCCAGCGTCTCGGCGTCCAGCTTGTAGCGCTGGGCCACGAGGTCGGGATAGTTGCGGCGCACCTCATCCAGCAGGTTCATGGCCAGCTCTTCCACATCCAGAATATCATCCTTGATGGAGCCGATGAAGGCCAGATTGGAGGCGATGGTCTTGGAGTCAAACTTCTTCCACAGTACGCCGGGCATATCCAGCAGATCAAATTTGTCGGTGCTGACCCACTGCTTACCCTTGGTCACGCCCGGGCGGTCTGCCGCTTTGGCGCGGGCAGAGCCTGCAAAGGTGTTGATAAAGGTGGACTTGCCCACATTGGGGATGCCGCACAGCATCACCTGCGTCTTGGCACCGCCCATGCCGCGGTTCTGGCGGCGTTCCAGCAGGCCGGCCAGTTCTTTTTCGATCGCAGTCTTAACGGCATTAGCGCCGCCCTTCTGCTTGGCGCTGATCGCCACACAGCCGGCATCTGCCGCACGGAAATACTTGATCCATTCTTCCGTTACAGCCGGGTCGGCCAGATCTGCCTTGTTCAGCGCATAGAGCTTCGGCTTGCGGGCCGTGATGCGCTCGATCTCCGGGTTCAGGCTGGAAAGCGGGATGCGGGCATCCAGCAGCACAAGGCTTGCATCTACATGCTGGATCTCCTGCTCCATCATGCGCAGGGTCTTGGTCATGTGGCCCGGGAACCACTGAATATTGTACTGGTTTGCAAAGCGGGTATCCATTTCGTTCATTTTACCACCCCAAAATCTGTAAAGGGCATAAAGCACACAAGCACCTTGCCCAGAATATCCCGTTCGTCGATGCAGCCGACATAGGTGGAGCGGCTGTCCAGCGACTGGTTGCGGTTGTCGCCCATCACGAACACCGTGCCCTCCGGCACTGTGTACGGGAACTGCACATCGTAGCCAAGATAGGTTGGCTCTGCAATGTAGTCCTCCTGCAAGACCTCACCGTTCACCGCCACGGTGCCGGTCGCATAATCGATGGAGACCGTATCGCCGCCTTTGGCGATGACACGCTTGACCAGCGGCTTGCCGTAGGAGGTATAGCTGTCCACAATGACCACATCACCGCGCTGAGGTTCGTAGCCCGCCCCCCACACGATGAGCTTGTCGCCGTTGACCAGCGTAGGCACCATGGAGCTGCCGTCCACTTGAATGATGCGGAAGAAAAACGAAAAGATCAGCACCAGCACCAGCGCTGCCGAGATCAAGGCCTCGTACCATTCCAGCAGATTCTGCCCGCGCACGGGCTTTGTCTGTTCCTGTTTTTCCATATCCGGTACACCTCACCTTCTGGTTTTACACTGCTGACCCGATTATACCGCAGCCGACAGGCTTTCTGCAAGCCAGATCACCTGTCGGCCGCACAGTTTTTTCAAATTTTTGATAAAGAAAAAAGGGACAACGAGGTTGTCCCTTTTCTCCCGTTTCAAATCGGGGATGATCAAATATCGCTCTTGACCTTGGCAGCCTTGCCGGTACGGCCACGCAGGTAGAACAGCTTTGCGCGGCGGACCTTGCCCTTGCGGACAACGGTGACCTTCTCAACGAAGGGGCTGTTGATGGGGAAGACACGCTCGATGCCGACACCGTAAGCCACGCGGCGAACGGTGAAGGTCTCAGCAACGCCGCCGTGCTTCTTTGCGATCACAGTGCCCTCAAAGGCCTGGATGCGCTCACGGTCGCCTTCCTTGATACGAACATCAACGCGGACGGTATCGCCAACGTTGAACTGGGGCTTTTCAGCCTTGATGCTGCCTTCAGAAATAATCTTCAGTGCGTCCATTTTTGAATCCTCCATTTGTTTTTAGACGTTCATGCACGGCACCTTGCCGTCAGAGGACCGCCCGTTTAATGATATTGTCATTAACCCCGCTGTGGTCTCAGCGGACACTAACGCCTAAATAGGATATCACAAAACCTGCGTGAATGCAAGCGTTCTGACCAAAATAAATGCAAAAATTTTCTGTTTTGCCCAACAGACGGTCTTTCACGCTCCGATCAGACAAACAGCTGTTTGTCTGCCGTCAAAAACTTTTTGCGCAGGATGTTGGCGCTGACGGCAGGCAGACCGAATTTTTCTTCCAGAAAGCCGGTGAGCAGCGAGGGGTTCAGGTTCAGTTCCTGTGCGGCCGGCATGCACAGATCAATGTGCAGGCTGTCCCCCTCCGTGGTGTACTCCACCTGCGGGATGTGATCCTTCAGCTCAATGATCTTGTTGCCTTTTTTGCCGTGCTTTTCCACCGGAGCGCTTTCCAGCGCATTGTACGCATCCAGCGCCGCAGCCGCTGCCGCCGGGTAGGTGATGCGATAGCATGCGTAGGCAATGAGGTCCGCCTTCATCTGCACCGGGCCAACGTGCGTGATCACGATGCCTGCGGGCATGATGGCATTGAGGGCCGCTTTCCACTGCTCAAAATCCGGGGCTTCCGCTTCGGTCTTGACGTCCACGCACTCGCACTCGCTCTCCTGCCCCAGCGAAAGCGGGCAGGCAAAGGTCATGTAGATGTGGGGGTTGAAGCCCAGCGTGTGCCACACAGGCAGGCCGCTGCGCTTGAGCACCCGCTGCATCACCCGCTGCAGATCCAGCAGGGAGATGTAGGAGGCCTCATTCTTTTTCTCAAACGAGATTCTGACTGTAATCAAAGCAGGGACCTCCTAACAGATGATTTGCACCGCAGCCGTGGCAGGCACGGTTGCAGGGCTGGGTGGTCTGGGCGGCAAGGGCCTTTTGGTACTCCCGCACCAGATATTCGTGGGTGACGCCGTAATCCATGTGGGACCAGGGCGTCACTTCGTCCAGACCGATGGGCCGCTGGCAGTAGAACGCCGGGTCGATGCCCAGATCTGCAAAGGTCTGCAGCCATGTGTCGTACTTGAAGCACTCTTCCCAGCCGTCAAAGTAGCAGCCGCGCTTGTAGGCTTCCACAATGACCGGGGCAAGGCGGCGGTCGCCCTTGGCAAACACGCCCTCCAGAAAGCTGGTGGTGCTGTCGTGATAGTTGACCTTGATCTTGCGGCTGCGCACACTTTCCAGCAGATGCTTCTGCTTGGCCTGCAGGGTCTCGGCCGTGTCCATGGGCACAAACTCAAAGGGAGTATGGGGCTTGGGCACAAAGCAGGCACAGCTGATCGTCACCTGAACGCCCTTTCCCTTGCCGCGCTTGGGCAGAGAATAGTAAAGATTGACCACCTTCTGCGCCGTCTCTGCGATGCCCTCAATGTCCTCCATGGTCTCGGTGGGCAGGCCCATCATGAAGTAGAGCTTGACCGAGGTGTAGCCCGCGTTGAATGCAATGGTGCAGGTCTTTTCGATCTCGTCCCATGTGACATTTTTGTTGATGACGTTGCGCAGGCGCTGGGTGCCGGCCTCAGCGGCGAAGGTCAGGCCGCTCTTGCGCACCTTGGTGGTTTTTTCAATGAGGCTCTGGGAGAAGTTGTCCACACGCAGGCTCGGCAGCGACAGGCTGACATGCTCCCTGGGTGCCCATTCGTTCAGATCATCCAGCAGCTCTTCCAGCTGTCCGTGGTCAGAGGTGGACAGGCTGGAAAGGCTCAGCTCTTCATAGCCGGTGTTGGCGCACAGCTCCTGCGCCGCCCTGTTCAGAAGGCCCGCGTCACGCTGGCGCATGGGGCGGTACAGAAAGCCCGCCTGACAGAAGCGGCAGCCGCGCACACAGCCGCGCAGCACCTCGATGCTAGCGCGATCCTGAATGGCACCCACCATGGGCACCACGAAATTCGTGGGCGGGGCAAACTCGTTCAGGTCCTTGATGATGGCCTTGGTAATGCGCGCCGGGATGCCCGGCTCGTTGGGGATGATGGCCTTGACCCGGCCATCCTCGTAATACTCCACATCGTAGAATGCTGGGATATAGACGCCGGGGATCTTTGCGATGCGCAGCAGCAGCTCCTTTTTGGAGACGCCGCCCTCTTTTTTGGCCTTTTCGATCTCGGCGCAGATGCCGGGCAGTTGGTTTTCGCCCTCGCCCAGCTGGATCACATCAAAAAAGTCCGCAATCGGCTCCGCATTGCAGGCACAGGGGCCGCCCGCCACGATCAGCGGCCAGCGTTCGTCACGGTCTTTGGAATAGAACGGGATGCCTGCCAGATCCAGCATGGCCAGAATGTTGGTATAGGACAGCTCGTACTGCAGGGTAAAGCCCACTGCATCAAAGGCGGTGAGCGGGTCCTTGCTCTCCATGGTGTAGAGCGGCAGGCCAAGGCGTTCCATCTCAGCCTTCATGTCCAGCCATGGCATGAAAGCGCGCTCACACCACCAGTTTTCGCGGCGGTTGAGCAGCTCATAGAGAATCTTTTCGCCGAGGAAGGACATGCCTACCTCATAGGTGTCCGGAAAGCAGAACGCAAAGCGGACATCCACTTTTTCTTTGTCCTTATATACACTGCCGGGTTCTCCGCCGGTATAACGGCCGGGCTTCTGTACCCGTCCCAGCGCTTCTTTCAGTTTTGGATCAAACATCGAGTCCTCCAATAAACAGTCCATTTTTACACGTCATTTTATTGTACCCGAAATGGGCTGTTTTTTCAATCATTTCCCTTAAACTTTTTGCCTGCACGCCGCATTTCGCGCAGGCAGGACGCCAGCTGCGCCCCATCCAGCGGTGGAACGGGCAACAGATTGAATCCCCCGGTCAGCAGATTTGCCGCCCAGAAGGCACTGCCACGGATGGTCAGTTCCTGTTCCAGCCGCAGTGCCCAGATGCCTGCCAGCATAAAATTGACCGCCGGGCCTGCAGCAGCCAGCCAGAAGAGCCGCCCCGGTGAAAGGCCCCGGGCCGGAGCGTCCATCCGCATACAAAAGCCGGTCATGGTCACCTCAATGACCGGAAAGCGGCGCAGAAACACACAATACACCAGAATGTGCCCGCACTCGTGCAGGAACGCCGCCAGCAGCCCCAGCCGCAGAAAGCCGCTTGCATCAAAGTAGAGCAGAAAATACAGTGCGCTACACAAAAGCAGCGGGTCGCGGAACACCAGCGGCCCCAGCTGCCGGGAATCATGCAGCTTCATGAGGAAAGGCCCAGCGCATCCGCCGGGTCACAGGCTGTTCCCTTCCGGTACAGTTCAAAATGCAGGTGTGCTCCCGTAGCGCGCCCGCTGCGCCCTGCTGCGCCCAGCAGCTGCCCTGCTTCCACCACCTCGCCCGGGCGGACATAGGCGTACTGCAAATGGGCATACACCGCCGCCGTTCCATCCGCAAGCAGAAGCTCCATGCAGCTGCCATAGCTGTCACTTCGTTTTGTGCGGAGCACGGTGCCGCCCCGCACCGCAAGGATGCCGGTGCCCTCGGCGCAGGCAAGGTCGATGCCCTTGTGAAATGCCCGTTTGCCCGTAAAGGGGTCCTCCCGCCAGCCGTATCCGTCCGAAATGCGCCACTGTGTGGTTTCCAGCGGAAAGCACAAGGCATCCTCCGTTTTCGACTGCGCCCGTGCAGGGAGCACCAGTCTGACGCAAAGCAGCACTCCCAGCAGGGCCGCCGCCCGGAAAAGGGCCGATTTCTTCCCATATCTTGCGTGTTTTATGCGCCGTCCTGCTCGTCCGCTCCGCTTCGTCTGCATACCGTTTCCCCTTTCCGCTGTAGTCCACTGTATGCAGGCGGCGGTTCAAAAAGACCCGGCGGGGCTTTTCCCTGCCGGGTCTTGCAGTGCTGTTATCTGCGGAACTTGAAGAGGTCCAGGAACTGCTTCAGGCGGCTCTTCTGCGCAGGCGTTTCGGAAACGGCCGGTTTTGCCGGCTTTGGCACAGAAGCAGGCCGGGGTGCCGGTTTTTTGCGGTTCACCATCTGTTCCAGTTCGTCAAAGTGATCGTGTTCCTCCGGCTTCGGGGCCGCATCCAGATGGATGGGTGCCGACGGTTCGAGAGCCTTTTGCGGCTCCTGCTTCTGTACGGGGAACTCCACCGCCTTTGCCTCCGGTTCCGCTGCAGACGGTTCTGCAGCGGGAGCTTCTGCAGTCAACGGTGCCGTCGGAGCTTCCACAGCCGCCGGTGCCGTTTTTTCACAGGCAGGAACTTTTCCAGTCCAGTCATCCCGAAGCAGCTCATACATATCCATCTGGCCGTTGACCGGTGCTTCGTCCTCGGCAGGCTTCACCTTCTGGTAGCTGCCATCCGGGCGCATCTCCCGGGCATTGACGTTATCCCTCAGCTGCAGCTGCAGAATATCGGTGAGCTTCTGCACCAGCACCGGGTCATCCACCCGGACGCCCACCTCCACGCGGCACTCCGTGTTGCGGGTGAGGAAGTCGCCGGAAGCAATATAAACGCGGGTGTGCACTCCATCAAAGAAACTGTAAATGCGGCCATGCTCCAGATATCGGCCCACCAGACTGCGGATGTGCAGGTTTTCGGTCTTGCCGGGCACCTCTGCACGCACACAACAGATGCCGCGCACGATCATGTCGATGCGCACACCGGCACAGCTGGCTTCCTGCAGCTTCAGGATGATGTCGCGGTCGCTGATGGAGTTGTTCTTCAGGATCATAGACGCCGGACGGCCCATGCGGGCGGCGGCAATCAGGTGATCCATTTCTTCCAGAAGCACGCTCTTGAACCGCAGCGGTGCCACCAGCATCTTGCTGCTGTCCTCGGTCAGGCGCTGTACGGCAAGGTTCTGGAATACGTTGGATGCTTCCTCGCCAATGACGGGATCGGCCGTGATAAAGGAATAATCGGTGTACAGCTCACTGGTTTTTTCGTTGTAGTTGCCGGTGCCGATCTGGGTGATGTAGGAGTAGCCCTGTGCACCCTTGCGGGTGATGAGGGTCAGCTTGGAGTGCACCTTGTAATCATCAAAGCCATAGAGAATGGTACAGCCAGCCTCTTCCAGCTGCTTGGACCAGTCGATGTTGTTCTGCTCGTCAAAGCGGGCGCGCAGCTCCACCAGAGCCACCACTTCCTTGCCGTTTTCGGCCGCTTCCATCAGCGCCTGCACGATCTGGGATTCCCGCGCCATACGGTAGAGGGTCATCTTGATGGAAATGACCTCCGGGTCATGTGCCGCCTTTTTGAGCATGGCAATGAAGGGCCGGATAGACTGGTACGGGTAGCTGAGCAGCACATCGTGCTTCTGCACCTCAGCGGCAAGGTCGTAGTCCGGCGGCGGCAGCATGGGCCGTGCCGCCGGGTAGAACAGCTCCGGATGTCCGTCTGCCTCGATCCTGCCGGTGAGCTTATAGAAGAAGCTCAGATCCAGCGGGCTTTTCTGCACGAACACCCGCTTATGGGTCAGCACAAGGCGGTTGCACAGCAGGCGTTCCACCTCCGGGGCAGATGCCGTTGTGATCTGCAAACGCACAGCCGCCAGCTTGCGGCGGCGCTTGAGCAGATCGGACATGATCTCACGGTAATCGATATCGTGATCCATCATGCCCTCTTTCACGTCGATGTCCGCATTGCGGGTCACGCGGAACAGGCACTTTTCCTGTATGGCATCCTTGCCAAAAATGCTGGCCGCAAAATGCAGCACCAGCTCCTCGGTGAGGGCAAACAGCGTCTCGCCATCTTTTTTTACAATGTGCATCCGTTCCATCTGGCTGGAAATGGGGATGATGCCCAGACTCTGCCCTGCAGGGTGTTTTTCCCTGAGCAGTACGCCCAGATAGATCTCCTGGTTGCGCAGGAACGGGAACGGATGGCGGTTATCCACGATCTGCGGGCTGAGGATGGGGAACAGCTCGGTCTGGAAATATTTTTTCCAGAAATGCTCCTCCTCCTTGGTCAGATGGTTAAAGTCCACCTTGCGATAACCGCATTCCGCCAGCGCTTCCAGCGCCTTTGCGTAATATTTGTCGCATTCTTCCTGCAGCTGCGCCGTTTTGGGCATGATGGCAGTCAGCTGTTCCGCCGCGGACATGTTGGTCTTGTTTTCCCTCTTGACCTTTTTGCCCTGTTCCTGTTCCAGATTGGCGCGCTCCTGCAGAGAACCCACGCGCACCATGAAAAATTCATCCAGATTCGAGCCATAGATCGCAAGAAACTTGACCCGTTCTGCAAGCGGAACATTTTTATCTTTGCCCAATGCAAGAACGCGCTGATTAAAATCCAGCCAGCTCAGTTCCCGGTTGATAAAAATGGTATCGTCACTCATAGTATTCCCCTTTTCCAGCTGCCTTGCGGCTCAGCTCACGGTTGCCTGCCCTTTCCAGGAATCCACCACAGTCTGCGTCAGGCCCGGAACGCAGGCTGCATCCTCCACCCGTGCAAACGGGCCGTTCTGCTCCCGGTATTCCAGAATGGCTCTGGCCCGGCTTTCTCCTACGCCCGGCAGGGTGCACAGCGCAGAAAGCCCGGCCGTGTTCAGATCCACCAGCATGTGCTGTTCCAGCCCTGCTGTATCCGGCAGCGGCTGGACCGCAGTGTCCTGCAGCGGCACGGCAAAATAAAACGCCAGCGCTGCGCACAGGATCACTGCAGCCACCGAGAGGCAGATAAAAACCGCCTCCCGTTTTTGGGACTCCGGCAGATGTGTTTCTTTCATTGTACCTGACTTTCCCCCAAAAAGAAAGGCTTCTGCGAAAGAATATGCAGAAGCCTTGCACAAATTTTACGCTAAATTTTCAGCATCCCGTACCATACGGTACAGCACTTCCACCGCAGAGCCTGCCGCAGCATCGGTCAGGGTAACCTTTTGCGCAGCAAGACGCAGCTCTGGCGGAGCATCTGCCGCCGCCACGCTCTGGCTGGCATTGCGCACCAGCTCCAGCATGGACATGCCGCCCGCCAGCACCAGAACATCCTCCGGATTGATGCCCACCGGCATACACACAGCATCCAGCATTTCGTGGCCGGAAACGGTTCTGGGCGTCAGAATCAGGGTATCTGCTGCGGCACGCTCGCCCAGCAGCACCGCTGTACGATCCCCCAGCGATTTTTCCAGCAGCGAGATCATGGGCACGGCCTTGCTGTCCTGATACAGCAGCACCCGCAGCACTTCTTCCCCCTTGATATCCGCTGCATTCGCCAGCAGATAGGGGGTCCATTCCTGCCGCAGATGGCGTTCCAGCGCCTCACTCATGCGCAACACCCGGGTGGTGCCATCGGTCATCTGCAAAGCGACGCCCACGCCTGCTGCGTCCGGCAGGCGGGTGAACAGATCGGCGTCCTGCCCGGCAAAGCTGCACAGCGTCCGGCTGGTGCCATCGGCAAAATGGTAGGCCATCGCGCCGCCGCACACCAGTGCAGGGGCATTGAGCCGCACACTGCCCAGAATGGAACGCACTGCCCGGGGCGTGCGCTGCGAGAACACCGTAAAACGGCCGCCGCGGCGGACGAACAGCTGCAGCACGTCCCGCACAACCTGAGTCAGGTTTCCATCCGCTCCCAGCAGCAGGTGATCCAGATCACACAATACAAGCCTTTGGTCCAGCTGGTTCATAGGGTTCCCCTCCTGAGCGTTGCAAGAAAATGAGTGAAGTATTCCGGCAGCTCCGAATCAAAGCGCAGCTGTTCGCCGGTAATGGGGTGGATAAATCCCAGTGTTTTTGCGTGCAGGCACTGCCCGTGCAGGCTGGTGATGCAGTTGTGCGGGCCGTAGACCGGGTCGCCTGCCACCGGGTGCTGGATGGACGCCATGTGCACACGGATCTGGTGGGTGCGGCCGGTCTTCAGGCGGCATTCCAGCATGGTGAAGTTATTCAGCCGTTCCAGCACCTGATAACCGGTGTAGGCATATTTGGTGTGGGGCTCACTGGCCGGGTAGACTGCCATTTTTTTGCGGTCGGTTTTGCTGCGGCCAAGATTGGACTCCACAAAGCCTTCATCCTGTGCAAAGCCGCCGTACACGATGGTGCGATACGCGCGCTCCACACTGTGCACCGCCATCTGCTGGGAAAGGCCGATGTGGGTTGCATCATCCTTTGCCACCACCAGCAGACCGCTGGTGTCCTTATCGATGCGGTGGACGATGCCGGGCCGGATCTCGCCGCCAATGCCGGAAAGGCTGCCCTTGCAGTGCCAGAGCAGAGCGTTGACCAGGGTGCCGTCCGGGTGGCCGGGGGCCGGATGGACCACCAGGCCCGTGGGCTTGTTGACCACGATGACGTCGTCGTCCTCGTAGACCACGTCCAGGGGGATGTCCTGGGGGGGCAGGGCCGTCTCGCGGAGCTGGGGAACGTCCACGGTGACCGTCTCACCGCCGGAGAGGCGGGCGCTTTTAGTGGCGGGCTTGCCGTTGACACGGACGCGGCCCTCGGCGATCAGGCGGGCGGCCTGGGAACGGGTCAGCGCGCCGTCGGCGGAGAGGAAGGCGTCCAGGCGGACGCCGGCGTGTTCAGTTGCGGCTGTCAGCTCCCGCGTCATGGTCAGGCTCCTTTTTCGGCTTGTCGTATTTGTCGTAGAACCACAGGTAGTACACCGCGCCCAGCAGGACGCCGATGACCACGAAGATATCCGCCAGGTTGAACACGGCGAAGCGCACGAACAGGAAGTTGAACATGTCCACCACGTAGCCGCTGAGGATGCGGTCGATGCAGTTGCCGACTGCGCCGGCCAGCACGAGC
>OLZZ01000523.1_pt1 | contig 16330 bp, 17 predicted proteins | sample 1673571 | NCBI WGS metagenome assembly OLZZ01 (sample SAMEA103958115, study PRJEB25191) | human gut metagenome | biome: human-associated habitat [ENVO:00009003]; feature: intestine environment [ENVO:2100002]; material: feces | place: Germany | collected 2013/2015 | reverse complement strand
TGACTGGTACATTTCAAAGTGATACGGGTGGTACATCCATTCCGCTGCTATCACATAGCATTCATAAGGAAACGCCCCATTCGTCCGTTTCCGTCCATATATGGGTGTATGAACGTGAAAATGAAGTGTCCCAGAACGGCACGGGTCCAAGCGTCTGGCTCATTTTTAAGCAGATTAAAAAGTACAGGCATCGCATCCCTGACGGCCTCGGGACTAAGAGGCGTGTGCTTGGAGTTTCTGATGTACACTTGATTTGATCTGTATCCAGCTATGTCAGAAATTTTGATGATGCCTGCCATAACAGATGGAGCGAACATTTCCTGATACCATCTACGATAGTCTTTCTCGACGATGGCACTGGCTTTTGAACCACCAAGTATCATGCGGATGCTTTTCTTGGTCTGCTGAACCTGTCGCAAGACAGCAAGTGATTGTGCCAGTTTTTCGGATGGTAGAGCCATAATGCCGACGTGTTACAATTTAATTTACGCTGCGAAGCGTACTATAATATTATCGTTGTGTAAGCACAATTACTTTTGTGATGAAAGGAAGAATCTGAATGACATAGCATCATCGTTCCGAGAACAATGACAGCCACCGACAACAACAAGCCAAGGATCCCGAACTCCATTCCCATACGAAGATATTCATTGAACGCATATTCGGGGCATCCGGCGATCCTTACCCTCTCTTGACCGCGCTCCTCTGTCTCAAAATATTCCGCCTGCGCATCACCGTATGCCCCGAGCGATTTCCCGAATCCGTGCCCTGTCAGCGGTTTGTCCGCTATGGCCCGCAGTTCCATCTCCCAAATGTGGAAACGGCCAAGCGCCGAGTCCTTCTTGAGGCAAAACGCTCCCGCACCGACAACAAAGGCCACAGCTACAACAGACAAAATCAACCATTTATGCGATTTTAAATATGACTTTGATTCCGTATTGGTCAAGGCGAAAGCAACCGCTGACACGAGCAGCGCGACAAAACCGGTCCTGCTCATTGATGCGGGCAGAACTACAATGCCCAAACATCCGGAAACAGATGATAGCCAGAATAGTATTCTGTCATACAGGTTTCCGGAGTCACGCCATTTCCACGCGGCCGCAAAAACCACGGCTATGCAGACAGCGAGGAACCCGCCATAAGGACCAGAGTTAGCGAATCCTCCAGTCATAGGGCACATACTGTTATGAGAGACAGCGATCCCAAGCAACTGCATAATCCCAAGCACCGACTCGTAGGCAAGCCATAGCGACAGCGCAGAGACGACTATGCGTTCAGCCACCTCTCGCCGACAGACGAACAAGGCCAATGAGAAGAGAACTGTAGCCAGAAAAACCACAACACTAATTTACCGCCTGAATCAATCCAACTTGAACCGATATACCATCAGAGAGCCATCCTCTTCGCCACCAATGATTTGAGAATAATAGTATGGAGCGATGTAACCGACGACCTTGAACCCCTTCGGAGTCTCGCAATCGGCCAACAGTTTCCCATCCTTATACACCTGAAGTCCATCGTATTCTGAATCCGCTCCTTTCTTATAAGATCTGAAACATACTCCGGTCTCGTCAATATATTCAATCCAGTAATAGTATCCTTTTTTCGTTATGTTTGTCCTATAGGCATTCATCTCGTCCAAAGAACCGAACCGTTCATAGTCTGTGTCCATATTAACTCCTGAGCGTCCGAACGCAAACTTCGGCTTGCGGTTGTGGTCAAATACATAAACCAAGGAGTCAGCGGCGAAGCCAATGTACATATTATCTTGGTTGTCAATGTCAAACATCACAAAATCCATCCCTCTATACTTTGCCTTGTCTTCACTGAACATAGATGGCAGCCCTTGAATCTCTGACTTTAACGCTTTCCCCTCTGTCATATTCACAACACGGAATCCAACTGAAGCTGTTCCAGCCGCACACTATTGTAAGCAGGAGCACCATCACTTACAATCCTGCGCATTGAATCATAAACGTTATCACCGCCGGCGCACGAACCCAACAGCAATACTAACGTCAATATGGAAGCTGCCGATGGCAGCCTCCATACGCTAAAGTATCCTCTTACCATTCTTTTCATTGTTTTTGAAGAAATTAACGCAAAAAATGACTTAGATGCCTAAATTTGGCATATCATATCTCAGAATCTTCTCAGAATAACTCTCCACCACAAAAATCGCATTGTTTTCTGTGTCAATATCAAATAGTAATGCTTTGACAGGTAACTTAATCTCAGCCAAAGGCTCACCTGTCCAACTGAACAAATGAATAGAGGGTGGGGAGCAGACTCCTTGTTCAAAATCGTCCATTTTCGCTCCTACATAAAGAGCCGCAAAAAAGTCTTTGTATGGATGCACGTCATAGTAGGCCCTTGGAGTCAGATCAACACCCTGTCTTTCAATGTCACCGATGCTTTGAAGCCTTTCCCCCAAAGCCAACGTCTTCGCAAACCCTTTACTCGTGGCATCGAATGAATATAGTTGAATGACATTAAAATAGGAACTTACTTCTGCCACTGTTCTTCTTTCATCGTCTATGGCAAAAGAAGACGAAAGAAGGTTCTGTTCTGAAGATGAGATCTCATTAAGATAATCCATCGAAGCCGTATGACATTCTCTTCCCAAAGAATCCACCAAAAGTCTTTCAAATCCACTGCCATCAGTCTTGGACCTACGACACAGAAAACAGTTTGGAGAAACGTAGAAATAACGGGAACCAGATCTTGTTGAAAGAGAACGCGACAAGTATCTATAGGCATTTGAAAGGGAATCCTGCGAAACATCTAGCTCAATAAATGACCCTGCATAGTCATAAACTCCGGCCTTACATCCACCATCTTTTTCATAAAAACTCATCCAGGAGATATAGGGACGATAAAGGACTTCTCCAGGACCGGAGCCAATCATCAAGAAGGTGTTTGTCACTTTGGTTTCTTTTCCTAAAGTCACGGTTGACAAGCACCCCTTGGGGGCGGCACAAGACACTAAAAGATAGTTCCCGAAACTCTTGACCCCGTGAATTCCTATTAGCTCCACATCCAATGTATCAGCCTTTCCTAACACATACTTATTTGGAAAGTTCCGCACAAAACTTACATCGTCGAATGCAAAATAGTCCTTATGTTCACACGATGTCAGAATTAACACCAATGCGGTAAGTATAAATAAAATCTTTCTCATTTTTATACATTAATGTTTTGTTTATTTTTTAAGACCTTTTCAAATACTTTATACAGTTTTTTCCCGTGCAGCGGATTCCCGACAAAAACCGGATGGGCATCATTTCCTAGCAGGAAACTATGAAATCTCCGATCCGATGGAAAATCCTTATTGATTCTGTAAAAGTCTCCATACAAATCGACATATACCGGAAAAGGAAATTTCAGTTCTCTAATTTGATCTTGAACATCCAACTGATCATCTTCTGAAAGAGAAAACAGAACCACGACTTTGCATTTCCCCGATTGCTCGATATCAACAAATCCTAGCAAATCATCTTTCAAATGGTCTATCGCGCAAAATGAACACTCATCGTTTCCGTAAAAGAACACCATCGTAGAGTTACTCATTGTAATTGTTACTGGACTAATGGAGCCACACTTAATTTCCTGCAACTCCGATGGCAATGTTATTACTTGCGCCATAAATGACTTCATCTGCCTACGAAGCTCCCCGTCCCCACAACTAACGAGAACTGTGCAACATAATAACAGCCCTAAAAATATCTTTGATAGCCGATTCATATATAACAATTTAACTTACGAGTACTCTCCATCAATTCTTATCGACTTAAGGTATTCGATTTGTTATTCCCAAATTAAGTAATCTGGCAAGGGACATTCGTTGATAGACTCGGATATACGGTCCAAAAAATACATCTTTCCTTTTGAATGATCAATGTCAAACGATGAAGCAGGGAAAGGCACCAACAGTTCACAGATTGGATCTCCGTTCCAAGAGAAAAACTGAAGTCGGGGCAGTTTTTCTTCTTTATACTGTTCTTCTTCAGTGGCATCATAATACAAGGCAGCAAAATAACTATCATAAGCATTTATATGTACATATTGATCTCTTATCAGATCATCTCTCTCCGCTGCCAACTGTTCAATAGACATCAAATGCTTTCCAATAATGATTGTCCGAGCGAAATCGTCATACAATGAATACAACTGTATTGAATTCTGCTGAAGTCCTGCCTCCACCACAAGTTGACGCTCTGAATCAAATGCCACTAATGTTGACAGAACATTAATATCATCTGGATTCTTTACGCTAACCTTATTCAGAAACTTGAGGTGCTCAGGTACGTCATTAACCCCATTCACATTTAATAAAGATCTGATTCTGCTTATGAAATCATCCGCAGCAGAAGTTATCAAAAACAGGGAATCGTTGCAATAATAAGCACGCGGAATCTCTAGCGGGGCTCTTTCAATAATCAGGTCAAACACCGTATGCTCCTGTTTGAAAGACTCCGATAAATCAATGCGAATCAGATTATTCTGTCCATCAAAAGTATAAGAATAAAGTTTATCACCTAAGGTCCTGAGACCAAGAGCTCCAAAACTTTTAGCACCTCTTAACTCACCGTTCGCCCTTCCCTTTTTTAAGGCGTTACCGATAAAGGCACCATCATCCAAACTATAAGCTGATATATACTTATCCCTATCCGAAGATGAAGCCAACAGCAACAATCTATTTTTGACTGCGATATCTATCACGCCTACAGCTTCTATTGAAAAACTTCTACATTCTGAAAGAGATTCATTTTTAGGAAAATTCTCTACGACAATTCTTTGAGGAAAAGAAACTGTCGTGGTAGATTTATTCTCACAAGAAGTTAATATTACTCCTATAATAGCAATAAATTTGTACCAATATTTCATTTCTTACATATGTCAGGTAATGCCCCAAAAGATGCCTTATGATCGTATTGCATACTGCAATTTCCACAATCTCGGACAGAATAGCCTTCCTTATAAAAATAATCATTATGACAAGTAAGAATGCCTGACGAACTCTCCTCGTTCGACAAAGCCTCTACATTCGCATTAAACAAAACATAAGAATCATTAACGACAAGTTTACTTGTCACAAATAATCCACCAATAAAAAGGATGGAAACAAATGAAATCAAACAATACTTTTTCATATTAGTGTTTTTTAGAATAACATATTCTTGTACAATTATACGTGGTCAACAGTATTCCAAAACATGCTCCAACTCGCTTCTGTTGTCTCCCGCCAACCTCAGTGCGACATCCACCTTGTCACAAGAACAAGAGGAGGCGACAAGCGCGGAAATGACAATCAGATATTTTAGCGAGTTGGACATGTTTCTGAATTATTATGAAGATTATTCGTCAGAATCATTATCAGTGAAGAACACGGCGTAGTAATTATGACCGTTCTCCGTTGTGATGTCCATTCTGTAGGCGGTATCCGGCTCGACAAGGATTACAATCCTGCCTGAAGCACTGTTTCCGACATAGTCCTGAATCCCTCCTGTGGTCTGATTCTCAAGCACAACATCCACCGTTCCGAGATTTGACAGGAACGACAATTCAAGATTGTTGGCAAAAGGGTAATAATAGCATTCAATCGGAATCCTTGCAGGGGTACGATTTGTCTTGGTTTTTCCTGTCGTCTGCTCATCTTTCACAATAACTACAACAGGATCATTATCGTTGTTGCAAATATTCGCCAATAACGGACAACAATAGATAGAGATAAGAACAATTGTTAATACTATTCGGTTCATTACTTTGAGATGTTTTTTAACGTTTTGACTTACATTGCAAAGTACGGAAGATTCTGGCAAAAGTCAATGAAAAAAAGTTTTGACTTGCACTATTTAATCTTACTAATAATCAAATAGTTACAATATCGTCAAGATTAAGAATCTTAACGATACAACATAAGACCCTATCAGTCAAGAAATTACAAAAGGCCTTTCCTCAAGACATCAGCGGATATTACTGATAATCAAAAGATTAAAATCTTAACAGAGAACTTCAAGATATAAGTCTCTATTTTCAGAATCCAGTCCTAACAACCGTTCTTTAAGACGGTTACGCTTCGTATAGATTGTTGCGACAGAATAACCTGTGACATAGGACAACGTTTTGGCGTCCAAGCCGAGAATCTGAAAAGAGATAAACCGTCTGTCTCTTTCTGTCATCCTTGGAAAGTCGGTCTTAAGCTTAGTCATTATCCCGTCAAGCCCTTCGTCAATCATTGCCTCAAGTTCGCTTTCGCTGCTATTCTCCAACTCAGCGGCAAGTCCTCTCACCTTCTCATAAACCCGATCCTTATTCCAATTTGTATTTGGCGAGGCCCAATATCCCGAACAAAGCTCGCTCAGTCTGTCCAACTGAGACTTGTAGGCCTTGATATATCTTGAACGTAGATCCTTGATCGCAGCTTCCCTTTCGACAAGTCTCGACTGATTCTCTTCCATCGCATTCAACCTTAAGCGGTAATCCTCCTTAATATTGCGTTCCTGCGAAAGCAAACGATTGATATTGTCGTTGATCTGCGACATATCCTCCATTCTATGCTCCCATTTTATCTTTTTGTGTATAAAGATGAACAACATACACAAAAAGATAATCACTCCTAATAAAACAAAAATCCATTGACGTTGATTCCGTATGCACCTCTCTTGAACCAAAAGTTCTGATTTGGATTGATAGTAGCCGGATTGAGCCAAGGCAACGGATTGATTGACGGCTTCCCAAACTGTAGAGTCACGATCTTTAACAGACTCTTCCAATAGAGTCAATGCCTTTTCATACTCACCACGATGTCGGCTAATACGATAGCACCAAACATCTATCTCATTCAACGGGCAACCTTGCGCCACTAATTGAGAGATTATGTTATCCGCCACCACACTGTTTCCTAACAGATCCATAGCATAGGCATAGGCGCAATAATCATTCGTTGTAGGATTGCCATTAAATTCATCAATCGATTTTCGGAATAACTCCGCACTCAACTCTGGCTCAGGTGAAGGCCTCCATAGACACCCAAGAGCCTTATTCATAAGCATCCTTGCATACAGAGACGAGTATTGGCAAGGTGATGAAAAGAACTCGGAATAAAGGCTATCTGATCTTTCATAGTCTTGAATAGATCCGTATAAGGAAGCCAGCATTCCGGTGGTCACCCACAATCTTGTCGAATCACCAGCTTTCTTAAACAAAGTCAATGCATCTTTGGCATAATTTAGAGCAACCGAATAGTTCTTGTTCTGACTGTAAAGATCCGAAATCGCAGAAGCTATCAATCCCCTAAAAATCAAATTGTCAGATTCTGAAGAATATTCCATAGAGCTGACATAGCTTGCAATCGCATCCTCCAAATCTCCAGCGATGTGTTGCACGGTCCCAAGATAATAGTACATCTTCATCTTGTCATCCTTGGATCCGTGACGTTCATAATAGTTGACAGCAGGCTGGATTATCCGTAAGTCCGTTGTGTCAATCCAATTCCTGTCCAACGCCATAGTGTACAGCAACGAGTACCTTGCACTCTGCGCCTTGGTCTTAAGGCTCAACGTGTCAATCGATTCCATCGCGGCCAAAGCACTGTCAGGCCTTGTCCACATAACGTCCTCGGCGGAGTCCATAATCCGCCCTGCCTCCCTGTTCCCGCAGGAGGTGAACACCATCGCAACGACCGCCGCCGCAACCAGTCTGATGAATATTCTGAATAGTCTCACGACACAGATATACGCTCCCTAATGAGCGATTACCGTACAAAAATAATCATTTTTCTCTTGAGAGCATTCACGCCCTTAAGGGAAATCCAGCAAAGAATCACCACCATTGCAGGCCGCTCCTATGATCGACCGCAAGTCCTCACCCACATCAAATGAGATCCTCTCAGGTCTCTCCTTACGACTTTAGATATTCAATACTGTACTCCCGAATATGGTCTTCCTCATCAACCGTCAATAAGGATCCGGTCTTACTGTCGATGTCATATTTGGTAATATTCGAAGGCAATGGTATTCGGAACAATGGACTGCCATCCCAGGCATAGCCGTGGATTTCCTTTGTCGTCCCACTCGCACGTTCATCGGTGTACATAACAGAGAAGTAACTATCATTCAATGACAAACCTGTATGATAAGTGCATAATTGAGGCGACTGCTTTTCAAGGACACGGATGTCAGGCATAGTCTTTCCATAGCACAATGTGTAACCGCCATCGCCCTCAACAGGATATACCTGAACAAGATTCAACAGACACATCGCCTCAACAATAAGATGACGAGAGCTGTTATAACCAACTGTTCCTGAAAACAAATTAATATTATAGCCATCATTATTGCTTATCTGACAGGAGTTTAACTTGAGCATTGGCTGGCTCATACTTTCTGTTCCTTCGACATTCCGGACATAACGTTCCAAACAAGTGCCATTCTGAACCATTCGCTTCATAAAGCAACGGGATCCGTCCAAAGGCAGCGCCGTGAAGAGTTCCTCCCCGCTTTTAAACTCACGTTCTTTTAAAACAAGATCTTTATTCATAATGGACTCTGAAAGATTCACCTCTACAAGACGGTCAGAATACCGGTCCACAAAACGCATCATATATGAGCCAGATTCGTTATCCAGGCTCAGAGAACTTCCGAATAATGGAAATAACAATTCTTTCGGTCCTCGTCCCTTGGTGAAAAAGTCTCCTTTGCGCTCCAGACAATGGCGATCGTACAAGTGAAGCAACCGGTCCGTCCCCAAAGTCGTGACAACCAACAAAGAGTCGCAATAACGGGCTCCGATAATCCCCATCAAGTCAAGATCTATTTCCCTTGGCTTGAGTCCGGAAAGAGAAATCTCATAGAAATCACTTTCCTCCACTGTGACAACCTTATCCAACGAAGGGCAGTATGAATCACTACAACCAGTGGCCAATAGTAATATGGCCAACATAATAGCATAAATTGATCTCATTTGTTATTATCAAATTACAAGTTTATTTTAGGCATCTTCTTTACGGCTTTCCATCGCCCCAAGCGCTATTTCCACAAATATCGGAAAAATATTTCCACAAATACCGGTTTTTTTACATCTTTGCATCCAACCACCAGTACTCATACGCAACGTTCACCAAGCCGCAAGATAGCCGCAAGGCAAAGCCTAAAGCAGATAATACAGCGTTCTTAACAAACTACTTATTAAATGGTTAGAGCACCGTACGGCAACTTATTTCAGCTTGTACAACACCAAAATCGGATTCGAATCTTCCGTCACATCCGGAACCAACTAAAGCCTCATATTCCTCCCGGGACATATTCATTATTTTTGAATATGGCAATGTCCGCTCTCCGAAATCAAATTCAATGTAAGGGCGCGCCTCAGTTCCATCCAATGAATACAGGACGTTTGATTGAGGGAAGTAGAAATATTCCTTCCCGGCCCAAGAGGTGAAGCCAGAGCTTAAAGACACCGGGAAAGGCTCCTTTGCCGGGAAAAAGCCTTTCAAAAGGTGATCCATTTCTTCATTGACAAGAATGAGGCTGTTATTGTCAGGATTCTTAAGGTAGGAATAATAAAGCCAGAAGCCATCCTTTGTCCTTGCGAATCCGCTCGCACCTGGAGTACCAACTCGATCATTGTCAAGCCGATGCGGTTCCAGGTGCGCGGAGGTTTTCACACCTGGAAGTCTTAGGTGCCAATAGAACACCCTATAGCGAAGCCACCAACTCTCAGGTGTGCGAATCCGCTCGCACCTGGAGTGCCAACTCTATCACTGTCAATCGGATGCGGTTCCAGGTGCGCATGGTTTCTCACAACCAACCGCGGGTCCGAACTCATATCATATGATAAAACAGAAGAACCAGAGAACCGCTGTCAAGAGCATTCTCGGCATCCTCACCGGCCTTCTGGAAGCCTGTGGAGACGATAAAGTCATACATATCCCTGTCCTCAAGCACACTCACGAAAGAATCGGCATAGCTGCAAACTGGTTCCAGCATACAGTTCCGGCCTCCATTTTCCGGATTGGAGACAAAACCATTTGTGTTTGAGCCATAAAGGCAATAACCGCCACCGGCATCTTTTGTCGTGATGTCACAAAAAAGATAATCTCCGCAAACAATCGGCACAGAGCCCAAATGCGTGAAGCTGTTTATTAGGGACACATCATTCTTGTCTTTACGGGATGCTTTATTCTCGAAATCAATCCCGACTGTTTCAATGATCTCACCATTGCCGCGATCCAGAACATAATATGCGTCGTTGCCGTAGGAGCAGAACAAGATCTTGTCCCTGTAAGTGGAGAAAAAACGACCATAGCCGAAGGCATCTGAGCCTTCTTTTTCGCCATAGCCAAGCATCTGTATTTTGATATTCAAATCATTGTCTGTCACAAACAAGCGATATGGCGGTTGCTCTTTTGAGGATTTTCCGCCCGCGGTGACAAACGCGAAAATAAAGTCGCCATTTGACAGCACCTCAACGTCCCAAGCGACTATAGGCATCTCTCTGGATGCTTTATATTCCCCCGTCAACGGATCATAGGCAAGCAACTTCTTGCCGATATTGTCCAAAACGTAAAGGTTATCAGAGTCCACCGTGAAACTTTTGACCTCAAGATATTCACCAGGCCCTCTGCCCTGCCTGTCAAGGACGAAACAAAGCTTGCCGTTCATATCATAGGCCAGAATCTTCCGGGAGCTATAGTCAGCGATATAAATCAGATCATTATAAAAAGCCACCTTATCCACAGAGCCCAGCAACGTGTTGTCTCCCGCCTCCAATGGAAGAAAAGTAACCTCTTTGACATATTCAGGAATATCCGGCCGTATCTGCGACTCCCTGCATTCAATGGTCCTGTCAACCGCACAGTCACTCTTTGTGCCTTTGCACGACACAACCATCAACAGACTTAGTAATATTATTACCCCTTGTCTCATCATCCAGTTTTCAAGCAGCATATTCAAAATCGTTTTTAGTCGTTGCTAAGTTAGATATAATTCTCGAGAAAAACATTAGCTTTGCCGGACAGCCAAAAACGTTTTGTTGTGAACAGACAACTTACCACAATCTTGACCTTGGGCATTTTGGCTTCCATGGCGATCGGAAGCACCGGTCATAAGGTGAATGCGGACGGCAATGTGGCCGTGGAGTTCAACAACACCATCAATCCTTTGGCGGAAAACATTTCCTCAATCGAGTTGATACCATTGGAAACAGACAGCGAGCATCTGGTCGGCGGCGTCACAGACCTGACCATCGCCGGGGATTCCTATATCGTGATGAATCTGATCAACAACAACATATTCCGCTATTCCGCTGACGGAAAATTCCTTGGGCGCATCGGACAGAAAGGCAACGGGCCCGAGGAGTATATTCGAATAAATGACATCCAGTACCGTGACGGAAACCTTTGCGTCTTTTCAACCCCTTCGAAACTTCAAAGATTCTCATTGGACGGGAATATGATCGACTCGAAGATATTCCCGGAAATGGATCTTGGATCAATGTCTTGGCTGACGGATGAAGGCGTGCTGACATATTACGGTTATGGATCAGGATTCCTATTATGGCCTGCTGAGCGGCGGTGACTGGCATTGGTTCAGCGCTGGCAAACCTGGTCAGGATGTGTTCGCCGGTTCATTCAAGGAGATGAAAGACGGTATCATCTACTGTCTTCTGGAACCAGCCACGATCAGCACGTTCCCGTCCTCCCTCAAGAAACGCCTCAGCAATCCTGAGATCCTGAACAACATAAACGAAGAGGACAACCGCGTCATCGCAAAGCTCTATCTTACGAAATAACAGCCACGTCTGAAACCACTGAAACATGGATGCGATAATTCATTACCGCATCCATGGTGGTTGATGAAAACAATAATGGTTAGTTGGTTATCACGGACTATTCGTCCTCGTAGACATCACCGGTCAGGAACGAGGTTGTGAAGACACGTCCCGACTCCGTGGTAATGTTCATCGTGTAGCAAGAATTGGAAGACACAGGCATCATCATCACCCCTGCGGCACTGCTGCCGGAATATTCATAAGTCTCGCCCGTCGTCATATTGTCCAGCGTGACAAACACGTTTCCAAGGTTAGACTTGAAGGACAGCTCTACCATATTCGTCAAGGTGTGGTAGTAACCGTCTATAGGACATTGCGCCAAAGAACGGTTCGTGGACGAGGATGGCTTTGTGTTTTCCAGGACGATCAACACAACAAGCGTCTCGTCCTTACTCTTACACGGAGAATACGTTTGACTGATGAAAGTCAGCGCGAGCAGCGCAAATAAAACTTTTCGCATAATTGGTTTTATATTTGGTTTTCGCAAAGGTCGCAAGAAAGAGCATTATTTCAATGAAAAAAAGTATTAACAGCCGCCATCAGTATATTATTAAGACACAATGAATTAAGCCTATGTTAAAGTCAAGAATCTCAACACGTGCGCATATCGGGCTCAATTTCAGACAGTTATACTGGCAGGAAAGAATAATGGATTCCTGAACAAATTAAATATCAGACTTTTACGTTTGTCAACCTATAAAGTCAAGGTAAAAATCCTTGTTCTCAGAGACGATTTCGGAGATCTTGGCCCTCATACGAGCCCGTTTCGTATAGACACTCTGCACCGTGTAGCCCATGATGCGGGCGATGGTCTTGGCATCAAATCCGAGGATATTCAGTGCGATGAAACGGAACTCATTGTCTGTAGCGTCCGGCAAATCCGCTCGCAGCTTCCCCATGATTCCGTCCAGATTCTCGTCTATCATCCGCTCCAGTTTCTTCTGGTTGCAATCATCAATCACACTGACAAGCCTCTTCACCTTCGCATAGATTCTCTCCTTCTCCTTTCCGCTTCCTGCCGTCTCCCAATATTCCACACATAGATCATTCAATTGGCTGTACTGACGCTTGTAGGTTGAAACATACTTCCTCCTGAGATTCCTCAAGGCAAGTTCCTTGTCCGACAAAGCATCGTGCTCCTTGGAAAGCCTGGAGCTTACCTCCTCGTTGATCATGGACATCTCGCTCATCCGCCTCGCCCACTTTCGTTTGCCGTGCATATAGACCGTGATGACAACAAACAGGCCGATCACCGAAAGCAAAACGACAATCCATCTGACAAGAATCTGCATGTCTTGGTCTTTTTCCATCATTTCTGACTTGGTCTTGAAATAATCCGACTGCGCTTGAGTGACGGATTGGTTCAAAGTGGCGTTCAATGATTCTTCCTGCAAGACCACAGACTGTTCGAGCATATTCAAAGCCTCCTGAAACTTTCTCCGATGTTTGAGCACACGGTACTTCCAAATCATTAACGGAACAGAGCCGTTCACTCTCTCCTCCAATTGGGAAAAGATGCTGTCCGCCGCACGATGGCAGCCTATATTGTCCAAGGCATAAGCAAAAGAGGCATAATCAATCGCGGAAGGTTTCCCACCATATTCATCAACCGCTTTCTGAAATATCGCCACGCTTTGCCTCGGATTTGGCTCCGGACGGAAAAGAGAGTATCTGGCGATATTGAACAAATGTTCAGCCAAGACCGCGGTGTCATGCGGAGGACTGGAAAAGAATATCGAATAAAGGCTGTCCGATTTGTCCCAGTCCTTGCAATCCGCATAGTAAGAAGCCAGACGTCCTGTCGTTATCCAAGTCCTGCAGGAATCACCCGCCTCACTGAAACAGTCAAGAGCCTCTTTTGAATATCTGATCTTTTCGGGGAAATTGTTGTTCTGCGCATATACATCCGAAATGGCGGAGGAAATCAAGCCTCTGAAGACAAGATCGACAGAACGCATTGAATATTCCTTCGCCTGCATATAGCATTTGACCGCGGAGAGATAATCGCCTCCATTATAGTAAAGTCTGCCAAGATAATAGTACGACATCATCCGATCGGTGTCAGAGCCGTGGCGATCATAATATCTGACCGCCAGGCTGAGGACACTGATGTCAGCCGTGTCGATACAGTTTCTATCCAGCGCCATCGCATAAAGCAGGGAGAATCTCGCGCGACTCGATTCCGGCCTCAATCTCAACGTGTCCACAGACCCAAGCACAGACAGCGAGCTGTCCGGCCTTGTCCAGATAAGGTTTTCCGCAACGTCCAACGCATAGTCTGTCTCATTGCCTGAGCATGAAGAAAAAGCAACCACGGCAAATGCGGACACAACAAAAGTGTTGAATATCCTGAATAGTTTCATGGTGCGAAAATATGAAAATATCCAGGAGAGGAATTGCAACCAAAGGTTATTGGTTACAAGTTAAAGTTTCAACGAAATAAAAAATCCGGTCACTTCGAGATGTTCAGTGACCGGATAACTTTATGACCTGCCTGTTAATATGGGCTGAAATCAGAAGGTGAAACCTATGCCTACATAGAAAGTATTGCGGTTGACCTTAAAGTCAGACCATGGGTCAACATGATCCTTGCCGTAGTGCATGAAATAAAGTCCAGGCTCAACCGTAAGACCATCGATCGTGGAAAAAGCGTAATCATAATTGACACCAAAGTAGAATCCTGGCATGCCGCCGTCCATCACTTTGTCGGCATCGACACCGGAAAGGGAGAAAGAAGTGTAACCGCCGCCGGCCGTCCATTTCTTGTCAATGCCAATGCCACCGACACCCGCATCAGAAGGAATAGGCTCCAGGGCCGATGCTGTGGATCTCGTAGCTGGAGTCGTCCTGCGGGTCAAGGATGGCGGCATCCGTGTTTTTCGGGACATAGACCGTGGCGTGGGTTCCAAAAGGGATCCGGCCTTCCATGCGTACCTTGTCACCGTCCACCGTGACTTTGGAGACCAACGTTCCGTAAGGAGTCGCCGTCGTGTAGGAGACTTCGCCCAGCTCACGGACTGGAACCGGACGGATGATGATGTGCTTGTAGCCAGGCTCTTCCGGATCAGTGCGCACTCCCGCAAGCATCCTGTAGAACCAGACGAGACCGCCACCGAACATCGGATGGTTGCGCGAATCGTTGCCGTTCCACTGCTCCCACGTGGTTGTCGCACCCTGCTCAAGCCACCATCCGAAGCTCGGGAAGTCCTTTTGGTTGAGGAGCGTCCAAGCGACATCGTTCATTCCGTTCAGGGCAAGCGTCTCATAAAGGAAGCGGTGAGCGACGAATCCCACATTGACATGGCCGTTGTACTTGACCATCAGCTCGTCGCGGAGTGTGGCGCGCACATTCTCAAGTCTCTCGCGGGGAACACCCATGTACAAGGCATAGACATTGGAGCCGAAATCCCCGTAGCTTTTTGTCTCAGGATCGTAGAACCGTTTGTTGAAGGCGTCACGGATTCCTTCGGCCTTGGCGGAATAGGCGGCGGCTCCCGCCTCGTCTCCAAGCACCTTGGCCGCTTTCGATGTGATGTCGGCGCACAACCAATAGAAGAATGTGTGGACGAGTTCGTCCTGAGGCAGGCCGAATGCCGGAGCCCAGTCGCCGAGGTTGTACCAATAGAGAGGCGCGCCCTGAGGCGTAGGCTTGTGGAAGGACGAGGTGCCGTCCTCTGCCCGCCAGGTGTCGTAGTAGCGCACGAAATCCTTCATCGGCTGGAGGCAGTCGGCGAGAAGCGTCTTGTCACCGTAGCTGTTGTAGAACTCCCAAGGCATGACACAGATGGCGGCTCCCCAGGCCGGGCCTCCTCCACAGCATGGCTCCCACGGAGCGCCGTTCGGAACATAGCCTGACTCCGGATTCTGACTGCCCTTGACATCGCCGATCCATTTGTTGTAGAAGGAGGCGGCATCGAAGTTGGCGAGAACCATCGGCATGGCTACCTCGCCGTCGCCGGTGTAAGGAAGTCTCTCCCGGTGAGGGCAGTCGGAAGCCACTCCAGCATGCATGTTGTCCACCTGCGACTGTCTCCAGATCTTTTCGATATGACAGAACAACGGATTCGAGCAGTCAAACTCGGCGTCAGGCTTCACATTGCTGCCGACCGACTCTGCCACGACCTGTGAGACGTCAAGGTTCTCCATCCCGGAGACTATCGCCTCCCGGAACACGTACCAGGTGAACCGAGGGCTTGTCGTAACCTTGCCGTCGGAAGCGCAGACATATTCACACCTGCCGGCCGGATACTCGGACAGGTGGTTAACCCTCAGTGTGTCTCCTTTCCTGACATTCACGCCGTCCAGCTTGACCCATCCTGAGATGACCTTGCCGAAATCAATCTTGAACGTGCCGTCCTCCAGACGCTCGAAACTGACAGGCTTAAGGGTTTCCAACACCTTGTCTGTCGGTCCCATGTTGGCGGTCAGCCTGCCCTGCGGAGCTTCCTTCAGGACGGCGTGGCCCAATGAGGAGTCATCCAATCCTGGCTTGTTCCAT
>OLZZ01000521.1_pt1 | contig 16363 bp, 20 predicted proteins | sample 1673571 | NCBI WGS metagenome assembly OLZZ01 (sample SAMEA103958115, study PRJEB25191) | human gut metagenome | biome: human-associated habitat [ENVO:00009003]; feature: intestine environment [ENVO:2100002]; material: feces | place: Germany | collected 2013/2015 | reverse complement strand
CCACGTCACGGCCACATCCATATCCCCCGTTACGATGAGAAATATAAACAGCTGTTTCCTTTATCTCAGGTGCCGCATCAGCAGGACAACAAGGCAGCCCACACAAACGCATCACTTCATAATCGGGAATATCATCGCCCATATAGAGTATCTCCTCATCCTGCAATCCATATTTTTCCTTCAAATGGGCATACTCCCGGGTCTTCACCGCAGCAGCCAGATAGACATCTTTGATACCCAGCCCCTCATAACGCTTACGCACCGCCTCGGTATTTCCACCGGTAATGATGGCAACATGCAGCCCGCATTTCACAGCCAACTGTAATGCATACCCATCCTTGATATTAACCGTACGCATGGGTTCACCATTGGGGTGCAAATAAATAGTTTCCGCACTCAATACCCCATCTACATCAAATACCAATGCCTTTATTTTCTTTAAATCATAGTTTATCATACCACTTATGAGTTCTTTCCCTCTTTATTTGTCTGAATAACAGACAAAGGGAGATTATGAATACTTTTACTTATCTTTTCGTACAATTCCTGCAAAGACTCCTCATCCGCCAACATCTCCAAATGTTTGCTTATTACGTTTTCATCGTAGCGTACAGCCGGACCTGTCTGCGCCTGTGTGGGAGAAAGTTCATGTACTTTGCCGGCAGTTTCGTCTATCAGCGGAAGCATCACTTCAAAAGAAATCCCCTGCTTTTCCAGTATATGTGAACTTAATGCATACATATGGTTAGCAAAATTACAAGCAAAGACTGCCGCCAGATGCAAATGCCTACGTTGACCGGAAGTCACTTCATACACTTTAGGACTGAGACGAACTGCCACCATACGCAGCACTCCCACTTCTGCCGGAGCAGATGCTTCTATAAAAAAAGGTACGGTATTGAAATCAACTTCACGCTGCTTGCTAAAAGTCTGCATAGGATAAAGTACCCCATAGCGTTTTACCAACCCCTTCCATAAATCCATAGGCATACTACCCGCCGTATGTACAAACAAAGCCTGCTCCCTTCCTTTCACCAATACAGGAGCCAATTGTCGCAAAACTGCATCTTTCAGCGCTACAATATACAAATCGGCATCCCGACGTATCTCGTCCGGCACAATAGTGTAGTCTACTGAAAGTCTGGCAGCCAATGCAGAAGCAGATTCCTCTGTACGGCTGTATACCTGCAAAATAAGACACCCTGCCTTTTGTAAAGCGATTCCCAAATGGGTAGCCACATTGCCGGCTCCTATCAGAACTATTTTCATCATCGGGTCGAAACTAAATATAAAATAACTCCCACCAGCAACAAAGCCGCCGGCAACAAATAAGCAGACATCTGCCCCAACAAAGCTATCACCAAACTGATATTCAATATCAGCCATATACCCGTCAATACAATTCCTACTGACTTATCAGCCTTGAACCAAAGGAAAATAACAGCTGCATACAGTAACAGATTGTCTTTCTGCATAACCCATGGCAACCCGTGTGAGGCAAATCCTATAAACTTATCGATCAGATAAAGCATACCCATCACAATGAGAAACACCGCAGAAGCTTTATACGTATCCTTATGATTGACAGCAGCCACGTTTACTTGCCTCCAAATTTATTGATGTGAATTTTCTCCCATTGTAAATGGTCCTCATTAAAAGGCTTGCGTTCCATACCCTTATGCCCTACCGCTATAATGGAAACCACCTGCAACTGCAACGGAATATCAAGCAGCGTATGCACGTATTCACCCGAGGGCATCCCGGTAGCGGTAAAACGTTCACGCACCTGTATCCAACAACTTCCCAACCCCAAATCTTCTGCCTGCAACTGGATCATTATGGAAGCAATTGACGCATCTTCAATCCAGACATCACTAGCCAACGGATCAGCCATCACAACTACAGCCATAGCAGCATCCGCTAGAAAAGCTGCCCCCATCTCCTTACAATGGGAAAGTTTTTCCAACATATCCTTATCATCTACCACAATAAACTGCCAGCAATTACTACGTTTAGAAGACGGAGCCATCAAAGCAGCCTTCAACAAAGCAACCACCTCTTCCTGTGTCAACTCTTGATCCGTGAACTTACGCATGCTGCGTCTGTTCTTTATTAAGTCACTAAATTGTTCCATAATATACCCTGTTAATTTATTTTTCTGCACAAATATACAACTAGAATGTGGATTGATAAACAAAAAACAATAAATTTGCAATTAGAGATGCCTGTCAGATTAAGTACATATCGCAAAGGAAATGCCATTCCCCCTCTGCCTGGAACAAACATTTTCCATTCTACCGAGTTGTTTCATGTCTTTGAAATGACTCGGGGATACGAACCTCTGCTTATCGTAGCCTATATAGGAAACCGTCCTGTAGGCAAACTGCTGGCTGTCATCCGGAAGAGTATGCGCTTGTTCCCCCCCGCAATCATCAAACGATGCGAGATTTATGGCACAGGCGAGTATTTTGATGAAGAACAGAATAAGGAAGACCTGTTCGGGGAAATATTGGAACATCTCACCAACGAAGTATTATGCAAATCGTTCCTCATCGAGTTCCGCAACTTGGAAAATCCGCTATTCGGATACAAAGCTTTCAGAAAGAACAACTATTTCGCCATTAATTGGCTAAGAGTACGTAATTCACTGCACAGTAAAGCTCCTTACGAACGGCTGAGCATGTCTCGCAGAAGACAAATAAACAAAGCTCTGAGAAATGGTGCCATCATGGAAATAGCCGACAATGAGAAAGATATACAAGATTTCTCACGAATGTTGAAAAAAGCCTATTCCTCACAGATAAGAAAACATTTCCCGGACATCGGCTTTTTCCGGCTATTAGCATGGCAAAACCCAGAAAAAGAATTAGCCAAAGTGTTTCTTGTGAGATATAAAGGCAAAATCATCGGTGGTTCTATCTGTCTTTTCTCAAAAGAAAGTGCCTACCTGTGGTTCTCAGGAGGTATGCGGAAAACCTATGCTTTTCTTTACCCCGGTATTCTAGCCGTATGGGCACCTATTACCTATGCTCACGAAAAAGGATATGCACATTTGGAATTCATGGATGCAGGATTACCGTTCAAAAAGCACGGTTACAGGGACTTTATACTCCGCTTTGGCGGCAAGCAGAGCAGTACACGCCGCTGGTTCCGCTTCAGTTGGAAGTGGCTGAACAAACTCTTGTGCAAATTCTATATTTAATTCATTTTTGTCTTTTTGTCTAAAGTGTTGTGAAGCATCTTGCAAATAAGAAATAAAATTGAAGAAATATTTCTTTATTTAACTCGAAATTACTTTCTTTGTGCAGTTTTATCTGAAAACTTGAGTATAAAACCAAACTATTAAAATTATAAGATCATGAAAATCTCACACATTGAACACCTGGGCATTGCCGTAAAGAGCATTGAAGAGGCCCTGCCGTATTATGAAAACGTATTAGGTCTGAAATGCTACAATATCGAAACAGTAGAGGATCAGAAAGTTAAAACCGCTTTTCTGAAAGTAGGTGATGTTAAAATAGAACTGCTGGAACCTACAAGCCCCGAAAGCACTATCGCAAAGTTCATTGAAAAAAATAATGGCAACGGTGGTATGCATCATTTGGCTTTTGCAGTGGAAGATGGTGTGGCAAATGCGTTAGCCGAAGCTGAAACCACCGGCATCCGTCTCATTGACAAAGCTCCGCGTAAAGGTGCTGAAGGTTTGCAAATTGCTTTTTTACATCCCAAATCAACTTTGGGCGTCCTGACCGAGCTTTGCGAAAAACCATAAAACACGAGATCTGACTATTCACGATTGAAATCAGTGTATTTAGTCTGGTTCAAGCGTAAATAGAAATATTTTTTAATCGTAAATTGTAAAATCATAAGTAAAATGAGCAATCAACTTGAAAAAATAAAAGAGCTTATCGAACGCCGGGCTACAGCACGCATGGGTGGAGGTGATAAAGCAATTGCAAAACAGCATGATAAAGGAAAATATACAGCCCGCGAACGCATAGCCATGTTGCTGGATGAGGGCAGTTTCGAAGAAATGGATATGTTTGTGGAACACAGATGCACCAATTTCGGCATGGAGAAAAAACATTATCCGGGCGACGGTGTAGTAACAGGTTGTGGTACCATAGAAGGACGTTTAGTTTACATCTTTGCACAGGATTTCACTGTTTCTGCCGGTTCTCTTTCAGAAACAATGTCTCTGAAAATCTGCAAAGTAATGGATCAAGCCATGAAAATGGGTGCTCCCTGTATCGGTATCAACGACTCGGGTGGCGCACGTATTCAAGAAGGTATCAATGCGCTGGCCGGTTATGCTGAAATTTTCCAACGCAATATTCTTGCTTCAGGTGTTATTCCGCAGATCTCAGGTATTTTCGGTCCTTGTGCAGGCGGAGCTGTTTACTCTCCTGCTCTGACAGACTTCACCTTGATGATGGAAGGCACATCATATATGTTCCTTACCGGACCGAAAGTGGTAAAGACTGTTACAGGTGAAGATGTAAGCCAAGAAAACTTAGGTGGTGCAAGCGTTCATTCTACCAAATCCGGTGTTACTCATTTTACTGCCAAGACGGAAGAAGAAGGGTTAGCCATGATCCGCAAATTGTTAAGCTATATTCCTCAAAATAATCTGGAAGAAGCTCCCTATGTAGACTGTACCGATCCTATCGACCGTCTGGAAGACTCTTTGAACGAAATTATCCCCGACAGCCCCAACAAACCATACGATATGTATGAGGTGATCAGCGCCATCGTAGATAATGGTGAGTTTTTGGAAGTCCAACCTCACTACGCTAAAAATATCATCATTGGTTTCGCACGTTTCAACGGACAATCTGTAGGTATTGTTGCAAACCAGCCAAAATATCTGGCGGGTGTACTTGACAGCAATGCGTCACGTAAAGGTGCGCGTTTTGTACGTTTCTGCGACGCTTTCAATATACCTCTTGTTTCATTGGTAGATGTTCCGGGATTCCTTCCAGGCACAGGACAAGAATACAACGGCGTAATCCTCCACGGCGCCAAGTTGCTGTATGCTTACGGCGAAGCGACTGTACCCAAAGTAACAATTACCCTGCGTAAATCATACGGCGGATCTCACATTGTAATGAGCTGTAAACAACTTCGCGGTGATATGAATTATGCATGGCCTACTGCCGAAATCGCCGTTATGGGTGGTGCAGGTGCAGTAGAAGTATTATACGCCCGCGAAGCCAAAGAACAGGAAAATCCTGTCGCATTCCTAGCCGAAAAAGAAGCTGAATACACCAAGCTGTTCGCCAATCCTTACAATGCTGCCAAATATGGCTATATTGATGATGTGATTGAACCGCGTAATACCCGTTTCCGCATCATCCGTGCATTGCAACAGTTGCAAACTAAGAAATTAACCAATCCGGCTAAGAAGCATGGTAATATTCCTCTTTAATTAAAAATTAAAAACTGAGAATTGAACATGAAGAAATTAAATATAGGAATATTCCTTTCTTTGCTGCTGATGGTGGGTTTATGTTCTTGTGGAGAACAGAAATCAAACACCAAGCTGGTACTGAATGAAGTGCTGATTGAAAATGAAAGCAATTTCCAAGATGACTACGGAGTACACAGCGCATGGATTGAAATATTCAATAGATCATTTGGTAGCGCAGACCTTGCCGGTTGTTTACTGAAGGTGAGCAGCCAGCCTGGAGATACTGCTACTTATTTTATCCCTAAAGGTGATGTATTGACTTTGATCAAACCTCGCCAGCACGCTTTGTTCTGGGCAGATGGTGAACCTAACCGTGGTACTTTCCACACCAACTTCACCCTGAATGCCGCAACGAACAATTGGATCGGCTTGTATGATTCAGGCAAGAAATTATTGGATCAGATTATAGTTCCTGCAGGTACATTACAGGCAAACCAATCATACGCACGTGTCAGCGACGCAGCAAATGAATGGGAGGTGAAAGGTTCCAGCGCAGACAAATATGTGACTCCGAGCACCAATAACAAGACTATCAACAGTCATGCAAAGATGGAAAAATTCGAAGAACACGACGGTAGTGGTATCGGTATGGCCATCTCTGCTATGAGCGTTGTATTCTGCGGTCTTCTTTTACTTTTCATTCTCTTCAAATGTGTAGGTAAGATTTCTGTAAACCTGAGCAAGCGCAATGCCATGAAGGTAAAAGGTATTACCGACAAACAAGAAGCCAAAGAAAAGAAACTGGGTGAAGCTCCAGGCGAAGTATTCGCCGCAATTGCCATGGCTATGCACGAAATGCAAAGCGATGTACACGATGTAGAAGAAACTGTTCTTACCATTACTCGTGTAAAACGTAGCTATTCACCGTGGAGTTCTAAGATTTATACCTTGCGTGAAACTCCCCACAAAAAGTAAGTCACCAATAAAAAGATAAAATGATGAAAGAATATAAATATAAGATCAACGGTAACGTATACAAAGTTGCCATTGGAGATATAGAAGACAATATCGCTCATGTTGAAGTGAACGGTACTCCTTACAAAGTGGAAATGGAAAAAGCTCCGAAAGCTGTAGTGAAACCGGTAGTTCGTCCTGTATCAACCAGCCCTGCTCCGGCACCTGCTGCAACTTCTACAGGAAAATCGGGCGTTAAATCTCCGTTGCCAGGTGTAATCCTTGATATTAAGGTAAATGTTGGTGATACCGTAAAAAAGGGGCAAACCATCATTATCCTTGAAGCTATGAAGATGGAGAATAACATCAACGCAGACAAAGACGGCAAGATCACCGCAATCAATGTAAGTAAAGGAGAATCCGTTCTCGAAGGTACTGACCTTGTAATTATTGAATAATATGGGAGAATTTATCAACTTTTTAGGGAATAACCTAGCTGACTTTTGGACATATACGGGTTTTGCCAATGCTACTGTTGGTCATATCGTAATGATCCTGATAGGTTTATTCTTCATATACCTTGCCGTGGCCAAGGAATTTGAGCCGATGTTGCTCATTCCTATCGGTTTTGGTATCTTGATCGGTAATATTCCTTTCAACATGGAAGCCGGACTGAAAGTCGGCATCTATGAGGAAGGTTCTGTTCTTAATATTTTATATCAAGGAGTTACCTCCGGATGGTATCCACCACTTATCTTTTTAGGTATCGGTGCAATGACGGATTTCTCGGCATTGATTTCAAATCCTAAACTGATGTTGATTGGTGCTGCCGCACAGTTTGGTATTTTCGGTGCATACATGATTGCATTGGCAATGGGCTTTGATCCGATGCAGGCTGGTGCTATCGGCATCATCGGTGGTGCGGACGGTCCGACAGCAATCTTCCTTTCATCCAAACTGGCGCCTAACCTGATGGGAGCTATTGCGGTATCAGCCTATTCATACATGGCATTGGTACCGGTTATCCAGCCGCCTATCATGCGTCTGCTCACTACCAAGCACGAACGTTTGATCCGTATGAAACCACCACGCGTCGTTTCTCATACAGAAAAAGTAATGTTCCCTATCATTGGTTTGTTACTTACTTGTTTTCTGGTTCCGTCGGGTCTGCCTCTATTGGGTATGCTTTTCTTTGGTAACTTATTGAAAGAAAGCGGTGTAACCCGTCGCTTGGCAGAAACTGCCCGCGGTCCGCTGATTGATACCATTACCATCTTATTAGGATTGACAGTAGGTGCTTCCACGCAAGCTTCAGAATTCCTTACCATTGATTCGATTTTGATTTTCGCGCTGGGTGCATTGTCATTCATCATTGCTACTGCTTCTGGAGTTATCTTCGTGAAGATATTCAACTTGGTATTAGGTAAGGATAACAAAATCAATCCGCTTATCGGTAATGCCGGTGTATCTGCTGTTCCCGACTCGGCACGTATCTCTCAGGTTATTGGTCTGGAATATGATCCTACCAACTACTTGCTGATGCATGCCATGGGTCCCAACGTAGCCGGTGTAATCGGTTCTGCCGTAGCAGCCGGTATTTTACTTGGATTCTTGATGTAATTCATTGAACAACAACAAATAAAATCCTCTTCAACTAATATGTGGAAGAGGATTTTTTATTGATATAGATTAAGAAATGAATGATTTATTATGATTTTTGAACGATTAGTTATATAAGATATGCTGAAAAACATATAAATTTGCCGCCGTAAAACCAAACTAAATTAAACGAAGATGGAAAAGAAAACAGTTAAGTACCATATTCCCCAACACGGAATATATATGTACGCACGTACTAATTCTGGGAAAACTGAACTCATTGTCCTAAACAGCACCAATGCCGAACAAGTGGTGGCTAATAACCACTACCGCATAATGACAAATGACTCAAAAAGCGGTAAAGAACTTATCAGTGGCAAAAAAATTGACCTTACCAAAAATATGACAGTCGGTGCACGTCAATCATTGATTATTGAATTATAATTGTTTTTTAAGGTAAGAAGGTAAAATGAGAAGGTAAGAATAAAGGCGGCTTTATAAAGGGTCGCCTTTATTTATATCTCTTCTACCTCTTTTATTTGCGTGAAACAATTGTCCCTGTAGCTTGATAAGTAGGCATAACCAACATTTCTGCAATCTGCATATATTCTGGTACAGAAGCAGCAAAATAAACAGTTTCCGCAATATCATCTCCCGTCAATGGACGAATACCTTTATATACATTATCCGCCTTTTCCTTATCTCCTCGGAAACGAATAACTGAAAAATTTGTTTCTACCAACCCCGGTTTAATATTAGTCACTCTCAATGGAGTATCAACTAAATCTATACGCAGTCCATCCGATAAAGCTTTCACAGCGGCCTTTGTAGCACAATACACACTACCTCCCGGATAAGCAGCATCTCCGGCAATAGAACCAATATTAATAATATGTCCTCGTTTACGTTCCACCATTCCCGGTACAATCAGGCGTGTCATTGCCAGCAAAGCCTTAACATTAGTATCTATGACAATATCCCACTCATCCAGACTACCTTCCTGTTCTTTATCCGTACCGATAACCAACCCAGCATTATTCACCAGTATATCAATGGATTGCCATTCCTTGGGCAATGATTCCAAAGCAGACGTTGCCGCTTTACGGTCGCGCACGTCAAAAGGAAGCAAATATATTTCCGTACCATATTGCTTTTCTAATTCTTCTTTCAATGCACTCAGTTTATTTACGTTACGGGCATTTAAAATCAAACTTGCTCCCTGTGAAGCAAACTTGCGAGCGCATCCGGCACCGATACCGCTGGAAGCTCCTGTAATAAAAACAATTTTATCCATTTTATTATTTCGATTTATTAAAGAACTTACTGAAAAATAGTATTTGATAGTCTATGGCATTATTCCAATACCTGCCTGTATGCCCGCCCGGACGGATGATAAAGTCATGATTTATTTTCTTCTTCAACAGTTTTTCGTGTACAGCCTTATTCACTTCCAGAAAGAAATCATCACAACCGCAATCTATTATAACAGCCAGATCACCATTTTTTATCTTATCCAACTGATTAATTACCGTATGTTCGTCCCATCTCTGCTTGTTGCTCGCTTCTTCACCTAATTGCTTCTTCATCTCCCAATTATTGGGAAACGGACGGATATCTAAACCTCCACTCATACTACCTCCTCCTCCAAAGACATCTTTATGACGGATGGATAACCATAAACTTCCATGACCACCCATACTTAACCCGGTGATAGCACGTCCCCCTCTCTCCACTTTCGTAGTAAAATTCTTATCAATATAGTTCACCAATTCTTTTGATACGAATGTTTCATAACGGTACTCCTTATTCAAAGGGCTGTCCCAATACCAACTGTTCTTCCCGTCCGGACAAACAAAAATGATTCCTTCCTTGTCAGCTATTTGAGGTAATTCCGGTTTTATACCGAGCCACGTTCCCGCATTGCCTCCATATCCGTGAAGCAGATAAAGTACGGGACATTTTTCACCTGCCATGGCTTTATCCGGACAGATGGTAATTACCTGAACCTCTTTATTCATTGCATCGCTATGTACCGACAAAGTATCCACCTTAGCTGCCTGCATTCCTACAGACAAACACCAGCTTCCTATCAAAAAAGCCCAATATCGTTTTTTCATGTATATAAAAAATTACCCGATGTAAAAGTACAATATAATTTGCAATTTAGTTGCATCTTCTTTCCACTATCTTTGTTGCCATAAATAAAAAGAAACAATGAAAAAAATAAAATTAGAATCAGTTTTCAATGAATTCACTTTAATGGGAATAGCTGTATCAGGAGCATTCTATCTAGGAGAATACTGGGAAGGTATTGCCGTTATTCTGTTCTATCTCATAGGTGAATGGTTCCAACACAAAGCTGTACACAAAGCACGCAGCGACATCAAAGCATTATTGGATGTACGTCCCGAAACAGCCACTGTAGTATATAATAACACATATAAAATAACAGCACCGGAAAAAGTACAGCCAGGAGAAACCATTGAAGTAAAAGTTGGAGAAAAAGTACCTCTAGACGGATTTTTGCTGGAAGATTCCGCTTCATTTAATACGGCCGCCCTAACCGGAGAAAGTGTTCCCCGGACTCTATATAAACAAGAAGAAGTTTTAGCAGGAATGATCGCTTCAGATAAAGTGGTACGGATCAAAGTAAACAAACCGTATGATCAAAGTACGTTAGCACGTATCCTCACTTTAGTACAAGATGCAGCAGAAAGAAAAGCCCCTGCCGAATTATTTATCCGCCGTTTTGCACGAATTTATACACCGATAGTGACAGGACTGGCGATACTAGTTGTCATACTCCCCTATTTATACTCTCTGATAAAACCTGAATTCATTTTTGTTTTTGATGATTGGTTCTATCGGGCTTTAGTATTCCTAGTCATATCATGTCCTTGCGCATTAGTGGTCAGCATTCCATTAGGATACTTTGGAGGTATTGGTGCCGCATCTCACAAAGGGATTCTTTTCAAAGGGGGTAATTATCTAGATGCCATAACCCAAATAAACACCGTAGTATTCGATAAAACCGGAACACTCACCCAAGGTGTATTCAGTGTTCAGGCAATATCGGCAGCCGAAGGTGTTTCGCAAAAAGAACTGCTTCAACTTATCGCCTCTATAGAGAGTTTCAGCAATCATCCTATCGCAAAAGCCATTGTCAAATATGCAGAAGAACAAAGTATATCCCTTAACTCGTCACTGAAAATAACCGAATTTGCCGGATATGGAATAAAAGCCGTAACAAACGGTAAAGAAGTATATGTAGGAAATACACGGTTATTATCAAAATACGGCATCTCTTTTCCCTATGAAATCAGCGACATGACAGAAACAATCGTGTTATGTGCAATGGAAAACAAATATTTGGGATATCTTTCATTGGCGGATACACCAAAACCAGATGCTGTACAAGCCATCCGCGAGCTGAAAGACTTAAATATTAATAATATTCAAATATTATCGGGAGATAAACAGACAATTGTTTCTAATTTAGCCGAAAAGATAGGTGTCACACAGGCTTTCGGCGATTTACTACCCGAAGGTAAGGTAGCACATTTAGAACAATTAAAAGCAAATTCTGAAAATCGTGTAGCTTTTGTAGGAGACGGTATCAATGATACTCCCGTACTGGCACTCAGCGATGTTGGGATTGCCATGGGTGGTCTAGGCTGTGACGCTGCTATAGAGACTGCGGATGTAGTGATACAAACAGACCAACCCAGTAAAGTGGCGGAAGCTATAAAAATAGGGAAACAGACCCATCGCATCGTATGGCAAAATATATCAATGGCATTCGGAGTGAAATTGTTAGTATTGCTATTGGGAGCCGGCGGAATGGCCACTATGTGGGAAGCCATATTTGCAGATGTAGGCGTAGCTTTACTCGCCATTTTTAATGCAATGAGAATACAGAAATGGAAAGAATAAAATGATTTGACCTATGAATGAAACAATCTATTTAAAAAAATTGGAACAGCGGGAAATCAAACCGACAGCCATACGTCTGCTTATTCTAAAAACCATGATGCAGCACAAAGAAGCATTTTCACTGTTGGATTTGGAAAACGAATTGGATACGGTAGACAAATCAACCATCTACCGCACCATAACCCTTTTTTTAGCCCATCATTTGGTTCATGGCATTGATGACGGCACAGGATCGTTAAAATATGCCGTGTGCAGTAATGATTGCAATTGTGAGGTAGACGATCTCCACACTCACTTTTATTGTGAGAACTGTCATCGCACGTTTTGTATGAAAAGTATCCACGTGCCCATCGTGACACTACCTCCCGGATTCACCGTACAAAGTATCAATTATGTCCTGAAAGGTCTATGCTCGGAATGCTCTCATCAACATGTGTGACTATTGCCAAAAAAGGAAATCAATCCTAAAGCCCATTTTGAAATAATCGAATGCAGGCATCCGAATTTACAGATCGGATGCCATTCATCTAATTGTCAGTTATTCAAAGCTGTAATATCTTCTTGTATAGTGTCCGACCTTTTAATGAACATCCATCAAGAAATGCAGTATTTTTATTTGGGAGCAAGAAACTTCTTAGTCAGCCATTTTCTCACAGGCTCATCATACAGTTTCAGACACAGGCAAGCCAAAATGACACTCAAAACAAAAACACCCACAGCTACATACCAAGTTTCTCCCAATGTATAAAGTTTATTCTCAATCAACCATGCGTAGAACAAATACATCAACGGATAATGTACTACATAAACCGGATAGGATATATCTCCCAAGAACTTGCATATCTTTGTAGACTGCTTATCCGTAGTAGTACCCGACGCCCCCAGCCACACAAGAAAAGGAAAAACCGCAATTACACAAAAAGCTTCATAAATACCATTCATGCAAATCGGCTCCAATCCTTCCAGATAAGGAACCGAGAACAGCGCAATCAGTATAATAGTACATATCCAAAACGCCCCATTCACCTTCATAGGCTTGAAGTTACGCGACATCAACATACCCAACGAGAATGGGAAAAGCATACGTAAGGTTCCACCTAAGAAATTCACTCCGTCGAGTGTCCATCCCACTCCCATATTCCCATAACCAGACACATTGAAAACAGCGAATGACGCTAATGCCATACCCAGCAACACAACCAGCACAGCCAATGCTTTATTAGACAAACGACGAATGAACAACGCATAAAGAATATTACCTATATACTCAAAAAACAGGGACCAGCAAGGTCCGTTCAATGGAAACATCTCACCATTACCACGAACTTCATATCCCACACCCGGCATGGCAGGAATAAAGAATATTGTACAAAGTAAAGACAACATAATCATGGAAATGGCGACATGCGTTCCATCCCATTGCACACAACCTTGAATACAGAACGTAATAGCTCCCAAAACAGCACCCATAATTACCATCGGATGAAGACGGATCAAACGGCGTTTGAAAAAGTCTTTCATAGTGAAATTCTTCCCCCAACGGTCATCATACGCATAACCGATAACAAAACCCGAAAGAATAAAAAAGAAATCCACAGCAAGATATCCGTGGTTGAGAGTTTCGATATTGCCGGCACTAGCAAAAGCAAAACCTTCAAATACATGATACCATATTACCATAAGAGCAGCAACTCCTCTCAATCCATCAAGAAGATCATAATGAGGCTTTGTATCAGTAAATGCTGCAGAAGAGATTTTTTCCATAATAAATTAATAGATTTAATAATTGATTCTTTTTAACTGTTACTAATAATGCTGCAAAGTTACACAACTTAAAGGCTTTTAAATTTGTCCTATGACAAAAAAACAGTAATACATAAATTATTTTTTAGCTCGAAGACGACTAAGTGTGGGAAGTGTTATACCCAAATAAGATGCAATATACCTTAACTTCACCCGTCGGCATATTTGAGGAAACTGTTGTTTAAACTCCTCATATCTTTCTTTTGCAGGCAAAGTCAGCCGTTCTTTGTGAGAACGATGCAAACGCCTGTACTCATTTTGATGAATAATCCTCCCCCAATTAGCCAATTCAATATTAGTCTGAAACAGCTTGGTTAAATCAACTAATGATATTTTGTAAACAACTACATCTTCAAGCGTTTCCACAAATTCCTCGCTCGGCTTATTATAGTACAACTCGTCCATACTGAAAACAATACCTCCTTCCCATGAAAAGGAGGTTGTTATTTCTTCTCCATTTACAAGCCAGAAAGAACGCGTCATTCCTTTTTCTATGAAATAAGCTGATTTACAAAATGTATTCTCCTTTATTAACTGATATTTCTTAGGGAAACGACATAAAATCATACATTTTTTCAGTTCTTGTATCGTATCTTCAGAAACCGGACACAAAGAGAGCATATTATCTATAATGTTTGTCATAAAACCTCAGTCCATTTAAAATACATATAAAAAAACACCAAATATAAACACGGGATATACCTTGTTTTCTTTTCAGCCAAAAGTACAAATATATATTGGAAAACGACATCATTTTTTCCAAATAATCGGAATTTCCAAGACCACCCCATACAAGAATGTCCATATACCTCTTTTATTTATTACTTTTTGTTCAAATTACAAAGATAAAGCATTCAAATGCCAATCAAGCTTTTAAAACTTCCCATTGCTTAATGCACCACTCTAAAAGAATTGCAATAGCCTTCAAATCACTTTTCATATAATCTATCAGAAATTTCATACCAAGAAAATCCAAAAGAAATACCAAAGAATTGAACATTTTTTATGAAAAACAGCCCTTGACAGATTAGCGGATGCAGGCTATTTTTGCATTTTAACAATTATAACCCTTAAAACAAAAAACATTTACTTTGCAGTATGAAGTATTTATTATCGGAAGAATAAATTCTTAATTAATAATCTGCTACTGCTTTAACCAACAAGTCCAATCACATGAAAAAAATTATAACATTACTTTTAATATTGTTGTTTGCCACAAAAAGCACTTTCTCCCAATCGCCAAACAATATAGAGAAGTTCGTCGTAGTCAGTGTAAATGATAAAGATAGTATTTTAAACAAAATAAAAATGTCTACTCCCCAATTCTACAACATCGGAAAAGGTAAACGTATAGAGATAAAAGTATGCAATGAAGACAGCATACAAATAAGAAGAGTACGCTGTCTTTTATATTATTCCAACTCCGGCAAGAAAGAATGTATAGGAAAAATATGGATTTCTCCTCTTATTGGCTACGAAACCTGCTATTTTTGTATGAACGTGGATATCCCCCTAACAAAAGACGAATGGCATAAACTAACTTTCCGAATAAAGAGAGGAAAAAATTATAAGGATTACAAATTCTTGAAACAGCAAGTACAAGAATAAAACATTTGATAATAAGAGAGAGATTGACAAGAATAAGAACAAGTAAGAATTGTTTTTATTTTAAGTTTCAGCTTTAAAATAAACCAAGATTTATTTTATACCATTCTGATTATCCTTATATTTGTCTTTTGATAATAAAATTATGCAATTTATTAATTTACAAAAACGATGAGCTATATCCAAAACAATCTACAAGCTGGTGAAGAAATTAAATACAAAGCAGATATTCACTGGTATATATTTGCATATCCGGTAATACTACTATTATTAAGCGTTTTCTTTTCTTCTGCACAAACCGGATTTTTCCATTATGTTAGCTTATTTCTATTATTGTCCGGATTATTCCAATTGATAAAAAGAATTCTTCTTAAGATGGACACTGAATATGTTGTCACAAACAAGAAAGTCATTCTAAAATCCGGTATTTTAAGCCGGGATGCCCTTGAATTGGTTTTAAACAAATGCGAAGGGATACGAATTAATCAAAGCCTCATGGGACGTATGCTCGGTTTTGGTTCTATTGTAGTTACTACAGGCGGGGTCACCAACAAATTTGACTTTATCACCAATCCTATAAAGTTCAGAAACGAAATCAATGCGCAGATTCAATAAATGAAAAGCATTTAAAGAATACAAAGGGGGCGGATATAAAAGCTTTTATACACAAAACTGTAATGGAACTCCTCTGTTAGGATAATATAATCTGCACTTAGGTTTAAGTATTGTATTAAAGGTAATCAGGAATACCAAAAGAATGTTTTAATATGTTTATTGAGAATCCTTATCAATGGGGAGTGTCGTATGACTATGCTTTACCCTTGTCAGAAAACACGCTTTTGCACATACATCCATACAAGGCTATACCTACGTACGTACGAGCTTATGCGTATGTATATGTAAAATGCCTCAGTCCAGAATAAAATTCCATATCAAAGACAAGGGCGTTTTAAAAAAAGATCAAGAGCTTTTTAAAAAAGATAACCGCCTTTTTTTAAAAGAACAAGAGCTTTTTTTAAAATGTCTTGTTCTTTTTTACCGCTGCCGCGAATTCGTAAG
>OLZZ01000520.1_pt1 | contig 16394 bp, 10 predicted proteins | sample 1673571 | NCBI WGS metagenome assembly OLZZ01 (sample SAMEA103958115, study PRJEB25191) | human gut metagenome | biome: human-associated habitat [ENVO:00009003]; feature: intestine environment [ENVO:2100002]; material: feces | place: Germany | collected 2013/2015 | reverse complement strand
CCATGCGGCCGAAGGGAGTCTGGCGGATGACGTCCTGTCCGCGCTGCGTCCACGAACCGTCGGGGTTGGTCAGCAGGGTGCGGTTCTGTTCGGTCAGGAAGAAGCCCGGCGCGATGGCGTTCACACGGATACCCTCGCCGAACTTCTTGGCTACTTCGGTAGCCATGAAAGCGGTGTAGTTGGAGATGCCTGCCTTGGCGGCGGCATAGCCTGCTACGCGAGTCATGGGGCGGAAGGCAGCCATGCTGGAGAAGTTGACGATGACGCCCTTCTTCTGTTCTACCATCGGTTTCAGGAAAACTTGCGTAGGCAATACGGTGCCGGTCAGGTTCAGTTCGAGTACACGTTGAAATTCTTCAATCTTCAGGTCGAAGAACGTACCGTCCGGGCCGATGGTGGCTCCCGGCATATTTCCTCCGGCAGCATTCAGCAGGGCGTCTACACGTCCGTAAGCCTTCAGGATGTCAGCCAGATTTTGCTCCAGTTTGCTGCGGTCCATCACGTCGGTAGTCAGGAACATGGCTTCTCCACCCTTTGCCTTGATGTCTGCCACGATGGCATTGCCTACCTCGGCCTTGCGGCCAAGGATAACCACTTTGGCGCCTTCTTCGGCCAGGTGGGCTGCGATGGCTTTACCCAATACGCCGGTTCCTCCGGTGATGACTACTACTCTGTCTCTGATGTCAAATAAGTTCTTCATGATAAATATATAGTTTAAATGAATGAATGTACGTTTCCTCCTCGGTGGCTGGCTTGCAATACCAGCAGACTTTCGGGGCCCATATTGAACAGCAGGTCCACGATGCTCAGGTTGGGTAGGAAGCCCAGCCGTTCCTGGAATACCTGGTAATAGGGTTGCGGGCAGAAGTCGGGGTCTTCCGTGTGGAAATCCTTCTTGGGGTGAATGCGTTCGCGGAAGTCGTCTTCACAGGGAGCGAAGGTAGTCTTGTAGTCCGTGGTGCGCTCCATCTGCAGCTCCAATCCGATGAGCGAGCAGACCAGGCGGCACAGGGCTTCGTTGAAGTCGGTCAGGAACTCGTACTTCTGTTCGTAGAAGGGGCGGAAGTCGTCCTTGTAGTATTCGAAGAAAGGGGTATGGTTGTAGGCCGATTCCAGAGCATTCCAGTGCAGGTGGCGCCAGTTGCCGTGGTCGGAGATGCGGATGTCCTTCATGGGGCACTTCAGTGTGTCGGGCTTGACGATGGGCACCGAGAGCGCCAGCGGACCGTCCGGCGCGGCGATGGTGCAGCGGTTGCGGTAGGTCTGCTTCAGGTAGTGGTCGCAGTCTTCCACATAGACGTGGCTGTAGGCCAGCAGCTTGGTGTAGTATTCCACCGGGGCCAGGTAGGCCGAAGAGAGGTATATCGTTTCCTTTTCCATTGCTTTCTTGTTATTATCGCACCGCCTTGCCAATCCTTTCCCAGCGCATGCCGCTTTCCTTGTCGCGCGAGAACCAGATGACGGAAGCCCGTCCGATGAGGTGGTCTTCGGGCACGAAGCCGAAGAGGCGCGAGTCCGACACGTTGGCCGCGTTGTTCGAGGCCACCCAGTAGTAGTCTTTCGTGAAGACGCAGTGCTGCACGGGGCGGCCGTCCACGTAGAGGGTGTCGTTCTGTATCTTGGCGTTGCGGTGCTCGTGCAGTACCAGCGTGTTGCACAGCAGCACGCGGTTCCACGGATAGACGCGCACGGCGCGGCCCTTCTTCGGCACGATGAGGGCGCGGGCTTCCTGCAGGGAGTCGGGGCGAGTGGCCGGTTGTATCCAGCAGTGTCCGTAGAGAGCTTGCTCCAGCAGATAGTATTCGTAACGGCTGAAGCTGCGCAGGTAGTGGAGCGAGTCTTCGCCCATCCGTTCGGCGTGGCGGATGGAGAGTGTGGCAAGCAGCGTGTCCAGCTGGCGTTCCTTGTTCTTGGGATAGGCGTAGACAAACTTCTGGTCGGGGGCATACTGCTCGCAGGGCAGGGCAGTGAAGAAGGAATCGACCAGCAGCGTATCGCCCGGCAGGCCGATGCAGCGGCTGATGAAGACTTCACGCCGGCTGATGTCTGCCAGTCGGTTGGCAGGGTTGTTGAAGACGAGGATGTCTTCCTTGCTGGCGTTGCAATCTCCCCAGCGATGGTAGCCCCACAGGCGCATGAAGGGCAGGCGCAGCCCGTAGCTCCACTTGTTTACCAGGATGCGTTCGCCCTGGTAGAGCGAGTTCTCCATGCCGGCCGAAGGAATCAGGTAGGAGGTAGCCACACACGAGCGGAGCAGCACCACGATGAGCGCCACTCCAGCTATAGTCAGTATGATTCTTCCCGCCTTCTTCATGGAGCTTGTCCTCCGTTCAGCTTAGCCTACCCATTTGAACAGGCGGCTCCAGCGTATCTTGCCGTCCAGCCAGCCGCGGTCCTTGTCCAGCGAGAGCCATACGACGAGCGGCTTGCCTACCACGTGGTCTTCGGGCACGAAGCCCCAATAGCGCGAGTCGGCCGAATTGTGGCGGTTGTCACCCATCATCCAGTAGTAGTCCATCTGGAAGGTATAGGTGTCGGTCTTCTGGCCGTTGATGTAGAGGCCGTCGGGGCGGCGTTCCAGCTTGTTGCCCTCATAGGCCGTGATGCAGCGCTCGTAGATGGGCAGGTTGTCGTCCGTCAGGGTGATGGTGGTTCCCTTGGCGGGTATCCAGATGGGGCCGTAGTTGTTGCGGTCCCACTTCGTATAGAGGTTCTGCGGATACATCTGTCCAGCAAAGCTCTCGGGCTCCATGGCGACGCGGCTGATGAGTTTCTTGTTGCCTTCGAGGGCCTGGCGCATGGCCTGCGTCAGCGGCAAGTGATAGACGGGAGCTAGACGGCCCTGTGCGTCGCGGCGGTCGAAGCCCATGGCCTCCAGTTCGGCCTCCCAGCCCGGATCGTTGTTCATCAGCCACTGGTCGTCCTTGCTGATGCCCAGCTCGCGGAAGAGGGTTTCGGGGATGAGCGGGCCGGTGGTCTGCACGAAGTAGTTGAACTGCAGGCCTTCGGGGTTCTCGATGGCCTGGCCGTCGATATATACTTGTCCCTCCTTGATTTGGAGCGTGTCGCCCGGCAGGCCCACGCAGCGCTTCACGTAGTTCTCGCGGCGGTCAACGGGGCGGGTGATGACCTTGCCATACATCTGCGGGTTGGACAAGATGAGGTTGCGTCCTGCTGCATAGTAGAGGTCGTAGACGGCCCGCTGCTGCTGGCGCGTCAGGCTGTCCATGTTGACCTGCTTCGGATAGACGCGCTGCCCTTCGCTGTAGGCCAGGCTGTAGAAGTCGGTCTGCTGGAAGTTGGTGGCCACAGTGTCGCCTGCGGGGAAGTTGAACACCACGATGTCGTTCAGCTTCACCCGTCCGAAGCCCGGCACGCGCTTGTATTTCCACTGCGGCCACTCGATGTACGACTTGCAGTTGAACACGGGCAGTGTGTGCTGGGCCAGCGGCATGGAGAGCGGCGTGTTGGGCACGCGCGGTCCGTAGCTCACCTTGCTCACATAGAGGAAGTCGCCCACGAGCAGCGATTTCTCCAGCGACGACGACGGTATCTGATAGTTCTGGAAGAGGTAGATGTTGACGAAATAGACGGCCACCAGGGCGAACACGATGGCGTCCACCCAGCTCATGACGCCGCGCACGGCAGCGTTCTCGGACTTCCTCCACCAGCTCCAGGGTATCTTCTTGGTGATGTAGATGTCATAGATGAAAGGTACGACCACCAGTCCCCACCAGCTCCTGACCCACAGGAGGAAGAGCAGGTAGAGCAGCGTGACGATGCCGAACTTGATCCATTGTTTGCGTGATACTTGTTTCATGGCTTGCTATGCTTGTTTATTTCAGAAACGGGAATAAGTCGCCCATCCCCAGGAAGCCTTCGTGCGTGGCTGTATATTCGGCGGCCAGCACGGCGCCCAGGGCAAAGCCGCTGCGGTTCTTGGCGTCGTGGGTGATGGTGATGCTGTCGGCCTCGGAGTCGTAGCGGATGCTGTGGATGCCCGGCACTTCGCCCAGGCGGATGGAGCTGACGGGCAGTTCGTCGGCGGCGCAGGCGGTGGTGCCCGTCACGGTGCCGTCGGGCGCCTGGAGCGTGCCCTTCACCCAACGCGACTTGCGGTCGAGGTTCTCGAGGATGCCTTCGGCCAGGGTGATGGCGGTGCCGCTCGGTGCGTCCAGCTTGTGGATGTGGTGCGTCTCGCTCATGCTGACGTCGTAGCCGGGGAACTGGTTCATGATGCGGGCCAGGTACTTGTTGACGGCCGAGAAGATGGCTACTCCCAAGCTGAAGTTGGACGACCAGAACAGCGTTTTTCCGCCTTCCGTACAGAGCTTCTTGATTTCTTCGCCATGTTCGGACATCCATCCGGTACTGCCTGATACGAGTTTGACTCCGGCTTTAAAGGCTTTCATATAGTTGCTGTAAGCCACTGTCGGATTTGTAAATTCTATGGCAACATCAGCCGATTTGAATGCTTCCGACTCGAAGTCTTCCTGGTTATTGATATCAATAATGCAGACAATTTCGTGTCCGCGGCTACGGGCAATGCGTTCTATTTCCTTGCCCATCTTGCCATAACCGATCAGTGCTATTTTCATTGTTCTCTGTTTTCTTATTATAATAATGTGCAAATATAGTGCAAACCGAGAGAAGTACAAAAGCGAAAACGTAGTTTTCAGCTTTTTACTTCCGAGGTGCCGCCTATCTTATTCAAATATAGGACTTTTCTGACGCAAACAGCCTTAATTATCGACTTGTTAACAATAGCGAGGTGGGAAAGTGTCTGCCGCTATGCTTCTTTCTTGCTGAATATTCCTGACAAAAGATGGCCTCGTCCGAAGGAAGAAAGACCTGTCTGCATCAAGTTGCGTCGTTTCTGTCGAAGATCACTAATCCGCTGATAATCAGTATTTGATTTTTCAGGCGTCTTTCCGGAAAAACCTGAATACATTTCAGGTCCGTACCTGAAGGCCTTTCAGTCCCTACCTGAAGACCCTTCAGGTTAAACCTGAAAGCCTTTCAGGTAGTACCTGAAAAATACCTGAAAACGGGGCTTCTGAAAGCTTGGTCGCCTTTCTTGACAAACGGGCAGCTCTATTTCGTGTAGTTGCGTCGGATGACGGTGCCCTCGAAGGGTTTTCCTTCGGCCTGATAGAGGTCTTCGTCGTCAAAGGGGCGCAGCTTCCAGTAGAGCATCACGTCGCCCACGGCGCAGGCCAGGCTGAAGATGCCGAAGGCATAGATTGTCTTGTTGCCCGTGCAGAAGCCGTGCAGGAAGGGCAGGATACCCATCAGAATGGCGGGCAGCAGCAAGAACAGACGATACCACCTTAAGGAGACAGGGCGGGTGGAGTAATAGCCTACGCCTGACCAACTGGAGTGGCAACGTATAGCTTTCGTTTGCCGTCCGTTGCAGAAGTAGAGAATCAGATAGCCGGACAAAATGTTGGCGGCGAAAGCAAGGAGTGTCATTTGCCAGATATAGCCACTCCAGAAGTTGCCGATGAAGTAGCCCACGTTATAGGCCGAGGACTCTTCCCATACGTAGCAGTAGAGCAGTGAACCGGAGAAGAGGAGCAGAAGGAAGATAACGAATGTCCACAGGTTGGTGCTTTTCGTGTTGAGTTTTACTTCGATGCCGCCGGTCTGCGGGGCAGGGTTCGGGGTGAGTTGCGCAGTTGTTTTCATAATGGTATGTTTTTAGTTGTTGTTTTCTGGTTGACGTTGCAAAGATAACCCCTCTCAGGTAAACGGAAGGTTAACGTTACGTTATCTTTACGTTAACGGAGTTGGAGGGAAAGGGAAAAGAAGTTACTTTTGTAGCGGTAAGCGGTGAGTGGTGAGCGGTTAGTACCTGCACTCACCGCTCACCGTTAACCACTAACCGCTACAGACATGAGCAAGTCCTACTACATCCTCCTCACCCTCGTGGCCGCCGCCGTAGCCGTCTTCTTCCTCGGCCGCTGGACGGGCATGGGTCTGGGACTCAACAGCCAGCGTGTGACGCGCACCGTCCACGAGGCCTGGTGCCGCGTCGACGACCGCCACGCCCTCTGCCCCGAGGCCGGGCTCGACTCCCTCTTCCGCCAGCAGCTGCGCGAGGGCGGGTTGCGCCGCCTCCGCTTCCGGCTGGACACGGTGCCGCTCTCGGGCGACTCGACCGTGGTGCTCCGCTCCGCCCTGCGCTACTTCGACGACTACGAACGGGAGCTGGAGCAGCGGCGCACGTTCGTCATCCCGCTGGACAGCCTGCAAGGCGTGCGGGCCCGCCTCCTCAACCTGCGTGCCGAGACGGTCGGGGCGCAGCTCTACTACCTGCTGGGCACGGTGGCAGGCTTCTTCCTGCTGGCCTACGGCATCTTCAAGCAGGTGGACATCATCCAGCGGCAAGATAAATTGTCGCAGATGCGCGAGGACTTCTCCTACGCCATGGTGCACGACATGAAGACACCCATCAGCACCCTGCTGATGGCGGCGAGGAACCTGCGCAGTGGCCGCCTGGACGACAAGCCCGAACGCAAGCGCGAGCACTTCGACCTGCTGGAGCGGGAGAGCCTGCATCTGCTGGACCTGACCAACCGGGTGCTTACCCTCTCGAAGATGGAGCATCACCAGCTGCTGCTCACCAAGGACTGGCATCCCCTGCGTCCCGCCGTGGACGACCTGATACAGGTGTTCGAGGCAAAGGCTACGAAGCCCGTCACTTTCCATACCGACCTGCAGGCCGAGGCAGTCTATGGTGACTTGGAGTATCTGAAGGAAGCCCTTTCCAACCTGATAGACAACGCATTGAAATACTCCAAGGAAACGGTAGAGATACGCATTGCTTCGCGACGTGAGGCTGATTTCATTCGCATCAGCGTTCGCGACAACGGCATCGGTATTCCTCTTTCGGCCCAGCGCACCATTTTCGACAAGTTCGAGCGCGTCCTGCCCCGCGATGACGGCAGCGGGGAAAAGAAAGTTTCCGGCTTCGGCCTCGGCTTGAACTACGTGATGAACGTCTCCCGCGAGCATGGCGGCTACGTCAGCGTGGAGAGCGTGCAGGGACGGTTCAGCGAGTTTACGATGTCGCTGCCTTTTCCGGCAACTACTGATAAAACAGATTAATCACTAATCGTATGGAACACCTCTTACACTACCTTTGGAAACACAAGATTTTCCCTTTGCAGGAACTCCGCACCACTGACGGCCAACGGGTGGAAGTTATCGATCCCGGCCTGCCCAACACCGATGCAGGCCCCGACTTCTTCAATGCCAAGCTGAAGCTGGACGGCGTGCTGTGGGTGGGCAACGTGGAACTGCACGACCGTTCCTCCCTTTGGCAGAAGCACGGACACCAGACGGATGCGGCCTACGACAACGTTATCCTGCACGTAGTGGGCGAGGCCGACTGCCCTGTGTGCCGCCGTGACGGCCAGCCTATTCCCCAGCTCATATTGAGCTGCCCCGATTATGTAGCCCGCCGTTACGACGAACTGCGTAGTTCGGAAATCCATCCGCCTTGTTACTCCATCCTTTCGTCTTTGCCCAAGCTGACAATCCATTCCTGGCTCTCTGCCTCGGGCGGAAGGCGCGCGACATCCGTGCCCGTCTCGATGCGTACGGCAATCATTGGGAGGATGTGTTCTTCGTTACCCTGGCGCGAAATTATGGCTTCGGGTTGAACAGCGACGCTTTTGAGGCATGGGCACGGCTCATTCCCTTCCGTGCCGTGGACAAGCATCGCGACGACCTCTTTCAGGTGGAAGCCTTTTTTCTTGGCATGGCTGGCCTGCTGGACGAAGAACAGCCCGATTACGGCGACTATTACTTCCGCCTTCAGAAAGAATTCCGCTACTTGCGGCAGAAGTTCAGCCTGCCCGCTCCATTAGATCCTTCGCGCTGGAGGTTCCTACGCCAACGCCCCGGCGGTTTTCCCTACGTTCGCCTGGCCCAGCTGGCCGACCTGTACCACCGCGGGCAGACGCTCTTCTCGCGGGTGATGGAGGCCCGTACCGCCGACGAGCTGCACGAATTATTGGCTGTGGGCACTTCTTCCTATTGGGAAGAGCATTTCACCTTCGGCAGGGCCTCCGTTCACCAGCCTAAGCGAATGGGCCGTGGCGCGCTTGATTTGGTCATTATCAATACCGTCGTCCCTTTCCTTTATGCCTATGGACAGTATCGCCAGGAGGAAAGCCTTTGTGAACGGGCTACGATGTTGCTGGAGACTCTGAAGGCCGAGAACAACTACATCACACGAATGTGGAGTGGGGCTGGTCTACCTGTTTCAACAGCTGCTGACTCACAGGCTCTTATTCAGCTTCAGAAAGAATATTGTGATCGTAAGGATTGCCTGCGTTGCCGTTTTGGGTACGAGTTCTTGAAGCAAAAAGGGAATCGCTAACTATTTTGTATCTATTCTGTACGATTTTACCTATTGATTTGCTGGAAATGTCGTTTCTTCGTGACCGAATGAGAAAGACATTGTAACAACCTTAAATAAACTAACAGAATATATGATGCATTTCAACAAATGGTCTCGTGGAGCGGCTACGCTTTTGGGGTTCTTCCTGATCTCTCAGACTGAAGCACAGGTAGTGAAAAATGAACGTTTGCTCTCCTTCGAAGATGGTGAGGTACCTGCCTATATGACGACGGATGCAACTTCCCGATTGACTATTAACGATGAACACTACAAAGATGGGCTTCATAGTCTTGGCTGGGAGTATGAGCCGGGGGCTGTACTCAGTGTAAAAAAAGATCTGATGTTCGAGAAGAAGGATCCTACGGGTAAAGATCTCTATCTTTCAGCCTTTATCGTGTGGGTGTACAACGAGCAGGCACAGGACAAGCAGATACGTTTCGAATTTCTGAAAGACGGCAAACTCTGTACTTCCTTTCCCTTTGGTATCAACTTCACAGGTTGGCGTGCTGCATGGGTGTGTTATGAACGCGATATGCAGGGTATACCAGAGGAAGGCATGAATGAGTTGCGCATCGTAGCACCCGACATGAAAGGCAAACTTTACTTCGACCATATTATTACCGGTAGTAAAGTGGATGCCCGTCAGCAGACAGCTGATGTGCAGGTACCTTTCGTGAATAAAGGCACGACGAACCATTGGCTGGTTATTTATGAGCATTCGCTTTGGAAGCCCGAAATAGCCTTGACACCTCTTAATGAACAACAGAAGGAGGATATGAGGCTGATGGAAGCCCGTTTTCGTGACATGCTCTATACGCCTGGCAAACTGACTGACAAGGAAATGCAGGCCATTCGCAAGGCATACGACTTCTATCATATTACCTATAAGAACGGCAAGGTGAGCGGTCTGCCCATCTTCATGGTACGTCAGGCCGAGGCCTACGAGCGCATGATACCCGGTTGGGACAAAGATATGTTCACCAAGTTGGGCATGGAGATGAACAATTATTTCAACCTAATGAAGCGCATTGCCACTGCCTATCTGAATGCTAAAGATGACACATTGCGTGATGAACTCCAACAGAAATTCCTGGCCATGTACGACCACATTACCGATCAAGGTGTGGCTTATGGCAGTTGTTGGGGTAATATTCACCACTATGGTTATAGCATGCGTGGTCTTTATGTAGCCTATTTCTTGATGAAGGATGTACTGCGTGAAGCAGGAAAACTGGCTGAAGCCGAACGTACGTTGCGCTGGTATGCTATCACTAATGAAGTCTATCCGAAGCCTACGGTGAACGGTATCGACATAGACTCTTTCAATACCCAGACACAGGGTCGTATAGCCAGTATTCTTATCATGGAAGATTCACCTGAAAAGGTACAGTATCTGCGTTCCTTCTCCCGCTGGCTTGACTATGGTTGTCGTCCGGCTGACGGCCTGATGGGTTCCTTCAAGAGTGATGGCGCCTGCTTCCATCATTGCAACAACTATCCGGCTTATGCTGTAGGAGGGCTGGATGGTGCCACAAACATGATTTACTTGTTGAGTGGTACGCAGTTCCGTGTGTCTGAGCTGGCGCATGAAACGGTGAAGAAGGTGTTGCTTACCATGCGGTTCTATTGCAATACCCGCCAATGGGCACTCTCCATGTCGGGCCGCCATCCTAACGGTAAAGGACAACTTATCCCCGTGCAGTATGCCATGATGGCCCTTTCGGGTACGCCTGACGGCAAGCAGACTTACGATGCCGACATGGCTGCTGCCTACCTTCGCCTAATGGAGTATACCAGTCGGGTAAATGATAATGACCCTGATTACCTGCCCCGTACGTCAAATAAAAAAGAATTGCAATTGAAACAGGAACTGGAAGCGCAAGGCTTCCGTCCTGAAGCAGACCCACAGGGTAACCTGGCTTTGGGCTACGGTTGTGTAAGTGTGCAGCGTCGCGACAATTGGGCGGCAGTAGTGCGTGGTCATTCACGTTACCTTTGGGCGGCCGAACACTATTTGGATGCCAATTTCTACGGCCGTTATCTGGCTCATGGCAGTATTCAGATTCTGACGGGAAAGCCCGATGAAATGGTAACTTTTACTACCAGCGGCTGGCAGGAAGCAGGTTTCGACTGGAACCGTATACCAGGTGTTACCAGCATTCATCTGCCTTTCGATCAATTGCGTGCCAACGTGTTGAATGTGGACATCTATTCGGGTATGGAAGAGATGCTTTATTCTGACGAAGCCTTTGCTGGAGGACTTTCACAGAACGGTGAAAACGGTAATTTCGGTATGAAACTGCACGAACATGACAAGTATAACGGTTCTTTGCGTGCCCGTAAGTCCTATCACTTCTTGAATGGTACTATTGTCTGTCTTGGCTCGGATATTGAGAATGTAAATACAGATTATCCGACAGAAACTACTGTATTCCAGTTGGCTGCTACTACCCCTGAATTCCGTACTTATTGGGATGCCTATCAGGATAATGGTACAAGCTATCTTGACCCTAACGGTGTAGGTTATTATCTGCCGAAAGCGACGATGAAATCGGCTAAATTCGAGAAAAACTTCCCGCAGACTACAGTGGGTGAACGCAGTGTGAAACCTACGACAGGTAACTGGGTATCGCTTACCTTGCAGCATGGCAAGGCACCGAAAGGTGCTTCTTATGAATATGCTATCTTGCCTCGTACAGATGCCGTCACTTTGGAGCGCTTTGCCCGCAAGCCTGATTATAAGGTGCTTCAGCAGGACCGTAATGCTCATATTGTGCGTACGGCTGATGGTACTTTGACATCCTATGTTCTTTTTGAGACATCGCAATCTCTACCTAAAGATGGATTGGTACAAGCAACCGATACTTCTTGTCTGGTGATGGTTCGTCAGGAAGGTAAGAAGGTACGTCTTACTGTGGCTCAACCCGATTTGGCTCTTTATAGCGGTCCCAGTGATGAGGCATTCGACGAACGTAGTATCTATTCTCGTCCGTGGAAAAGCAACAAAAGTGCCGAGATGCCGTTGACCGTTATTTTAAAAGGGTGTTGGCAGGTAGATGAGACTCCTTTCTGCAAAGTCGTTTCAGTAGATAAAAAGCAGACAGTGCTGCGTTTTGCTTGTAAGGATGCTGCCAGCTTTGAAGTTGAACTGAAACATTAAAGTTAGGGTAAGTAAAAACATGAATTTTGACAGTTAAAAACCTGTAGGATTACTTTTTGTTTGGTAATCTTACAGGTTTTGCTTATATTTGTTGAAATAATGTTCAACCCTAATCTTATGAAATTAAAATCATTTCTTGTAATGTGTCTGTTGGGCATGTTGCCTTTGCGTGGGCAAGCCCAGCAAGAAACAGAGGTTTTTGTAAAACATGTACAATTCCCTAAACATGCGACGTTGGAGCAAAAAGTATCGATGTCTGCCCGTTTGGTTCCTTCTCCCCAGCAGTTGGAATGGCAGCAGATGGAACTGACAGCCTTTTTGCATTTTGGTATTAATACCTTTACCGACAGAGAGTGGGGCGATGGTAAAGAAGATCCTGCTTTGTTCAACCCCACCGATCTGGATGCCGAACAGTGGGTTCGCGAGTTGAAAGAAGCTGGTTTCAAGATGGTATTGCTGACGGCCAAACATCACGACGGTTTCTGCCTGTGGCCTACCAAGACCACAAAACATTCGGTTGCTTCTTCTCCCTGGAAGGACGGAAAGGGTGACGTGGTGAAGGAACTGCGTGACGCCTGTACGAAGTATGGTATGAAGTTTGGCGTGTATCTTTCTCCCTGGGATCGTAACGCTGAATGTTACGGTGACTCTCCCCGCTACAACGAATTCTTTATCGAACAGCTGACCGAGCTGTTGACCAACTATGGCGAAGTACATGAAGTGTGGTTCGACGGTGCCAATGGCGAAGGTCCCAACGGCAAGAAGCAGGTGTACGATTGGGATGCTTTTTACAAGACCATCCAGCGCCTGCAACCCAAGGCTGTGATGGCCATCATGGGTGATGACGTCCGCTGGGTGGGCAACGAACGGGGGCTCGGTCGTGAGACAGAGTGGAGTGCGACCGTGCTGACGCCAGGTATTTATGCCCGTTCGGCAGAAAATAATAGCCGGCTGGATATCAATAGTCAGGCAAAGGATTTGGGAAGTCGCGAGATGTTGGAGAATGCGACCGAACTGTTCTGGTATCCTTCGGAAGTCGATGTTTCCATTCGTCCGGGGTGGTTCTGGCATGAGAATGAAAATGGTAAGGTGAAGAGCCTGAAGCACCTGGCCGACATCTATTTCCAGTCGGTTGGTTATAACTCAGTTCTGTTGCTGAACATTCCGCCTGATCGTCGCGGTCATATTCATGAAGCCGACGTGGCCCGTCTGAAGGAGTTTGCGGCTTATCGCCAGCAGGTGTTTGCCGACAATCGTGTCCAAAAGGGACAGAAGATGTGGGATGCCGCTTCGGGCGACCAGCGGGAATATGAGCTGAAATCCGCGTCGAAAATCAATGTAGTCCTTCTGCAGGAAGACATTGCCCGCGGACAGCGTGTGGAGAGCTTCCGTGTGGAGGCCCGTGTGGGAGGGCAGTGGCAACTGCTGGGCGAAGGTACGACGGTAGGTTACAAGCGTATGCTTCGCTTTCCTGCGGTAGAGGCTGAGGCTTTGCGGATAACCATTGGAAGCGCCCGTCTTGAGGCACACATCAGTAATGTGGCAGCCTACTATGCACCTGATGTTGAAGAACAGCAGGCGGCGTCCAAGTGGAACGACCTGCCCCGAGATTCCTGGAAGAAAGTTTCTGCCCAGCCGCTTGTCATTGACATGGGCAAGGAAGTGAGCCTGAAAGGCTTTACCTATGCTCCTCTCAACGAGCAGGCCAAGCCGACCATGGCCTACCGCTATACATTCTATGTCAGCATGGATGGGAAATCGTGGACAAAGGTTCCTACAAACGGTGAATTTAGCAATATCATGCATAATCCGTTGCCACAGACCGTCAAGTTTGCCCAGCCTCAAAAGGCTCGTTTCATCAAAATTGATGCTACTACGCCCGATGCTGCGGCTGCTATAGTAGAAATGGAAGAAATTGGTGTATCCTTAAATTAAAGTATGATGAAAAAAATCTTAGTAAGTTTAGCGTGTATTTTCGTATGGGCCGTCAGTATGGCTTGTGCGCAGGTCAATTTTGCCAAGGACAAGCTATACAACATAGCGCCGGCCGGGCAGAAAGGGAAAGTGATCGGTTACAAGGCAGGTGGCGGAGAGGCTCTGCTGGTGAAGCAGCGTGCGGCCGACCAGCTGCAGCAATGGGCCCTCAGCAATCTGTCGGGCAGTTTCCGCATCCTCAACCCCTTCGAGAACAAGGCTGTCCACAACAAGGCCGGTCAGGCGGTGGGTATTACGGAAAACAACGGTTCGGACGAGTCGCAGTTGTGGATTGTCCGCGAGAACGGGAAGTATGTACAGATATTCCCTTCCAACAGCCCCGACCTGATTATGGTTTGCAACAAATCCGGCCAACTGGCTCTGGTAGCCAAGGACGGATTGAAGGACGAGAAGGAAACACTCTTTTCCATTGAAGTCAGCCCGATGCCGATGCCCGAAGGCATGGCCGAACAGGTAGTGCAGCGTTCGCGCACCTATTGGGAAGACGAAACCCGTTTTGAAGAGAACAAGGAAGTGGGTCACGCCACCTACCTGCCCTATGCCAGCGAAGCCGAGATGACGGCCGATGCTGAATATTACCGCATGCCGTGGGTCGACAGCCACAGTTCGCGCTACTTGTTGCTGAACGGCGACTGGGCTTTCCACTTTGTACCCGAACCCTCGCAACGCCCGTTGAACTTCTACAAGGAAGACTTCGACGTGTCGGGCTGGGAAACCATCCCCGTTCCTTCCAACTGGGAGATGCAGGGCTACGACCGTCCCATCTATGCCAACGTGGAATATCCGCACGCCAATACGCCTCCCTACATCGATGCCCGCAAGGGTTTCAATGACGGCGGCAAGAACTACGGCATCAACCCCGTGGGTTCCTACGTACGCTTCTTCGACCTGCCGAAGGGCTGGGAGAGCCGTCGCACCTTCATCCACTTCGGAGGCATCTACAGCGCCGCGCTGGTTTATCTGAACGGTGAATACGTGGGTTATACGCAGGGCGCCAACAACGTGGCCGAATTCGACCTGACTCCATACCTGCGTACGGGCCGTAACCGCCTGGCCGTGCAGGTATTCCGCTGGAGCGACGGCTCCTATCTGGAGTGTCAGGACATGTTCCGCATGAGCGGTATCTTCCGCGACGTCTGTCTGTACAGCACTCCGAAGGTCAGCGTACGCGACCATTACATCACCTCCCGCCTCGATGCGCAGGCCGGATATAAGGCCGGTGAGCTCTCCGTTGCCCTGAAGCTCGACAATCGCGACGGGCTGAGCGGCAAGAAAAACATACTCCTTCGCCTGCTGGCTCCCGACGGCTCATTGGTAGCCGAAAAGGAACTCACTGTTTCGTTCACTGAAAAAGACCGCGAAGTGGAGGCGAAAGCACTGTTTTCTTCGTTGAAGGACTTGCAGCTCTGGACGGCCGAGACGCCGAACCTCTACACACTGCACGTCGTCCAGCGCGAGGGAGGCAAGGACGAGATGGCCTTCTCCACCAAGTATGGCTTCAGAAACATCGAAATACGCGGCTCGCTGGTGTACATCAACGGCCAGCGCGTGTTCTTCAAGGGTACGAACCGCCACGATACGCACCCCCTCTACGGCCGTGCCGTGCCTGTAGAGTCGATGTTGCGCGACGTATTGCTGATGAAGCAGAACAACATTAATACCATCCGTACGTCACATTATCCCAATGCGGCCAAGATGTACGCCATGTTCGATTACTTCGGACTTTATACGATGGATGAGGCCGACCTCGAAGACCATGCCAACCAGTCCATCAGCGACATGCCGTCGTGGATTCCCTCCTTTGTGGATCGCATCGACCGTATGGTGTTGCGTGACCGTAACCATCCGTCTGTCATCTTCTGGAGCTTGGGTAACGAAGCCGGAGGCGGCAGCAATTTCCAGGCCTGCTACGATGCGGCCCGTCGTCTGGACAGCCGTCCCATCCACTACGAAGGAACGCGCGACGGAAAAGAATTTGGCGGCAACCGCTTCAGCGATCTCTATTCGAAGATGTATCCAGGTATGAAATGGATGGATAAGTATGTCAACTCGTTCGACAAGCCGATGTTCATCTGCGAATACGCCCACGCCATGGGCAACGCCATCGGTAACCTGAAGGAATACTGGCAGAGCATCGAAAGCAGTTCGTCAACCATCGGCGGCGCCATCTGGGACTGGGTGGACCAGGCCATCTACGAGCCTCACGAAATAAAGAAAGGTATCTACCGCCTGCACACGGGTTATGACTTCCCTGGCCCCCATCAGGGTAACTTCTGCTCCAACGGCATCATTCCCGCCACGCGCGACGAGTCGCCGAAGCTGAAGGAGGTAAAGGCCGTATATCAGTATGTGCATTTCGGCTTCCTGGGCATGGATGTGAAGAAAGATGAGGCCAGCGTACTGCTGAAGAACACCTACGACTTCCTGCCGCTCGACGGTTTCTACCTGCGCTGGCAGGCCGTGAAGGATGGTGTGGCACTGGCGGCCGACAGCATGATGCTGGATCGCGTAATGCCCGACGACTCTTTGGCCGTGACGCTGAAACTGAACACCCTCAAGCTGCGTCAGGCACAGAAGGCAGGCGAGGAAGTGATGCTCAACCTCCAGGTATGTAAGAAAGAAGCAGCTCCCTGGGCTCCGGCAGGTCATGTGGTGGCACAGCAGCAATACACGCTGCTGGAACGCGGCCCGCTGCCCGAACTCTCGACCAAGGGCGGCCGTAAGCTGGCCTTGCAGGTGGAAGAGACGGAAAGCACCGTCAGCGTGAAGAACGCCAACGTGGAAGCAGTATTCAACCGCAAGAACGGCCAGATGACGTCGCTGGTGATG
>OLZZ01000511.1_pt1 | contig 16623 bp, 12 predicted proteins | sample 1673571 | NCBI WGS metagenome assembly OLZZ01 (sample SAMEA103958115, study PRJEB25191) | human gut metagenome | biome: human-associated habitat [ENVO:00009003]; feature: intestine environment [ENVO:2100002]; material: feces | place: Germany | collected 2013/2015 | reverse complement strand
CCTGGTCTTCGCCGGTCGGGACATGGGTGGCCTTGAAGGCCGTGATGTCGCTCGCCTGGCTGACAGGGTAGCAGAGGAAGCCGGCCGGGATGCTGGCTTCGAAATTCTTCTGCTGGATCTCTGCTTTGACGGTCGGATTTCTCTGGAGGCGAGAAACGGTGACGAGGTTCATGTAGTACATGGTGAGTTCGGTGAGCTCCGGCACCATGGACTGAATGAAGATGCAGGACTTCGCCGGATCGATGCCGACAGCGAGGTAGTCGAGAGCGACCTCGCGCACATTTCTTCTGACCTTCTCCGGATTGTCCGCATTGTCCGTGAGCGCCTGCGCGTCAGCGATCATGATGTAGATGTCGTCGAATGCGCCGGAGTTCTGCAGCTCGACACGCTCACGCAGGGAGCCGACGTAGTGGCCGACATGAAGGCGGCCGGTCGGGCGGTCGCCGGTAAGAATGATTTTTCTCATATGATTTCTCCTATCATAAATGGAAGATGTATAGTTATCCTTTTCATTATACTCCATATGAGAGGAAATCGGTAGGCGTGGGGAAAGCGGCCTTTCCTATCGCTCCGGCATGACCTCGCTCAATCGCTGCCTTTTGCGAAAAGAGGCTCGTCAGAAGGATATACCACACTTTCGCCATCGAGGGGCATATCGTAATTGACGATGCCGCGAGAAGCCAGACGGCCGCGCATCGTATACCGAGTGAGGGCTGCGTGCGCCACGTTATCCATATGCGTGATATAAAGCCGGGCATGAGGAGCGGCAAGCGACACATTCCAGACATCTTCATCATTCATGATGAGACGGCCATTCTCAAGAGTCTCAGCCGCACAGGCATTGAGGGCGATCACTTCCGGCTGGTATTTCTTAATGGTCGCAGCCACTTCCTCATACCAGATGGTATCGCCGGCCAGATAGAATGTTTTTTCCTCTTTGGCTTCAAAAAGGACGCCCATGGCGTTTCCGCAGGGGATATACGTGCCATGGAGGGCCGGGACCTGACGAATGGTGGCATCTCCTATCTGAATTCCTTCCTTAGGAAGGATGGTGATATCCTGAAATCCGGATCTTTTTAGTACAGCCGCATCCTCCTCATTTTGGCAGAAAATGGGGACTCTCTTATCCAGCGGGGCGCCGACTGTACCGTCTGTGACGGACATGTCGATGTGATCGGGATGGAGATGCGTAACGATGATATAGTCGACATCCTGCAAGACCTCGCTGACAGAGACGGGAAGGTCATAGAATGGCATCGGCAGGTGCTCCTTCATCGGGTCGGGAATATGGTAGGGGCGGCCGGGAATGTCGATGAAGCTGAAGGCATGCCGGGGGGCAAGCCATGGATCGATGAGAAATGTTTTGCTGGCGTATACCAGGCGATTGGTTGCACTACGGATCTGTGTGATTTTCATAGAATGTGAATCCTCCTTTTCTAGGCGTTATTATACGTGAGGCATGTCGCCGGAAAAAGAAAAAAATGAGATGATTGAAGCAACCATATGGTTGCACTATGATGAAAACAGGAGGTGCTCTATGAATCAAAAACAGCTGCAATACTTCGTGACCGTCTATCAGACACAGAATATAAAAACAGCGGCAGACACCCTCTATGTCTCGCGGCAAGGCGTCAGCAAGGTGATCCGTCTGCTTGAGGAAGAGCTTGGTCAGCCGCTTTTTATCCGCAGCATAAAAGGAGTCATTCCCACGGACTATGCAACGACTCTCTTGCCGCATGCCAAAAGCCTTCTGGAGGAATACGATGCCATCCGCAGCCTCCGCACGCTGGCAGCTAAGTCCCAAAGCGTGGTCACCATTTATGCGCTCGATCATGTACTCGCCTATCTCGGCGCCTCCCTGATCGAAGACTTCCACGAGGCCTATCCTTCTATCATTCTAAGTGTAGTAGATACGACAGATGCCCATGCTATAGCTGCATTGGCATCGCAGCAGTGCAGCTTTGCCATCACGGCGGGACCACTGGATGAGACGCGCTTCGAAGGAGATCCTCTTTTTTTCAGCCATTACAGTGTACGGATGCACAGATCGCATCCGCTGGCGAAGCTCCCTGCCTTGACCTATGACGATCTGGACGGGCAGACCATCATCAGCAAAGGCCGTGCCTACGATTGCTTCCGTCACCATATCGACAAGTACTTCCTCGCGCCCGGAAGGGAGATCCACATTCTTGCGGAAACAGCAGATGAAAGTATCATCCGCACACTTCTCCTTCACAACAAAGCCATCAACATTGGCTATGACTATGCCGATCCCCTGTACCCGCATCCCGACATCGTGAGCCGGACACTGAAGGAAGAGATCAGCGGGCAGATGATCTACCTTGTAAGCAATCCGCAGGTCCGCAAGACAAAGGCAGCCTGTCTTTTCCGTGATTATCTGCTGGAATGGATGAAGAAAAAAGCGGGCATACGATAGTGCCATGGACAGGCAGCGGATGGAACGGGAAAAGATCTCCCCAAAGTCCGATCCAAAGGACGGGAGGGAAGTAGGACCTTCCGCGAATAAAAAAACTCCAGCCACGATGTGATATGATCCCCCTAAAGCAGACAAGGTAAATAACCAAACTGCTTAGGGGGGATTTTTAATGGCCCAAAGGAAACATGCAGCAGATTGGATGCTTGCTAGAGTGAGAGAATATCTTTCCGGCAAAGGATCTGACCGACAAATCACCAGGTCGAATGGGCTATCCGAGCGGAGTCTTCTTGGCTAGGTAAGGAAATACGAGGAACAGGGCGAGGCCTCTTTCATGGAAAGAGCGGGAAACGCAAGCTGCAGCAAGGAATTCAAGGCAAGCTGCGTTCGGCCATCGAGCAATACGTCCATTTTTACAATTACGAATGTTTTCAGAAACGATTTGGAGTAAGGAAGCCAATGGAAGTTCGTACGGCAGCTCTGACCGCTGATTGGCTATACACTCGCAGGGAATTGAGTTGCTAGATTTCATCGTCTCGACCTGGAATCCGGTCATTATTTCTTTGCGCTTTCTTCCAACTCCAGCATATACCTATCAAAGTCGGACATAAACAATCTGTCCTGAATCACACGGTATTTTTCAAATTCTGTCTCAGCATGAAGCTTTGCAATTTCTGCGGACACCTTGCCTGCGTCCTGTAAAATGCCATAATCAAACATTTCAATGAAGCTGTTGAGCCTCAGTTCCCAGTCCTGCATCGTAAGCGGGATATGGCGTAAGGTCATGTTTTCAGCAAAATCCAGGTATGCCGTCACCATACGATTCAGCTGCTTCATTTCATCCTGACTCAGATAATTCTTAGCGACTGTAACATCACTTTTCTTAATCTTTCCTTCCGGCGCATCTGCCCAGGTGGTTAATCCCATATGCTCCTTTGTATGATCGGCTCTTTCCACGATCAGCTCAGCTGCCGTATGTCCATGCACTGCGTAATGCATCTTATTCTGGACGGTCGCATAAAATCTTCTCGTCGTTGCAGCATTTTTATCATAATCAATGGCTGTCGCATACAGGTCAGTGATCTTCTGATAAAACTTTCTTTCGCTGGCACGGATCTCACGGATGCGCTCTAACTGCTCGTCAAAATACTTCTCTGTCAGATACGTTCCGCGTTTCAGCCGCTCATCATCCATGACCCAGCCTTTGATGGTATAGTCTTTTGCAATCTGATTTACCCATTTACGAAACTGTACGGCACGCTCAGAATTGACTTTAAAGCCTACGGCAATGATCATCTCCAAGGAATAGTGATTTGTATTGTAACTTTTTCCATCAGGAGCAGTTATTCGAAATTTTCGAATAACTGGCTCTTCCTGTAACTCACTATCCTCGAATATCTTTTTTATATGATAATTGATTGTATTGGTACCAACATCATACAATGTGGCCATCATCTTCTGTGTCAGCCATATATTCTCATCCTCATAGCGCATCTCTATGCTGCCCTGCTGATCACCTACAGAGGCAACATAGGTCAGGTATTCTGCAGCGCTGGAACGGATGGTGATTTCATCTTTTTTCTTTTTCAAATAGGAGGCCCCCTTTAACGTTCCAAAATTATTATTCTGCCTGTGCATCAAAGGATTGTTTCACAATTTCCATGATTTGATCTAATTCATCCTGCTTGCTAGCAAAAAAACTGTAATTTTCAATCAGTCTTGATCTAGTGCCTTCATTACTTCTTTTCTCCATAAGAAACCGTATCCTCTGCTGCCTTGCTTAGCTCTATTTCAGATACATATTTATAGAGTTTTTCCTCTTTTCGTGGTTCCACATGATCCGTCCAAAGCTCACACTGACTAATTACCGTGCTTATTGCAAAATCATAGTCTTCCGGCGGATACTTATATTTCTTAAGGAGTCGCTTGACCATCTTACGCATCTGTGCTCTAGCAGTTTCTTTTTTCTGCCAATCGATCGTGCGATTCTTGCGAAGCATTTCTGTAAGTTCTCTTGTCAGAGCAATCAATTCATCATTCTTATAAAAATCCTTGATATGCTCCGGTTTTGTAAGAGCATCATAAAATGCAAGTTCTTCTTGTGAAAGTCCCAGTTCCTGACCATTCTTATAGAGATTTGCAATCTCTTCTGCGGTTTTCAGAAGTTCTTTAATAACCTCTTCATTGGTGATGAGTCCGTTATAATAGGAGTTCATCAGCTGTGCGATCTTCTCCGAGAATTTTTGTGACTGTACCACATTGGTTCTCTTGTAGAGAGACACTTGCTCAGCCATCAGTTTTTTCAAAATCTCGACAGCTATATTTTTTTCCTTCATTCTAGAAATTTCATCCAGGACTGTTGGATCAAACAAGCTGAAGTTTTCACCGCCACTCTTGCTGCTGTCAAATAAGCTGATGACACCTTCGCTCTGTACGGCCGCTTTCAAAAGTTCATTGATTTGATCATTAATCTCAGTCAGAGACAAACTTTTTCCAGCAGTTCCACCATACGTGATCTTAATAACCGTAGAACGCAAAGCCTCCATATAAGCCGCTTCATGCCGTTCCTGCTCTGTAGTCATACTGGAACAAAGCGAGTGTGATTGTTTCAAAAGCATGGCTTCCTTCAAGAACAAATCTTTTCTTTCTGGAACACTTGCATCAAGAATAAAGTTTACGCCACCCGAAATAAGCTGAGCCATTGTAAGTGGAGAGCCACCTACAAATCCGCTAAAATCAAAGCCATGCAATAAATCTTTGCAAACTTGCAGCTTTTCCTGAAACTTCGGATATGCCATCTTTGCAATGTTCATATCACCATATTTGGCCTGATCGCGTTTCGTATATTCCTTCATGGCAGCCTTTAAAGCTGATGCAATTCCAACATAGTCTACGATCAATCCGCCCTCTTTATCCTTGAATACACGGTTGACACGTGCAATTGCCTGCATTAAATTGTACCCATGCATAGGTTTATAAACATACATGGTAGCCAAAGAAGGTACATCAAAACCGGTGAGCCACATATCCACTACAATGGCAATCTTCATCGGGTCATTGTTATCTTTAAATTTCCTTGCGAGCTCCTCTTTGTGCGATTTAGTTCCGATGATCTCTTTCCAATCTTCCGGGTCATTATTGCCGCCAGTCATAACCACACCGACTTTATCCGTCCATGTGGGTCTAATTTTCAAGATACGGCGATAGATTTTCATCGCAATCGGACGAGAATACGCCACAATCATAGCTTTACCCGTCAGAAGATTTGCTCTATATTTTTCGTAATGTTCAACAATATCATCACAGAGAGATTCTATCGTAGAATCAGCTCCCAGCACGCTTTCCATCTGACCAAGCATTTTTTTGCTCTTCTCGATTGTTTGTGCGTCGGACTGCTGCTCTAAGACATCGTAAGTGGAATCAATCAATGCTAATGTATTCTCATCCAGCTTCAAATGAACAACTCGGCTTTCATAATAAACCGGGCGAGTAGCACCGTCTTCCACCGCCTGTGTCATATCATAAACATCGATATAATCACCAAAAACTTCACGAGTATTTCTGTCTTTGGCTGAAATCGGTGTACCGGTAAATCCGATAAAGGTAGCATTCGGCAATGCGTCATGGATAATACGAGCATGACCAATTACAGTATGCGCTTCCTTTTCACCGTTTTCATTCTCTGACATAACGATTCTTTCATCAAAACCATACTGCCCACGATGTGCTTCGTCTGCCATGACAACAATGTTTCTGCGCTTAGACAAAGCTTTCTCTCCACGTTCAAACTTGAACATCGTAGTAAATATAATTCCATTTGCACTTCTGCCATCAAGAAGTGACTTCAAATGTTCCTTGCTCTCTGCCTGTACCGGTGTCTGACGCAAGAAATCTGCGCATTGTGAGAACTGTGCATAAAGCTGATCATCCAGATCAATACGGTCTGTCATAACTACGATAGTTGGACTATCTAATGCATCTTGCAATAAATGTGCATAGAATACCATCGACAATGACTTGCCAGAGCCCTGTGTATGCCAGAACACGCCGCCTTTACCATCGGTCTTCGTTGCTACCTTTGCCCTCTCTATCGCTTTGCGTACTGCAAAATACTGATGGTATCCAGCTAATACTTTGAATCGACTATTGCTGACGCCTGAGAAAAGAATAAAATTTTTCAAAATATCAAGTAGACGTTCCTTTTGGAACATCCCTTCAAAAAAGGTTTCAAAGGAAGCATACGCAGTATCTTCATAATTACCGTCTTTGGTTTTCCATTCCATAAAACGATCTAATCCTGAGGTAATAGTCCCGGCCTTATTCGTGGATAAGTCGCTAATTACACAGATTGCATTGTAATAAAAGATAGATGGAATATCCTGCATATAATTGCGAATCTGATGATAGGCATTCTCAGCGCCTACCTCGTCCTTGGCCGGACTCTTCAATTCCATCAAAACAAGCGGCAGTCCGTTAATAAATAGAATAATGTCCGGGCGACGGTTATTTCCGTTTTCTAAAAACGTAAACTGATTTACCACATAGAAAGAGTTGTTCTTTACGTTGGCGTAATCAATCAAACGTACAATAGATGATTGCTCCTCGCCATTCACAAAGAACTTAACCGTGATACCATTTTGCAGATAATCCATAAAAATGATATTCTTCTGCAGCAGGCTTCCAGCATCAAAATTCTTCAATTTAGCTAGTGCCTCATCTATAGCTCCTACAGGCAGACCACGGTTGATATGCACCAAGCTATCCCTCAGAATAGAGTCCAGAAGCGGACTGGTATAATCTCTATCAAAATCCGGAGCGTAGAGGTGGTCATAGCCCATGTTTTCAAACAATTCAATGATTGCTTGTTCGTATGTATCTTCTGTAAATAAACTCGGCATATTCAACCTCCTGTATTTTTCGTTATGTTTCTATGGTAAACAAGAATTTAGAGCAGCAAGCAGTTTCACTTTTCAAGCGCCTTTTTAAAACTACGGATGACACCATGATGTCAGAAGTTGGTGAAATTCCAACAACATTTACTCTCTGCAAAATTGGTGAAATTCCTATGCTCGTTACTGATTATGTAGCTAATGGAAGCTTTGCCTCACTTAAAGCTAACGTTACACTTTATCAGGAAAAGAATTTTGCATACTTCATCAGAAATACTGATTTAAAATCCGATTCATTCAGTGTTTTTGTTGATCAGCATTCATATGAATTTTTGTCAAAATCCGTGCTTTATGGAGGTGAAGTTATTATTTCCAACGTCGGGGATGTTGGAAGTGTATTTCTGTGTCCCGTATTAGATCGACCAATGACATTAGGAAACAACATTATTCTGCTTCGGCCTGAGAATGATTCTTTGCGATATTACCTATATATTTGGTTCAAACATGCGCAAGGACAAGCTTTAATACAAGGAATCAAAGGAGGATCTGCTCAGCCTAAATTCAATAAGACTGATTTTAAAAATCTTACGATAGCAATTCCGAATGACGATATACTACGGAAGTTCGATGAAACGGTATCTCCGATGTTTGAACTTATCAGTAATAACAATGCTGAAAGTAAAAATCTTTCATCACTAAGAGATACATTGTTACCAAAGCTTATGTCCGGTGAGCTGGATGTCTCCAAAATCGACATCTAAGCCGCTAAATTCTTGTTTATTTCAGCATTCGTACTAATTTTCTCCTCAATAACATCCAAAATTTCAACTATTCGGTCCTGTGTTTCCAAATCAGGTACATTTATCGGTGTTGGTGCCAATTCAGAAGAAAATGTAATTTGAGGAAAGGTTCCAGATCTCGTCTCAGCAAGTTGTTGCAATTCCTCAAGCACTGATTTTGATGCCAAAAAAGAAAACAAAAATCGTGGACGGACAACATCCTTTCGTGGTCTAAGCACCATCAATTTTGTTGACGCTATATAATTATCTGTATCACCAAAATCCACAAATGCATACCTTTTGTTTGCTGGTCTAATTTCCGAATATAGAATATCATTTTTCTTGAAAGTCTTTTTAAACTGCCCTTTCAAGTTTTTATTTTCAACTACTTGATGGTTTAACACCTTTCCTTCTAATACATCAGAGGTGTTTATTAATACAACATCCTTATCATCACCGCGGTAAGTTTCCGAAATTGTGTCACACAAATCACCAACCGTCATTTTTCCCCATTTTGGCATATTGTCACCTTCCTTAACCTATGTATTTCTTATGAGCCAACTTAACATTACTCTGCTTGACCATTGCATATTGCAAGGTCGTATCTATTCGTTTATGGCCTAAGAGCTGTTGCAGCTGCTCTATAGGCATTCCCTTATCAATCGCCATCGTTGCAAGTGTTCTTCGAAACTTATGCGGATGAACTTTTTGTATAGCTAACTTCTTACCCATTTCACGCAGGCGAGATTCGATACCACCGATTTTGATTCTCTCATGCGGAGAACGCAGAGTGACGAACAATGCCGGATTATCATCCGTTCTGCTGTCAATGTAGTTTTGCAGATGAATCTTTGTCCGAGCATCAAAATAAACAATGCGTTCCTTATCACCTTTACCGAATACTACACATTCACGCTCGTTAAAATTGATGTCTGCTTTGCTCAGCAAAACCATTTCACCGATACGCATTCCGGTAGAAGCAAGCATATCAATGATCGCCAAATCACGAAGCTCTGTGCAGCTATCACGCATTTTCTCCAAATCTTCATCTGTATAAGTTTCCTTGATATTGGTCGCCGTTTTCACCTTGTGGATGCGGCGAACAGGACTTTTCAGAATGTAATCTTCATCCTCCAACCAAGAGAAAAAACTGGATAAAATCCTGCGGATATTGTCAATCGTCACACGACTAGACTGATTCCTGCTCTGATAATCTGTCAAATAGGAACGGAGGTCTTCCGTCTGAATGTGGCGGATGCCTTTGTTTATCGAAGCGACCATCGTCTCAATAGTTGTTCGATAATATTTCAGCGTTTTCTCTGAACAGCCTTCAATCCGCTTCGCTGAAACAAAAGCATTTATCAGCTTTGGATTCTCGTCTGTATCCTTTTTTCCTATCTGTGCTGTGATCTCACAGCCAAACAGTGCATTTTCAAGCACCTTTTGCAGCTGCCGCATTTGAGCGTTGTCGAGGTGTGGCAGCATTTGCTGCATCACCTCTGAAATAATTTGTTGTTTCATAGGTCATTCTCCTTCATATTTATTTTCCAGAGAACGACTCAACGGCAGTTCCGTTGGCTTTATCTCCCGCCGTTGGTGGGAGTATTTAGGTTAAACAAGAATTTAGAGCAGCAAGCAGTTTCACTTTTCAAGCGCCTTTTTAAAACTACGGATGACACCATGATGTCAGAAGTTGGTGAAATTCCAACAACATTTACTCTCTGCAAAATTGGTGAAATTCCTATGCTCGTTACTGATTATGTAGCTAATGGAAGCTTTGCCTCACTTAAAGCTAACGTTACACTTTATCAGGAAAAGAATTTTGCATACTTCATCAGAAATACTGATTTAAAATCCGATTCATTCAGTGTTTTTGTTGATCAGCATTCATATGAATTTTTGTCAAAATCCGTGCTTTATGGAGGTGAAGTTATTATTTCCAACGTCGGGGATGTTGGAAGTGTATTTCTGTGTCCCGTATTAGATCGACCAATGACATTAGGAAACAACATTATTCTGCTTCGGCCTGAGAATGATTCTTTGCGATATTACCTATATATTTGGTTCAAACATGCGCAAGGACAAGCTTTAATACAAGGAATCAAAGGAGGATCTGCTCAGCCTAAATTCAATAAGACTGATTTTAAAAATCTTACGATAGCAATTCCGAATGACGATATACTACGGAAGTTCGATGAAACGGTATCTCCGATGTTTGAACTTATCAGTAATAACAATGCTGAAAGTAAAAATCTTTCATCACTAAGAGATACATTGTTACCAAAGCTTATGTCCGGTGAGCTGGATGTCTCCAAAATCGACATCTAAGCCGCTAAATTCTTGTTTAACTCCGTGTTGAGTTTTATTTTCCTGTCGAGTACCTCCAGTATTCCTGCAATTTTTCTCTGTTCCTCATATGAGAAAACAGGAACTTCATATTTCATAATAGAAACTTTGTCCCCACGGGGCATCTTTGTGCCTTTCGAAGTCACCATCGAGTAATTGAAAAATGCATCGTCTGCAAGCACATAGTATAGGAACCGCTTGTTCACGCCGTCCTTTGCTCTAAATACAAGGACGTCGTTAGAACAGCCGCCATCGCACTCGGCAAACCATATCTTTTTGAAATACGGTCTGATATTCGACACCAAGATATCACCCGCAAAGAATGCCTGCGTTTGCGTTATGGTTGGCAATGAAGATGCGCTTGTAATGCCTCCCTTATTGGGAATCATATTCTCTGTGGATATATAGGTATCTTTATTCAGGATAGTGACGTCAACTTTACCCTTGACGTATTCGCATATATCTGCAAGATTATATTTCATATCCGATCGCCCCCAGCTTCTTTCTGATTTCGCCCTCCAGCTCATGACTCTTTGCAAACATTTCTGAAAGTTCAGATGTCAAACGATCCATCTTTTCTTCGAAGGGCTCATCATCTTCTTCCTGCTCTTCAATACCCACATAGCGTCCCGGTGTCAAGATGAAGTCCTGCTTTTCAATTTCATGAAGGTCGGCAGCAGCGCAGAAGCCTTTGATATTTTCAAGTGTTCCAGCCACAAAAGCTTCGTAGGTATCTGAAATCTTATGGATGTCTTCAGCTGTCAGCTCACGAAGCTTATGGCTCACCATGGTTCCCATCTTTCGAGCATCAATGAATAAAGTCTTTCCCGGCTGTTTTTTCTGCTTATTGATAAACCAAAGTGATACTGGAATCGGCGTTGTATAAAAAAGCTGAGTAGGCATTGCAACAATGCACTCAACTAAATCTGCATTGATAATATTCTTACGAATTTTACCCTCTCCGCCTGATTGAGAAGAAAGGGAACCATTTGCTAATACCATACCAATACGGCCTGCTGGTGCAAGATGAAAAATCATATGCTGAAGCCATGCAAAGTTGGCATTTCCTGCTGGTGGCGTTCCGTATTTCCATCGCTGATCTTCTTTTAGTGTATCCAATCCCCAATTGGAAAGGTTAAACGGTGGATTCGCCATAATATAATCTGCTCTCAACGTTGGATGACGATCATCAAGAAATGTATCTGCCGCATAGGTTCCAAGATCAGGCTCAATTCCACGGATTGCAAGATTCATCTGCGCCATTTTCCATGTAGTAGGGTTTGAGTCCTGACCATAGATAGAAATATTGTTGATATTACCACTGTGATTCTCAACAAACTTCGCAGACTGAACGAACATACCGCCTGAACCGCAGCAAGGATCGTATACTCTGCCCCTAAACGGTTTTAATACCTCTACCAAGGTGCGTACTACACAAGATGGCGTAAAGAATTCACCACCACGCTTTCCTTCCTGTTCTGCAAACATAGAAAGACAATATTCATAGGTACGGCCCAGAATATCTTTCTCACTGCCATGTTCGATCATTTGGATGTTGGTGAATAAATCCACCACATCACCTAGCCTACGCTTGTCCAGCTCCGGACGTGCAAAGTTCTTAGGCAAAATATCCTTCAAACGCTTATTTTCTTTTTCGATGGCACGCATGGCATCATCGATCACCGTTCCGATTTCCGGAGTATGTGCTTTTGCTGCAATTTCACTCCAACGTGCACCAGCCGGTACAAAGAAGATACCCTCAGAAGTATATTCGTCGATATCCTCCTCGAATCCATCGCCTTCTTCAACAAGTTCCTGATGTTTATCATCAAATCTATCTGAGATATACTTCAAAAAAATCAATCCCAGAACAACGTTCTTATATTCTGATGCATCCATATTGCCACGAAGCACGCAGGCTGCATCCCATATTTGTTTTTCAAAACCGATATCGGCTGTATTTTTATCTGCCATTTTATTCTTACCCTTTCTGTTTTACTGTTTTATCATATTTTATCAGAATTCTCGTTATACAATCCTGTATATTGCAATCAAGGTATTCACAAATAGTAAGCAGGGCTTCTGCTCTTTTATTTTCTTTCCTGTGATATTTCGCTTCTATAAAAAATCATCTTTCATCTGATAAGCCGGATAAGGAGCTGTCTCCTTGGCATCGAGTGTCACATCCCACGACATCTGAACCACCGTTTAAACGCTGCCGCCATTTTGGGGCGATTCCGTTTTTCTCAGTCGATCTAAAAAGCAGATCTATTTCCCTATAAGAAAACCGGGCTTTTCATAAGGCTTCTCTGATGATGATTACCTCATAAAAAGCCCGGACATACACCGACTTTCGGTACTTATTATTCGTTTCTTGTCAGCAGAGCCACCGTCTCTACATGCATGGTCTGCGGGAACATGTCGACAGGCGTGACTTCCTTCACGGTGTAGCCAAGTCCGGCGAGGATCTTCGCATCGCGGGCGAAGGTCGCCACGTTGCAGGAGACGTAGACGATGCGTGAGGGCTGCATGCCGGCCGCAGCGGATAGGACGGTCTCGCTGCAGCCGGCGCGGACGGGGTCCATGACGATGACGTCGGGGCGAAGGCCTTCTTGGTAGAGCTTTGGCATGAATTCTCCGGCATCAGCGGCGTAGAATTCGGCGTTTTCTATGTGGTTGAAGGCGGCGTTTTTCTTCGCGTCTTCGATGGCTTCTTTCACGATCTCGATGCCGATGACGCGACCGGCTTTTGGGGCGAGGCAGAGGGAGATGGTGCCTGTCCCGCAGTAGGCGTCGATCACGGTCTCTCCGCCGTGGAGGTCGGCATAGGCGAGGGCTTTTTCATAGAGGAGCTCGGCCTGGGGTTTGTGTACCTGAAAGAAGGAGAAGGGGGAGACTTCGAAGGCGAGGCCGCAAAGGGAAGAGGTCAGGGTCTTTTTGCCCCAGAGGTGATGGATCTCTTTTCCGAGGATGGCATTGCCTTTGTGGCTTTGGACATTGTGATAGATGGAGACGACTTCGGGGAGGAGTTTTCTCATTTCGGAGATCCAGAGGTCGGCGAGCGGGAGCTTTTCCGAAGCAGTCACGATGACGGCCATGACTTCGCCGTGATCGCCGACGCGTCCCATGATGTGGCGGACGCTGCCGCGGCCTGTTTTTTCGTTGTAGCCGGTGAGCTGATGGCGTGTCATGAAGCCTTGCGCAAAGCGCAGCAGACGGTTGTTTTCTTCTTCCTGAATGGCGCAGTTCGCGATCGGGATGACCTGATGGCTGCCCTGCCGGTAGTAGCCAAGGACGGGGCCGCTCGTCACCTGACTGACGGGGACGGCCATTTTATTGCGGTAGTTCCATGGGTGGGAGGCGCCGGCGATGGGGCGGACAAGGCTCTCTTCGCAGCCGCCGATGCGGACCATCACGTCTTTCACGCGCCGCTCTTTCACGGCAAGCTGGCCTTCATAGGTGAGGTGGGAGATCTGACAGCCGCCGCAGGCGTGGCAGACTGGGCAGGCGGGCGTGGTGCGATGCGCGGAGGCTGTCTCGATGGAAATGAGACGCCCTGTGGCGTAGGATTTCTTCGCGGTCACGATCATGGCCTGTATGGTCTCGCCGGGGAGAGCACCGGGGACGAAGACGGTGAAGTCATCGACAGCTCCGATGCCTTCGCCGTGGATGCCAAGGTCGCGGATGGTGAGGGTGTATGTTTCGTTTGGTTTGACGGGAATGTTTTTCTTAGACATAGAATGCTCCGAGGGGGTTGAGGGGTGAGGGTTAGCCCGTGGGACGGGGCGCCCACTGATTGTGGATGAAAGCTTTGCTCGCCAGTTAGGAGTGAGGAGTGCTGGTGCGGCGCATAAAAATATGGAAGCACCGCGGAGTATAGATAGTGGCGATGCCCGAAAGTGGCATTTAGTTACCAGTCACTCGAGGCTCCTAATCCCTAGCTACTAATCCCTAATCCCTGCTTTCAAACTTCGGGATTCTAGGGTGCAAGGGGAAGGCAGCGGCTTCGCCGCAGTATAAAGTTGGCGATGCCCGAAAGTAGTATTTAAGTCACTAGTCACTAGCCACCAGTCACTAGTCACTGTTTCAACACCACATCATATTTCTCCGTTAGATGATCGGGATGATAGCCCATCTTGGCTTCGCGAAGGCCCGGGAGACCGAGGTCCTCTTCGCGGTTCACGAATTCGGTGTCCGCAAATTCATGCATGAGGAAATCACGGTTGATCGCCTGATAGAGACCGCGGATCTCCGGATTTGCTTTTTCGAAAATGATATGCGCCATTTTTTCATTGATGCTATCGCCATTCGTGAAGGCCTCGACCTTGCCGTAGATACGAATAACCGCACCTTTCACGCCGAGCGCATCCCAGTTGTCAAAGCAGCGCTTGATCGCCTGCTCCTCTTCCTCGATGTCTCCGTGACGGAGGAACCAGTCGTGGATCCCCGCCTTTGCATCCTCCAGATTCTCCTTTGTGATAGCCTCGTACTGATAGTCTGCGTACTGGCGAAGGAATCCGTTCAGATGGTTCTTCTTCATGCGGAGCTTCTTGCCCGGCAAACGGATCATATCCTCCGTCCTGTAGATGTACTCTTCGTTGTCCCTGTCTTCGATGAAATCATATTTGCCCGGCACGAGACGTTCGATCTGCTCTGTCACCCAGGAAGAGGCGGACTTCAAGCGGAAAGGCAGTCCCAGCCTGTCGTACTCCTCATGGATGAGGGCAAGCCCATGTACGAAATTTTCCTCCTCCTTGGCAAACGGCGGCATGAAGAAGGTATCCTTCCCTGTCCCTGCACGGACGAAAAGTATGCCGTCCTGCTCCGCCCAGGACGTCTGATACGCATCCTGCCACAGGAAAAGTGTATTGAAGGTGCAGTCGATCTGCTCGTAATGATGCACGGCAAAGTAGCTGTCGATCCGCGCTTTGTCTTCTATACGAAAGGGTTTGAATTCCATGGTAATGTCTATGCTCCTTGTGAGGCGATCTGTGACCGGTCGCCGGTCATGGCACTCTTATATTCAAAAAATTAAATAACCTGTTTCTATTTTACCACAGCCTGCAAGGGGATGGTTCAAGAGCAGCCCATGGGCGTGCTGCTCTTTCATCTCGGGTGAAAGTCTCACTTGAATAAGGAATGATGGTGCGACGCGAAAAACCAGAAGCACCGCGAAATTTTGATAGTGCTTCGCGCCGTCGTCATCCCGAGCGCAGCCGAGGGATCTTTATTGCACTGCTGCAATATGCACGCATCCCTCGTTGATCGGTCTGCCAGGAAGATTTCTCGCTTCGCTCGAAATGACGATACGGGAGTCTGCTGTCTCCTAATCCCTAGTATTGCGTTTTCTAAATAACTGGCATGTAAATCAACTTCCGAATCAAGTTAGGAGTGAGGAGTTAGGAGTGAAGGTACGGCGCATAAAATGAGGAAGCGCCGCGAAGTTTTGATAGTGCTTTGCACGGTCGTCATCCCGAGCGCAGCCGAGGGATCTTTATTGCACTGCCGCCATATGCACACATGCGCCCTCACTCAACCGACACCTTGGTGCTTCCTTTTTCGCCTTTCCCTCGCTCACGATTTACCGCTCTGCAAGAAGGATCCCTCCACTTCGGTCGGGATGACGTTTAAGGGAAACGGATAGTCTCACATAGTTTTTCACACCGCTGCGTGGATCCATCCTGCGCCTTTGGCGCGGGCCGTTTGGCCTCACAGGAAGGCGCCTTAATGGGCAGGCTAGGCGCCTCTTTGGATTAGGCCAAACTCGGAAGTCCCTCTGCAGGACTTCCGTCTCCAAGGGCCTACTCGTATCGTTGTTATGATTGGTAACCCATGACTAAAATACCACTTTCGAGCATCGCCCAATAAAAAAGGCGGCGAAGCCGCCACCCTGTTAGACTACCCGCTCCCCCGTATCGTCATCCTGAGCGGAGAGAAACGCCCTATGTGAGAAAAGCCCCAGCCAGAACAAGTGGGGACTGAGCCGAAGGATCTCATGCCACGCATGTGAGACGATTCCTTTCCTCGTATCGTAGGAGTGACTGGTGACTGGGAGACTTAAATGCCACTTCCGGGCATCGCCCTAATAAAAAAGGCGGCGAAGCCGCTACGAGAACCTTGAACCCTGAACCAAATGAAGACAAAGCAAAAAGCACATCTTTGCAGATGTCCTTTT
>OLZZ01000507.1_pt1 | contig 16780 bp, 19 predicted proteins | sample 1673571 | NCBI WGS metagenome assembly OLZZ01 (sample SAMEA103958115, study PRJEB25191) | human gut metagenome | biome: human-associated habitat [ENVO:00009003]; feature: intestine environment [ENVO:2100002]; material: feces | place: Germany | collected 2013/2015 | reverse complement strand
AATGCTGATAATCGGCTTCCGCTGCGCGAGGAAGAACGAATCGTCCGCCGATTTCTACCTCGGCGGCAGAAAGCTCGGTCCGCTCGTTACCGCAATGAGCGCTGAGGCGAGCGACATGTCGAGCTACCTGCTTATGGGCCTGCCCGGGCTCGCGTATCTTTCCGGCGTTGCCGATGTCGGCTGGACCGCAATAGGTCTCGCAGTCGGAACATATCTCAACTGGCTGTTCACCGCGCTCAGACTGCGCAGATATACCCAGGAGACCGGCTCGTTCACTCTCCCGCCGCTTCAGGGATGACAAAAACATTCTTGCGGTGCTCGCGGCGGTTATAATTATTATTTTCTTCATTCCCTATACGGCGTCCGGCTTCGCCGCCTGCGGCAAGCTGTTCTCCTCGCTGTTCGGTATGAACTACATGACCGCGATGATAATCTCCGCAGTCGTCATAGTCGCTTATACCACGGCGGGCGGATTCTTCGCCGCTTCGGCGACCGACTTCGTCCAGAGCATTATCATGACCGTGGCGATAGTCTTCGTTCTTGTTTTCTCAACGATATCGGCGGGCGGCATTGATGTTGTTGTCGAGAACGCAAAGGCTCTCCCCGGCTATCTCTCGCTCACCGCATCATATATAGAAGATACCGGCAAGAGCGAGCCCTATAATCTTCTGCACATAATCACCACGCTCTCGTGGGGACTCGGCTATTTCGGTATGCCGCATATCCTGCTTCGCTTCATGGCTATCGAGGACGAGAAGAAGCTCAAGCTTTCCCGCCGCGTGGCTTCGGTATGGGTCGTTATCGCCATGGCGATGGCTGTTCTTATCGGCATCGTCGGCAGAGCACTGAGCAACACCGGTCTTGTCGATCAGCTCCACGGTAACGACACCGAGACTATTATAGTCCGCGTCGCGCATCTGCTCTCGACCTACGGCGCGTTCCCGGCTATCATGGCGGGTCTGCGAGCACGATGTCCACCGCCGACTCCCAGCTTCTCGCCGCCGCTTCGAGCGTGTCCGAGAACATACTGCGTGAGGCGTTCCACCTCAAGATATCCGAGAAGAAGAGTATGCTCGCAGCGCGTCTTACCGTTATCGGCATAGCTATCCTGGGTATAGTAATAGCCCGCAACCCCGACAGCTCGGTGTTCGGCATAGTCTCGTTCGCATGGGCGGGCTTCGGCGCGGCTTTCGGTCCGCTTGTTATCTGCTCCCTGTTCTGGAAGCGCACCACGCTCCCCGGGGCGATTGCCGGCATGGTGTCGGGCGGCGCGATGGTCTTTATCTGGAAATATCTCATCAAACCCATCGGCGGTGTGTTCGGCATATATGAGCTGCTCCCCGCGTTCCTTGTCGGTCTTGTCTTGATGGTTATAGTCAGCCTCTGCACCAAGGCTCCCTCCAAGGAGATAACCGACGAGTTTGACCGCGTCAAGGCTATGGGAAAGGCAAAATAATCCGCTGACGGGACTCTGACAATCAATTTGTTTTGACGGAACATTTCAGTTGTTAAAAGTGATAAAGCGATTTTCCTGATTTTCGTCATTTTTATTAAAAAAAGCGAAAATTTTTATGAGTATTGACAATAGGCTCATACGAAAGTATAATCAATAAAAATTGAAGGTAATTCACAATTGCCCTCATTATATCCGATTTTTTGCGCCGCAGTTGTCGGGCGGCGCCGAGAATAAAATAAAAAACAGGAAAGAAAAGAGGATTTTTATGAAAAAAGTATTTGCATTAGTCCTCGCTCTTGCTCTCGTGATGTGCGGCTTCACCGCATGCTCAGGCAAAAACGGCGGCAGCGATACCAAGACAGACGCCGATCTTACCAAGGTTGGCGAGTACACAGCTAACAACACCGAATATGTTATCGGCGCAACCGGCCCTCTGACCGGCGACGCTTCATCATACGGAAACTCCGTGCGCAACGGTGCTCAGCTAGCCGTTGACGAGATTAACGCCGCAGGCGGTCTCAACGGAGTAAACTTCAAGTTTGACATGAAGGACGACAAGGCCGGTGCCGTTGAGGCAGGTCAGGGCTTCACCTCCCTGCTTGAGGGCGGCATGCAGGTCTCCCTCGGCGCCGTTACCTCCGCATCCTGCGAGGCTTTCGGCACTGCAGCTGCTGAGTATGGCATCTTCTTCATGACTCCCTCCGCTTCCGCAGCTTCTGTTATCGAGACCGGCGACACCGCTTTCCGCGTCTGCTTCGGCGATCCCGACCAGGGTACACTTGCCGCTCAGGAGCTTACCTCGAAGTATAAGAAGATCGGTGCTATCTACGATACCTCCGACACTTATTCGCAGGGCATCTACGATGCATTCAAGGCGAAGATGAACGAGCTCGGCGTCTCCTACATCGAGCAGACCTTCGACAAGGAGAACAAGAGAGACTTCTCCACTCAGGTTGCCGCGCTTAAAGATTGCGATGTTATCTTCCTTCCCATCTACTACACCGAGGCGGGACTTATCGCAAAGACCTGCGCTTCCAAGGGCTGCAACGCGGTTCTCTTCGGATGCGACGGACTTGACGGCGTAGCCAGCCAGATCGACTCCTCCGTTAAGAATCAGATCAAGTACATCACCCCCTTCGATGTCAACAGCAAGGAAGAGAAGGTTTCGAAGTTCGTAAATTCCTACAAGGCAAAGTACAACGCTCTCCCCGACCAGTTCGCGGCTGACGCTTACGATGCAGTCTATGCAGTCTTCAACGCTATGAAGAAGACCGGCGTTAACAACGTCAAGGTCGATCCCACGGCTCTCGGTACTGCTATGGCAAAGGCTATCACCGCCTCCGACTTCTCCTATGACGGAGTTACCGGCAAGATGACCTGGGAAGCCAGCGGTGCCTGCAACAAGGTCCCCGTTATTGTTGAGCTTGGCTGATAACTATTAATTTCTAAATTTATATTTATTGGTTTTTGAACGGCAGGGGAAGTGTATTCTCCTGCCGTTTTCTGTTTTTCTTTCGGCAGTTCAAGTTTCTCCCATTCTAAAGGAGCGTTAGGTTTATTATGAGTGTTATATTTGACGGACTCAGCCTCGGCGCCATCTACGCCCTCATAGCACTGGGCTACACGATGGTTTACGGCATCGCGAAGATGCTCAACTTTGCCCACGGCGATATCATCATGGTCGGCGCATATGCCGTTTTCACAACGCTGGCGGCGGGCGGAAATCTCGCTATCGGCGTTCTGGCATCTGTTATAGTCTGCACGCTGATGGGTATTATTATCGAAAAGGTTGCCTACAGACCCCTGAGAGGCGTTACCCCCATCGCGGTTCTGATAACCGCTATCGGCGTCAGCTACCTGCTTCAGAGTATCGCGCAGCTCATCTTCGGCGCAAAGGCGCAGAGCGTGTCTCTGCCCTCGCTCGGCGCGGTGAGCATTGCGGGCACCAATGTCAGCGTCAGCTCGATCCTCACCATGGGCATAAGCGCGGTTATAATGATTGCCCTGACCCTGTTCATCAAAAAGACCAGGACCGGACGCGCCATGCTTGCCGTCTCCGAAGACAGGGGCGCGGCTCAGCTCATGGGTATAAATGTCAACAAGATAATTACCGTCACCTTTGCAATTGGCTCGGCTCTCGCCGCGTTCGCGAGCGTGTTCTATCTCTTCCAGATACCGACTGCGGAGCCGACCCTCGGCTCGATGCCCGGTATCAAAGCGTTCGTCGCGGCGGTTATCGGCGGTATCGGTTCTATCCCCGGCGCGATGATCGGCGGCGTGCTCCTCGGCGTTATCGAGAAGATATGCCTTGCCGTCCCCGTCCTCGCACCCTATACCACTGCCGTTGAATTCAGTCTTTTGATTTTGATCCTTCTTGTAAGACCAATCGGTCTGCTCGGCAAGAAGAGAAGAGAGAAGGTGTAATTGATGAGTAAAACAAAGACAGAAAGCAAATTCAAGCTCAAAAATTACATCAGCTATATAATGGTCATCGCCGTCCTCGGCGTGTCGGTCATTCTCCAGCTGACCGGCAACCTCCAGCGCTCGGCGTCGACCCTGCTCGTCCAGATAGCTTACAGCATCATCCTCGCCGTTTCCTTGAACCTCGTCGTCGGTTTCCTCGGCGAGCTGTCGCTCGGTCACGCAGGTTTTATGTGCGTCGGCGCATATCTCGGCGGATACATAGCCATTCAGCTCTCTGATGTTATCGGCAGCAAGCTTCTGGTGCTCATCATCAGCATGCTCGCCGGCGGCGTGATAGCCGCAATATTCGGTCTCATCGTCGGACTTCCGGCACTCAGACTCAAAGGCGACTACCTCGCGATAGTGACCCTCGCTTTCGGCGAGATAGTCAGAACAATATTCAAGAACCTCGATGTTTTCGGCAAGGCAATGGGTCTTCGCACGAACACGATAAAGTACGATACGAGGAACGATACCTCGCTCTATATCGTCGCTTTCGTCGTCGTGCTCATCGTCCTGTTCATGATAAACAATCTTATCCGCTCAAAGCACGGCAGAGCGATAACCGCTATACGCGACAACGAGATAGCGGCAAAGGCAATGGGCATAAACGTGACTTTCTACAAGCTCTTTGTGTTTGTTTTCTCCGCATTCTTCGCGGGCGTCGCAGGCGTTATCTATGCGCATTACATCACGCCCGTCCAGTATTCGGTGTTCTCGTATAACTACTCTATCGAAATCCTCGTCATGGTCGTCCTCGGCGGCATGGCAAGCATCAACGGCTCGATAGTCTCCGCCGCGCTTATCACGATAATCAACTTCGAGCTCCAGAGCAAGCTCTCCGGCGACCTCGCGGCGCTCAAGTACCTTATCTATGCGCTTATTCTTATCTGCCTCGTTATCTTCAACAACGCTCCCGCGTTCACCCGCATAAAAGAGAAGCTCGCTCCGCGCTTCATCATGGCGCGCATCGCGGACAAGAAGCGCAAGCCCGAGGATATCAGCGACGACAAGGGCGAGTGGAGCAACGTTCCCACAAAGATCTCCATGGACGAAATCCTCTCTGTCGATATGCAGCAGGGCAAGGAATTTGTCCCCGACAAGCCGCAAAAGGGAGGAAAGAAAAATGGCTGAATATGTTCTTGAAACAAAGGATCTCGGCATTTCCTTCGGCGGACTGAAAGCGGTCGAGAATGTCGATCTGAAAATAAAGAAAAAGCAGCTCTACGGTCTCGTAGGACCCAACGGAGCGGGCAAGACAACGGTCTTCAATATGCTCACCGGCGTCTATCAGCCCACCACCGGAACTTTCTACCTAAACGGCGAAGAGCTCCGCGGCAAGAGCCAGGAGCAGATAAACCACAAGGGTATCGCGAGAACGTTCCAGAACATCCGCCTGTTCAACAACATGAGCGTGATAAGAAACGTCCTCGTCGGTCTGCACAACCAGCCCGAGTTCAAATGCGATATCTTCTCGAGCATCTTCCGTCTCCCGAAGCACTACAAGACGGAGAAGGCGATGCGCGACAAGGCAAAGGAGATACTCCGCATCTTCGATCTCTATGACGAGCGAAACAACCTCGCCTGCAACCTGCCTTACGGCAAGCAGAGAAAGCTTGAGATAGCCCGCGCTCTCGCGACCAATCCGTGCCTGCTGCTCCTCGACGAGCCGGCGGCGGGCATGAACCCCCACGAGACAGAGGATCTGATGGACATAGTTAGGCGCATAAGAGACGAGTTTGACATGACCATACTTCTTATCGAGCACGACATGAAGTTCGTGTCGGGTCTTTGCGATGAGATAACCGTGCTCAACTTCGGCACAGTGCTCGCGCAGGGCAAGACAGAGGACGCGCTGAGTGACCCCGAGGTCATAAAGGCGTATATCGGTGAATAAGGGGGAAAAGTCATGGCATTGTTAGAAGTCAAGGACCTTCAGGTCTATTACGGCGTTATAAGAGCGCTCAAGGGCATCAGCTTCCATGTCGATCAGGGCGAGATAGTCTCGCTCATCGGCGCAAACGGAGCGGGCAAGACCACCACGATGCAGAGCATCATGCGCCTCATTCCGATAAAGAGCGGCTCCGTCGTCTATGACGGAAACGAGATAAACAAGATTCCCGGTCATAAGCTGGTCGGCATGGGAATGAGCCAGGTGCCTGAGGGTCGCCGCGTGTTCCAGGAGCTGACCGTCTATGAAAACCTGCTCCTCGGCGCATATACGCAAAAGGACAAAAAGAAGATAAAAGAGGATATCGACGAGATCTGCACCCGCTTCCCCCGCCTCGGCGAGAGAAAGTCGCAGATAGCGGGCACTCTTTCCGGCGGCGAGCAGCAGATGCTCGCAATGGGCAGAGCTATGATGAGCCACCCGAAGCTGCTCATGCTCGATGAGCCGTCGATGGGTCTGTCCCCGCTGTTTGTCGATCAGGTGTTCGAGATAATCAAGGACTATCACAAGTCCGGCACGACCATCCTGCTCGTCGAGCAGAACGCGAAAAAGGCGCTCTCCATCTCCGACCGCGCCTATGTCCTCGAAACCGGCGCAATAACCGCAGAGGGCACCGCGCAGGATCTGCTCAACAACGAAGAGATAGTCAAAGCCTATCTCGGCGGCTGATAAAATATAATTTATATGACGCTCCGAAGTGCTTCTTCGGGGCGTTTTTCTTTTCAAAACGCAAAATATATGATAATATAAAAATAAAGGCAAGCCCATGCGTTACCTAAAGCACCTTTTTGTTGTCTTTAAGAGTGAGCGGATGTCGTTGGAGAGGAGGTAATTATGGAGGACAAACTGCTTATTGACGGCTTGTTCGCCCGCGACGAGAGGAGCGTGGCGCGGCTCGAGGAAAAATATTCGGGATACTGTTATACCGTGGCCTATGCCGTTGTGCGGTGCCGCGAGGACGCGCAGGAGTGCGTCGGCGACGCCATGCTCGGCGTGTGGAATTCTATTCCGCCGAACAGGCCGGAGAATCTCGGCGCATATCTCGGCAGGATAGCGAGAAACTCGGCGCTGAATATGCTCAAAGCCCGCCGCTCCAAAAAGCGCGGCGAAAAGAATGTTGCCCTTGCTCTCGATGAGCTGTCGGAGTGTATACCGAGTGCCGAGGATACCGAGCAGCAGGCGGACACCGTTCTGCTACGCGAGGCGGTGAACGGATTTTTAGACTCTCTCGAGCGGGAGAGGCGAATAGTTTTTATTCAGCGCTACTGGTATATGCTCGGCATATCGGAGATAGCCGCCGAGCGCGGAATGACCGAGGGCGCGGTAAAAATGTCGCTCAAGCGAACAAGGGACTGCTTAAAGATTTTTCTCGAAAAGGAGGGCTTTACGGTATGAAAAAAGAAGATTTATTGAAGGCCGTAGGCGGCGCTGACGACAGGTTTATAGCCGAAGCCGCGCCGAAAAAAATAAATTTTAAGAACAGAGCGCCGCGCTATCCCATGCGCTTGATGACGGCGGCAGCGTGCCTCTGCATAGTCGCGGCGGTGTTCTTCGGCTATTGGCTGATAAGCCCCGCCAGACTGCAAAAGATATCACTCGGCACAGTGGGCTTTTCCGGCGAGGGAGCCGGCGCTCACACGCCTGTTGTGCGCGACATAAGCGAATACACGACGGGAAACCCGTGGAGCGCGGAGATGAAGCTGAAGCGTCTGCCCGTCTACAAAAACACGCAGTCGCTGAGCTGCGACGATATGCTTGATAATATCAATAAAGTCGCCGAAAAGCTCGGCGCTCAGATAAAATCAGTGACCCGTGAGACCATGCCGGATTCCGATTGGGTGGTTGCCGAAAATTCGCTCTACGCCGTCAGAGCCGAGACGGATATCGGCTTGATATCGGCGTTTGCGACGGGCGGGGTAAGTATAAACTTTTCCGAGCCTGTTGCGGGAAACGGCACGGGGCGCGATGCCGCAGGGTACTTCATTGAAAAGTATTCTTCTGTAATCGGCTTCAAAAATCCCGTGCTCTGCGTTACTTCCGACTATGATATAAACGGCGGGGAGAGTGCGGAATACCGCGTCTATGACGGCTCGGGCGGCGATTTGAAAAGAGTAAAAAGCTATAATTTCGGGAGCGTGTTTTTTGATATAAACGAAAACGGCGGGCTTGAATCGATAAGAATCAGTTCCGTCGACGGCGCAAAGAAGCTCGGTGATTATCCGATAATATCATATAAAGAAGCCGAAAAGCTTCTGCTCGACGGCGAATATATCTCCGGCTCGGCGGACGGAATAGAAAACGGCGTGGTTACGCGCGAGAAGATAAAAAAAGTCGAGCTTGTCTATTCCATAGACCCCATGGACGCGTATTTCGCGCCGTATTACAGATTCTATGTTGAGCTTGACCGCTCGCCTGCCGCCGGATTCAAATGCTATGGCGAGTTCGATGTGCCTGCGATAAACAGCAAATATATAGCAAATTAAATTATATTTTGGGGCTGCCCGTTCGGGCGGCTCCATTCTTTATAATTTTTTTATTGGTTTGCGCGCCGAAAGGTGCTACAATTAAATTATTGATACAAGTGAGGTGTTTTCTGTGGGCAGATATCCGATAGACCTCAAGGAGCGCGTGACGCTCGGCGGGCTTGAACAGACGATTCACATTTGGGGAACGAAAAACGAAAATCCGGTCATTCTGTTTCTCCACGGCGGACCGGGCGTGCCCAACCGCCACGACATGGCTAAAGACGGCTTCGGGCTGACGGACGACTTCACGGTCGTTGCGTGGGATCAGCGCGGAACGGGCGGCTCGTATTTCGGCTGCGACCCCGAGAGTCTGACGCTCGAACAGCTGATATCCGACTGTGCCGAGCTTATTTCATGGCTCTGCAAAACGCTCGACAAGGAGAAAATATTTATCGTCGGCGGCAGCTGGGGTACCGAGCTCGGCACATTCGCCTGCGCCCGCGTGCCGGATAAGATAGCCGGATATATCGGCTACGGCCAGGTCGTCAACGGAGTCGAAAACGAGAATCTGTCCTATGCCTTTGCGATGAGAAAGGCGAAAGAGGCGAACGACTCGGAGAGCATAGCAAAGCTCAAACAGGTCGGCCCGCCCGTCAACGGGCAGTATAAGCCGGTGTTCGAGGGGCTCATGACCCAGCGGCGCATACTCGGAAAATACGGCGGACACACGGTCAAAAAAGAGAGCTACTTCAAAGGCACCGTCCTGCCGATGCTGCTTTCGACGGAGCTCAGCATAAAAGACAAATACGGCGCGGCGAAAGGCTATAAGCTCTGCCTGACGCAGATGTGGCCGACGCTCGTCAATTATGATTTTACCACTCAGCTCCACACATTTGAGATGCCCTATTATATATTCCAGGGGCGGCGCGACGAAAACACCCCTGCGGCGCTGATTCAGAATTACTATGATTCGATAGAAGCGCCGGACAAAGATTTAATTTGGTTTGAAAACTCGGCTCACCGCCCGTTGAGCGAAGAGCCCGAGCTGTTCAGAAAACATCTTCGCGAAAAATTTCTCAAAATAGCCGGAGACGGCGGGAGGAGAGAGAAACAATGAAAAAAATAACAAACGGCAAGATCTTCGCCCTGTGCCTCGGAGATTTTGCAAGGGGACTTATCAACGGTATTATTACAACATACCTGCTGACCTTCTTTATCCCCACGAACTCGAACACAACTCTGCCGCAGTTTTTTATGAAAGCTGCGCTGACTATGGCGATAATTCGCGGAATCGGCACCATTATAGATGCTGTTACCGACCCGTGGGTCGCGAGCCTCTCGGACAACAGCAAGGCAAAGAGCGGCAGGCGCATCTCTTTTATGCGCTGGTCAGCTATACCTTACGGGCTGTTCTGCCTGCTTATCTTCTTCCCGCCCGTGGCGGGTTCGAGCGTTATAAACGCCATATGGGTCGGCGTGATGCTCGCGCTCTATTATCTGTTCTCGACGCTCTACAACATTCCCTACAGCGCGCTTCAGGCGGAGGTCGTCGCCGAGCCGCGCAAGAGAGTGTTCCTCTATTCTGTAGTCAGCCTGCTCTATGTCGTCTCGTCGGCGATGGTGTTCTGCACATCTATGATAAAGAGCATACTGATGAAAAACGGCATCGAGGAGATATGGGCTCTGCGCATTCCGTTCATCGTGTTCTGCGTGCTCGGCGGAATAGCCGCACTCATCCCGGCTTTTGTTATCAAAGAGAAGGACTATGTCGAGCCGAAAGAATATCACCAGTCCATCTGGGATGCGCTCAAGGCGACCGTCTCTTATCCGAACTTCGCGATAATCACCGTGGGTTATCTTATCATGTGGATAGCGTTCACCTTCTTTAACACCGCTGAGGTCTATTACATAACAAATCTCCTGAACCTCGGCGACGAGTGGGTGACATATGTCTCGGTTATATCAATAGGCGTCGGCATAATGACCTATCCGCTCGTCAATATATTGGCGCGCAAGGTCGGCAAAAAACCGCTTCTGCTCGGCGCGTGCATAACATATGTTCTGCTCTACTGCGCTATTTTTAACTACAACCTTGTTATCGACGCCATCGGCGCGAAGCCGTTTGCGATACTCATCGGACTCGTTATAGCCATGCCCATAGCGATAACGAACATAATCCCCTCGTCCATCTTCGCGGATCTCGCGCAGTACGACTCGATAAAGACAGGACAGAACAGAGCGGGTATGTTCTTCGCCGCGCGCAACTTTGCCAACAAGATGTGCCAGGCGATAGTCGTTATCGCGTGCTCGCTCCTGCTCGGCAAGGGCGCGGACGGTACAGGTGCCGCAACGAGCGCAGGAGTGCGCAACACGGCGCTTGTCGCAATGATTTTCGTCGCGATTTCGGTCGTTGTCTATATCTTCTATAACGACAAGGAGATAACCGCCGCAATAAAGGCGCACAACGAAGCGCAGGAAAAAGAGAGCAAAAAAGCCTGATTTCGGCGCAAAGCAAGCAAACAAACATAAAATCAACCGCCCCCGAATCGGAGGCGGTTGATTGTGTCAATAAACCTATTTTTGGTGGTTTCGCAAAAATCAAAGCCTCCCTTGTGTAAAGGGAGGTGGCGCGAAGCGCCGGAGGGATTGTTCTGAATAAGTTGAATTTTTTCAAAAATGCTGAGTATTTTGAACTTTCATTACAACAACCCCTCAGTCACGGCTTAGCCGTGACATCTCCCCTTACACAGGGGAGCCTTGAGTCCGTTCAATGACAGACTTTTCGATAAATAAACCGTGTACAGCGGCATATGCCGCTGTACACGGTTTTTCATATTCGGTTATCTGTTCCAAAGGGCTTTAAATTCATCCTCGCTGTATCCGCGCAGGATATAGTAATACTCCGTTTTGTCTCCGTTTTGCACCTGAACTCCGGGCGCGCCCTTGAGCGTTATACGCTCCTCCAGCCCGTCGGAGTATTCGACGGTGAACATAAAGCTCCAGCCCTTCCAGCCGGAATATTTGAAAAAGCTCTTATAAAGCGTCATGCTGCCGAGCTTCTCCGCAAGCTCGCGGCACTGGCTGTCGGTGAGCACGATTTCATCCGGCGGCGCTTGCGTCACTGTGGATTTCGCGGTGATTTTTACAACATTTTCGGCGTCGAGGCTTACCGTATGCACGCGGGCAGCGAACACGGCCGAGGCAACGACAAGAATGAGCATAATCGCCGCTAAAACTGTTTTGCGGTGCTTTTTCATATGCTGCTCCTTTCTCTGTGTCCCGTGGATTACCCTTCTCCGATTAAATCCTAACATATTTATTGCGTTCTTGCAACTTGTTTGCAAAAAACAGCGCCGCAGGGGAAAACCTCTGCGGCGCTGAAATTAACTTTTGATCTCTTCAGGCTCAGATCAGACGAGCTCGATGATGCACATCTCAGCTGCGTCTCCTCTGCGGGGACCTGTTTTGATTATGCGGGTATAACCGCCGTTAACGTCCTTATATTTGGGGGCGATATCCTCAAAGAGCTTCTTTGCAACATCTTCTTTGGTGATGTATGCCATGACTTTGCGCTTCGAGTGAAGTGAGTTGTCCTTAGCTATGGTGATCATTTTCTCGGCCATAGCGCGAACTTCCTTAGCCCTTGTAACGGTGGTTTCGATCCTGCCGTTCTCGAAGAGATATGTGACCATACCTCTGAGCATAGAAATACGGTGATCCGTAGTTCTGCCAAGTTTTCTGGTTCCGGGCATTTAATTCACACTCCTTTACCGTAGTGAGTCTTATTCCTCTTCCTTGCTGAGGCTCAGGCCCATGGATTTGAGCTTTGCGATAACCTCGTCAAGGGATTTTCTTCCGAGGTTGCGGACTTTCATCATGTCCTCCTCGGTCTTGCTGATCAGATCTTCAACAGTGTTAATGCCGGCTCTCTTCAAGCAATTGAAGGAACGCACAGACAGGTCAAGCTCCTCAATAGTCATCTCGAGGACTTTCTCCTTGGCATTGTCGCTCTTGACAACCATAATCTCTGTATCGTACGCCTCATCGGAGAGGTCGCCGAAGAGAGAGAGATGCTCGTTGAGGATCTTGGCTCCAAGGGAAACGGCTTCCATCGCGTGGATGGTGCCGTCGGTCCACACCTCAAGCGTGAGCTTGTCGAGGTCGGTAACATGACCTACGCGGGTGTTTTCGACTGTGTAGTTGACCTTTAACACGGGTGAATAGATCGAGTCAATGGCGATAACGCCTATAGTGGGCGGGAACTTCTCCTTATTGCGCTCGGCCGAATAATAGCCTCTGCCCTTGTCGCAGACGAGCTCCATGTGGACGTTCGCGCTGCTGTCAAGAGTGGCAATATGAAGATCCGGGTTGAGGATCTCAACCTCAGAATCCGTCTGAATGCTGCCTGCGGTGATCTCGCACTCGCCGGAAGCGTCTATATAGACAGTCTTCGGACCATCGCCGTGGATCTTGAGTATGACATCCTTGAGGTTGAGGACGATCTCCGTAACGTCTTCCTTGACGCCGGGAATCGTTGAAAACTCGTGCAGGATACCATCGATCTTAACGGAGATTATAGCATAGCCCGGAAGCGAAGAGAGCAGGACGCGGCGCAGGGAGTTACCGAGGGTCGTTCCGTAACCTCTCTCAAGGGGTTCTACGATAAACTTGCCGTAGGTTCCGTCGGGCGTAATGCCTTCTGTTTCGATCTTGGGCTTCTCGATTCCGATCATTCAAAACCCTCCTTTTTATAAAACGCGGCAAGGCCGCTGAAAGAGTATTGCTCAAAAACAAGCCGTTTAAGCTTAAGCGGCATTATTTCGAGTACAACTCGACGATAAGATGCTCTTCGACGGGAACCATGATCTGGTCTCTCTCGGGAAGGGCGATGACCTTAGCGGTGAGCTTATCAGCGTCAGCCTCGAGCCATGCGGGCACGGGACGAGCGGAATTGGTCTCAAGAACAGCCTTGATCTTGTCGCTCTCTCTGCTCTTCTCCTTGATCGAAACAACATCGCCGGCCTTAAGAAGGTATGACGGGACGTCAACTTTCTTGCCGTTTACTTTATAATGGCCGTGAACAACGAGCTGTCTTGCTTCGGCTCTGGAGTTAGCCCAGCCGAGAAGATAAACTACATTGTCAAGTCTGCTCTCGCAGATACGAAGAAGGTTTTCACCGGTGACACCCTTCTTGCGCTCAGCCATGAGGAAATACTTGTGGAACTGGCCTTCCTGAATACCATAGTAACGCTTAGCCTGCTGCTTTGCTCTGAGCTGCAAACCGTATTCAGAGGTCTTCTTGCGGCTCTGGCCGTGCTGACCGGGGGCATAAGAACGGCGCTCAAAAGCGCACTTGTTGCTGTAGCAGCGCTCACCCTTGAGGTAGAGCTTCTTGCCCTCGCGGCGGCACATCTTGCAGACCGCACCTGTATATCTTGCCATGTGTTACACCTCCTAAAATATTGGTTACACGCGCCTTCTCTTGGGCGGGCGGCAGCCGTTGTGGGGAATGGGAGTCGTGTCCTTTATCAGGGTGACTTCAAGACCCGCCGTCTGCAGCGCTCTTATAGCGGCTTCTCTGCCGGCTCCGGGGCCCTTAACATAAACCTCAACCGTCTTCATACCGTGCTCCATAGCAGCCTTGGCAGCTGTCTCTGCAGCAGTCTGAGCAGCAAAGGGAGTAGATTTTCTTGAGCCTCTGAAGCCCATTTCGCCGGCACTTGCCCAGGAAACAGCGTTGCCCTGAGTGTCGGTTATAGTGACGATGGTGTTGTTAAAGGTGGATTGGATATGGACTGCACCGCGCTCAATATTCTTGCGCTCCTTGCGCTTACGGGTGCCTGTTGCTTTTTTGCCGGAAACTTTGGTAGCCATATTATCCCTCCTTGATTACTTCTTCTTGTTAGCAATGGTCTTCTTCGGACCCTTGCGTGTACGGGCATTGGTCTTGGAACGCTGGCCTCTAACCGGCAGACCCTTGCGGTGGCGGACACCGCGATAGCAGCCGATCTCGACGAGTCTCTTGATATCGAAAGCGGTCTCACGGCGAAGGTCACCCTCGACCTTGCAGTGATGATCTATATACTCACGAAGCTTAGAGACGTCATCCTCGGACAGGTCCTTGACTCTTATATCGGGATTAACTCCTGTTGCGGCGATAATATCGCTTGCGGTTTTGCGACCGATGCCGTAGATATAGGTCAGAGCGATCTCGACTCTTTTCTCTCTAGGCAGGTCAACACCTGAAATACGCGCCATTTGTCAGTTGCACCTCCATTGAATGGTTTGCGTCATTAGCCCTGACGCTGCTTGTGCTTGGGATTTTCACAGATGACCATTACTTTTCCCTTGCGCTTGATGATCTTACACTTTTCACACATTTTTTTGACAGAAGGTCTGACTTTCATTAGAATACCCTCCTTTTACTTGGAACGCCATGTTATGCGGCCCTTCGTCAGGTCGTATGGCGACATTTCGACCGTGACCTTATCTCCCGGAAGAATGCGGATGTAGTTCATCCTGAGCTTACCGGAGATATGAGCCAATATCTGGTGGCCGTTTTCCAGCTCGACTGTAAAGGTCGCGTTGGGCAGGGCCTCTACTACCGTACCTTCAATCTCGATCATGTCCTGCTTAGACATAATAACCTCCTAAGTGTTGCCGTTTAATTCTGCATCTATCCGCCGCAGCGCTCTTTTGAGCGCTCTGTCCGTCGCAAGCTCGCTCTCGGGGAGCGAAACGCCCGCGGGCTCGACGTGGCGAATGTTTTTGCTTTTTGGTCTGTTGAGCGGACGCTCACTGCCGTCGCAGACCGTGACGGTCCTGCCTTCCGCCCGCATCACTGCAAGCAGACGGCCTTTATCCCGACCGGCGAGCGACCTTATCACCGCACCTCTTTGAAGCATGGCTCTCACCTTAAGCGATGGTGAGGATGACGGGACCGTTTGAGGTTATCGCCACCGTATGCTCGAAGTGCGCGGAAAGGGAGCCGTCCTTGGTTTTAACAGTCCAACCGTCAGGCAACTGCCTGATTCCTGCGCCGCCCATGTTGATCATAGGCTCAATGGCAATGGTCATGCCCGGGAGCAGGCGCACACCTCTGCCGGGTGTGCCGAAATTCGGTACGCTGGGGTCTTCATGCATTACATGGCCGACTCCGTGGCCCGTGTATTCCCGAACCACCGAGAAGCCTCTCGCCTCGCAATACCTTTGGATTGTTGAGCCGATATCGCCGAGCCTGCCGCCCGCGACAGCCGCCTTGATACCCTCGTAAAGGCTCTCTCTGGTGGTGTCGCACAGCCGCTGTGCCTCGGGGGAAATATCCCCCGCTGCAAAAGTGGCGGCATTGTCGCCGACATAGCCGTTGAAGGTCGCGCCGACGTCAATGCTGACTATATCGCCAGCTTTGACGATGCGCTTCTTGCTGGGTATGCCGTGAATGACCTCATCGTTTATGGAAATGCATGCCGTAGCGGGGAACCCGTTGTAATTAAGGAACGTAGGCGTGGCCCCTGCTTTTAGAATATATTCGTGTGCGATCTTATCGATCTGAGCGGTAGTAACGCCCGGCTCGACAGCCTCGCCCGCCACTTTTAATGCTCCTGCAGATATTCTGCAAGCCTCTCTCATCAGCGAGAGCTCGTGACTTGTTTTGAGCACTATCATGCTTATCCTCCGTTTTTGCCGTTAGTTGCGGCAGGGCTTAATCAAGGAAGCCCTTGTAGTGACGCATCATCATCTGGCTCTCGAGCTGCTTAACAGTTTCAAGAGCAACACCGACCATAATTATGATCGAAGTACCGCCGAGAGATACGTTCAAGCCGTCGGCGTATCCTGCCTTGGTGAGCGCGAAGGTGGAGATCTGGGAGAAGATTATCGGGAAGAGCGCAACAACGCTCAGAAGGAGGGCACCGAGAAGGGTGATCCTGCCGATGATCTTGCCGATATACCTTGAAGTCGGCTCGCCGGGACGGATGCCGGGGATAGAACCGCCGTTGTCACGGATGTTCTTGGACATCTCGATCGGATTATACTGAATGCTTGAATAGAAATAAGCAAAAGCGATGATGAATACGAAATAGATGATTGCGTATGCCCAGTGGGTGGAAGAGAATACTCCGAAGAACTTAGCCCAACCGCTGCCCTCCTTGATCCTGTTGCCAAGGAACATCTGGATGGTCGGGGGAAGTGAAAGAATGGAGCTGGCGAAGATAACGGGCATAACACCGGACATATTGACCTTGATGGGCATATGGGTGTTCTGACCGCCGTACATCTTTCTGCCGACGACTCTCTTTGCATACTGGACGGGGATCCTTCTCTCAGCGTTATCCATCCAAACGATGAATGCGATCATGAGGATAAGGATGATGCCGACTGCTATGGTAAGTGCATAGTAGGGGCCACCGTATCTCCAATAACCGGCGTTGCCGCTGTAGAGATTGG
>OLZZ01000486.1_pt1 | contig 17161 bp, 10 predicted proteins | sample 1673571 | NCBI WGS metagenome assembly OLZZ01 (sample SAMEA103958115, study PRJEB25191) | human gut metagenome | biome: human-associated habitat [ENVO:00009003]; feature: intestine environment [ENVO:2100002]; material: feces | place: Germany | collected 2013/2015 | reverse complement strand
TACAGACCAAAATAGAGCATAGAATCATTTAAATTAATTTTGAACACCTACTTAATATGAAAATACTAAACATTATAACCAACGTTGAGGGCAAAGCAGCTTCGGAAGCAGGCAAGGTCTATAACCTGCAAGGTGTCGTGGTGGGCCTCTCTCTGAAGAACCTGCCTAAGGGCGTGTACATTTGGAACGGCCGAAAGGTGGTTGTTATATAAAAAGTTTTTTTGACATCTTCAATAGCCAAAGATAAAGATGAACGACTAAAAATTCAGAGAATTATGAAAATAGTTAGGAAAACATACATTAAGCCTGAATTTCACGATGTCAGGATTGGCGAAGAGGCTTTGTGCGGCGATATTTATATTGGCATAAATACCTCTTCATCGGAAAATTATCCGGGGGCCATGGGTGCTCGGGCCAACGACGGTTTTGACGACGAGATGGAAGAGATTAACGATGATAACTATATAAATTATAACGATTATACAGGTATTAACCGTTGAAAGATCTCATGACGTTATGCTTGTCGACGGTTAACCGTGAAGACAGGCATGGTTAACATGCATGGTCCAAACAATAAAGAAACAAGCTTATGGCAAAGGCAAAAGCCCTGACCATAAGCTTGTTTTTTTGTTTTGTTTCTTTATGTGTCTTTATCTGTATGGAAACGGCTGGCGCTTTAGAGCGAAAAGCGAAGAAAATAGATAATTCAACATTCAGCAATTCCTAATTGCGGCAACCGCCGCAACAATTCAACATTCAAAATTCAAAATTCATCAGAACGGCAGACCCACGGCGAAGTGGAACGAGAAGTCGCGGCTGAAGGAGGGGTGCATGATGGGGTAATGTTCGCGGCTTGTCTCATAGGCAGGGTTGACGGCTTTCATGCCTGCGTCGAAACGCAAGACGAAATAGTCGAGGTTAAGACGAAGGCCGAGACCGTAAGCCACGGCTATCTGCTTGTAAAACTCGTTGAAGCGAAACTGTCCGCCCGGCTGCTCGGCGTAGGAGCGAAGGGTCCAGATGTTGCCTGCGTCTATGAAGAAGGCGCCGTTAAACTTCCAGAACAGGTATGTGCGCAGCTCGGCGTTAAGGTCGAGCTTCATGTCGCCCGTCTGGTTTATGAAGTCGATGCGTCCGTCGGTCCCCTTGAACCTGCCCGGTCCGAGCTCTCTCACGCCCCATCCGCGTACGGAGCTTGCTCCTCCCGAGAAATAGCGTTTCTCGAACGGCAGGATGTTGCTGTTGCCGTAAGGATAAGCAACACCAAACCCTGCATGGAGAGCGAGCGTGTTGTGCTCGTCGAAGGTGAGGAGGTGGGTATAGTCGAAATCGAACTTGGCATATTGTGCGAAGGCAATGTTGAAGAGCGTGCGCTGCCCGTAGTTGTTGACACGTGTACCCACAGCGTGAGAGAAGGCGCTGAGCAGGTTGCCGGCCGTCTCGATGTTGGCACGCAGCACATGGGTGCCGTCGTTATAGGTCAGACCTGCCCCTATCTTCATGATGAACAGGTCCTCATAGTTGTAACGCAGGATGGCGTTGCGGTTTGACACATCGTCAAGATAATCTTCCTTGAAGGTCTTCGAGATCCACGGCATGTAGACATAGTTGAGGTCTACGAGGTCGAAGCGGTAGGTGGTGTGGTGATGGGGTTCTGCCCACAGGTAGCGCCATGTTGAGGTGAAGACGCGGCGATGAAACTCGGGACGGTTCTGCAGGTTGTAGCTCATGGCGAGCTCCGACTTCGCCGTGCTGTTTCGTCTGAACGAAGACGAGATGAAAGGTGCGAGGAAACGCGGGAAGAGCAGTTTCGACTCAAGCCCATACTCCATGTAGTTTTGGTTCTGATAGCCCTCCAACCCTGTTATTGCCTCATAGGCAGCACGCATCTGCACGCTCCACACCTCTGAGCCGTGGAAGATGTTACGGTTCTCATAGGTAAGCGTGGCAGCAGCTCCGAGGTCTCCGGCCGTGTTGGTGCCTTCGGGCTGGAAGGAGACAGAGTTTGGCTTGTTCATGCTCACCTGAATCTGGCAGTCGAGCAAGGCCGTGTCGGGCTGTTCCGTGAAACGAATGTTGGTGTAACGCACGGCTGCGAGACGAGCGAAGCGGTTGTAGGTGTTTTGCAGATCTGTGGCGCTGTAGGGTTTTCCCTCACGCAACGATGTGTTGTCGTGTAACACACTCTCGCGCAGCGGAATGCGGGTGCTGTCGTCGCCGCTGATGTAGCGTATCGAGTTGATAAGATAACAACGATGGTTTTGCTCTGGGCTGTTGTTGTTAAACTTATACTTATGCAGATACATCGTTAGGTCGACCTGACGTTTGAGTGCGTCGGCAGAGTCGGCCTCGAAGCTGATAAAATCTTTGTTGAAACGATAATAGCCGTTGTCGTTGAGCAGCCGCGTTATGCGTTTGCGCTCTCCGTTGAGAGCATCGATGGAGAAACGTCCACCCTCTTTTATGGAGCACTCTCCCATCTGACCCGAATTAAACTTTTGCTTCAGGCTGTCGTCTTCGACCACGGTACGCATGGTTCCCACAGAGAAGGGGTCGGCAGGATGGAGGTTGTAGGTCACGCTTGTTTTCTTCTTGTGGCTCTTGGTGCTGAAAGAGGCTGTGGCTTGCAGGTAGCCCATGTTGCGCATGGCCATCTGCAGGTCTGAGCATGTGGCTACGGCCTGGGCCGAGTCGAACACCACGGGCGCTTCGCCCATGGCTCTGAGCACGCGGTTTATCCAACGGGTGGTGTCTTTGCCTGAGAGACAATAGGTGCCGAGAGGAACCTTAAAGAGCGAAAACCACTTTGAGTTGGCTTTCTGGCGTATGTAAGGCACAAGGGGTTCTGTTGCCACGGCTTTGTTGTCGCTCTTAAGCTCCACTTTGTAGAGCAGACACTCATCGTCGGCAAGAAACTTGTTTGACGAACAGGCTGAGAACAGCACGGAAGCGAGCACAGGGGCGAGAACATATAAGCTTAAGGCCATCGCGCGACGAGGGCCCGAGAAGAAAGAGGTTATATGGAACAAGTTGTGTTTCAAAAGAATCGTTTCAAAATGGATCGTTATAAAACAAAAAAAGTGATGGCGTCAATACTTGTTGTATATCTGCACATCATCTCTCCTTATATCCGTAGATTTAGAAAAATTTTCCTACCTTCCTGAGGTAGCAGTTGCTTTTAAGTAGTGGATAGGGGAATCGAACCCCTATGCCAAGATTGAGAATCTTGTATCCTAACCATTAGATGAATCCACCATCTTTACAACCTCAAGAGAGCGGAAGCTGGGGGATTCGAACCCCCGGTACGGTTACCCGTACGGCAGTTTAGCAAACTACTGGTTTCAGCCACTCACCCAAACTTCCTTACGGTCGTTCGATGTAATCACCGAATCATTTTCGCTCATCTCTTGATTGCGGATGCAAAGGTATGAATATATTTTTATTCCTCCAAACTTTTCGCTAACTTTTTCTCGCTTTTTCTGCATTTTTCTTGTTTTTTATTCGGTCAAAGATTAAGAAAGAGGCCTTCACCTTATTATATATTAAACTTTCGCAAGTTCAGAAGTTAATGGAATTAAAGAAGTAAACACTCCCTTCGGTCGTTCAAGAAGTTAACGGACAATAGCTTTATTGCTTAAACAACAAGACATTTTTATCATAACAAAGAAAAAGGAGATGCAAAAATTCATAAATCTCTTGCCCAGGACGACGGCAGGAGCAAAAATTTGCTGTCGTGTTCTTGCCTATACCGATTATTATTTCTATTTTTGCATCTTATATATAAGAAAGGTCTTATGGGCCTATGGCTAAAAAGAGAAGGGCCTTATGGGCTGAAGACTAAAAAGAAAAGGGTCTTATGGGACCTAAGGCTAAAAATAAAGAAAAGGGCCTTATGAGCTAAAGGCTAAAAAAGAAGGGTCTTATGAGCTGAAGGCTAAAAAAGAAGGGCCTTATGAGCTAAAGGCTTTACAAACGAGAAAAGATTTACAAAGAAAGATAATGATAAGCAAGAACAAGATAAAGCACATCAGGGCGCTCGCCTTGAAGAAGAACCGAAAGGCAGAGGGCGTGTTTGTGGCAGAAGGCCCCAAGACCGTGGGCGACATACTGGTGAGACAACGTGCCTTGACCATTGTTGCCACAGACGAGTGGGTACAACAACACCACGACGAGGCACAACGCACAGACGAGCTGATTGTGGTGACAGAAGAAGAGCTGACAAAAACCAGTTTGCAGCAGAACCCGCAACAGGTGCTGGCGGTCTTTAAGCAGACAGAGGAGGAGCTGACGGCAGACAGCATAAGCAAGAAGCTGGTGCTCGCGCTCGATGGTGTGCAAGACCCAGGCAACCTCGGAACCATCATTCGCATTGCCGACTGGTTCGGCATAGACACCATTGTATGCAGTCCCGACACGGCCGACGTGTACAACCAAAAGGTGGTGCAGGCCACGATGGGCAGCATAGCAAGGGTGAGAGTGGTCTACACCTCCCTACCCCGTCTCGTAGACCGTCTGCCAAAAGACCATCCTGTGTTTGGAACCCTGCTCGACGGCGAAAACATCTACACCAAAGATCTGCCACAACACGGCATTATTGTGATGGGAAACGAAGGCAACGGCATTAGCGCCGAGATGCGCAGCAGGATAAGCCAAAAGTTGCTCATACCTACCTTCGCCACAACGGCCGACAAGGCAGACAGCCTGAACGTGGCTGTGGCTACAGCCATTGTGTGCTCCGAGTTCAGACGTTAAAAGGTAAAAAGGTAAAAGGGTAAAAAGGTAAAAAATAAAAAGAAAAAAGAAGAAAAAGAAAGAAACATAAAGTGATGGAAAAGAAAGATTTTTTAAAAGAGCGTAGCATATCGAGCTGCCTTAAGAGCGCCTTCGATCTCTACTGCTCCAACTTTGCCACTATATTTCGCAAGACATGGATACCCGCGATTGTGGTGTCGATCGTGCTCTCTTTGCAGGCGTTCCTGCCTCAACAAGAGACCATTGTGCCCACGACTGCCGACCTTCTATTGAGCCTTGCCACGGCAGCAGCTACGGCTGTGGTGTTCGTGTTTTTGGCTCCTTGGTTCTGGTCAAAGCTTATCGGCTTGTTCTGCGAGATGACCCCGAAGCAGATCTATTGGAAGAATGTGCGGCTGAACTGCGCAACGACCGTTATGTGTGTTGCGTTCCTCGCCGTGGTGCTCGCGGCTTCGTTTGCTTTGGGAGCGGGCTTGGCTGCTGCCAACATCGGGAAAGCCACAGCCATGGGTGTGGCAACTATAGGCACAATTTGTTTGACGATAGTGTTTTTGTTTGCCATCGTGCCCTTGCTCTACTCTTTAACAAAATATGTTGTAGACCCGCAACACACGTTGCGACAGGCTTTTACGGCCGACTACAGAACGGGAGCGCGTCGTTACGGCTTTCTCTTGGGCACGTCGTTAATTCTGACGCTAATCGTGCTGATTATAGTGTGCGTAATGTCGGTACCCATGATCGTGCTCTTGATGGCAAACCACGCCAACGCCGAGAGCATGATGCTGGGCGACGCATCGGCTCTGCCAGGCAGCTTCAGCATGTTCTATTTTGTGGCACAGACCGCCATGTGTTTTGTGGCGCAATATAGCGCCGTCTGGTTCTTCCTTACAGCCCTCTACGCTTGTGGAACGGTCGACACAAGACTGAACACACGACAGGCTACTTCGGACAACGGGCAAGAGGCTAAGCTTTGAAAGCCAAGGCTATAAGTGGGTGTTCAAAAATAATAGCATAAAACAATACAAAAAAGATTGACAACTATGGATAACATCGCAAACAAGCAGCAACGTGTGCTCTTCATCGATCGTGACGGCACGCTGATAGAAGAACCTGCCGACGAGCAGATCGACGCTTTTGAGAAGCTGAAATTTGTGGACGGCATGATCGGCAACCTCGCGTTCATAGCGCGACATCTCGACTTCAAGCTCGTCATGGTGAGCAACCAGGACGGCCTGGGCACCAGTTCGTTCCCGGAAGACACGTTCTGGCCCGTTCACAACTTTATCTTGCAGACGCTTAAGGGCGAAGGCATAGAGTTTGACGAGCAGCTCATAGACCGCCATTTTCCTGAAGACCACTCACCCATGCGCAAGCCCGGCACAGGCATGCTCACAAGCTATATTGACAACCCCGCTTATGACCTCGCCAACAGCTATGTCATCGGCGACCGCGAGACCGATGCGCAGCTGGCGACAAACCTCGGCTGCAAGGCGCTGGTCTTAGGACGCGACGGGCTGACGTGGGACAAGATTGCGGAGCTGCTCTTTGCTGGCGAACGCACGATAGAGATGCGTCGCACAACAAAGGAGACCGACGTGTTCGTGAAGCTGAACCTCGACGGCACAGGCAAGTGTGACATAAGCACAGGGCTCGGATTCTTTGACCACATGCTTGAGCAGATCGGACGCCACGGCATGTGCGACCTTACGATCCACACCAAGGGCGACCTGAACGTTGACGAGCACCACACCATCGAAGACACGGCGATTGTGCTTGGCGAATGTCTTCTCAAGGCGCTTGGCAACAAACGCGGCATCGAACGCTACGGCTATTGTCTGCCCATGGACGACTGCTTGTGCCAGGTGGCTCTCGACTTTGGCGGACGCGCATGGCTGCAATGGGACACGGAGTTTAGACGCGAGCGCATAGGTGACGTGCCGACAGAGATGTTCATGCACTTCTTCAAGAGTCTTAGCGACGCGGCGCAGATGAACCTCGCCATCAAGGCGTCGGGAACAAACGAGCACCATAAGATTGAGGGCATTTTCAAGGCTCTCGCCAAGAGCATCAAGATGGCGGTAAAACGAGACATCTACCATTATGAGCTGCCTTCGACGAAGGGGATGCTGTGATAGTAAAGGTAAAAAGGTAAAAGGGTAAAAAAGGAATTGAGTATTAAGATTTGGAACGACAAATTATGAAAACATTAAGATATTTGTTTATGGCTTGCCTGCTGGCCGTTGCCGTGTGCACATCAGCACAGACAAACAAACAGGCTATGGACGTGCTCAACAAGACGGCACAAGTGATTGGACACAAGGGAGGTGCAAGCGCCAACTTCACCTTCTCCAACGCTAAACTTGGAACGACATCGGGATCAATAGCCATAAAGGGAAACAAGTTTAACGCGCACACCCCTATGGCTACCGTATGGTTCAACGGCAAGACACAATGGACCTACATGAAGAAGACACAAGAGGTTAACGTCACAACGCCCACCCAAGCGCAGCAGATGACCATGAACCCCTACACCTTCATAAACCTCTACAAGACGGGCTACAACATGACGCTCACACAAAACGAGCAGAGCTATGAGGTTCATCTGACAGCACAAAACAAGAAACGTACCGTGCAGGAGCTCTACATAAGCATTAACAAAAAAAGCTATGTGCCATCACGCATAAAGATGCGCCAAAACAGCACATGGAGCACCATCACGGTAAGCAACTTCAAGGCAAAGAACCAACCCAACAGCCTGTTCACGTTCAACCAGAAAGACTTTCCTCAGGCTGAGGTTATTGACCTTAGATAAAGGGACGCTCTCAAAGGGGAACCGACCCAAAGATTTGCACAAGAATAAGCTCTCAAGAGGTAGCTAAAAATGGGTTGCACAAGATAAAGCTCTCAAAGGGTAGCTAAAAGATTTGCACAAGAAAAAGCTCTCAAGAGGTTAGACAACAAGCAACAAGGAAATAAAGAAACAAGAAAACAAAACGAAAAAGAATGAACACATGGCAACTCTTTAAGCTGTTGCGCCGCCACAGACAGCTGGCGGAGAAGCGCAGCTTGTCAAACGCGGGCAACAAGGCGGCAAAGGTGGTCATAACGCTTATGTCGTCATTCGTGATAGTGTATCTGCTTGGAGCGGCTGTAATGCTTGCTCTCATAGCCAACGACGGCGGCAGATACACCTCACCCGAGATCTTGTGTATGTGCTTGCCGTTCATTTTCGCCCTCGACTTCTTCTTGCGCTTCACCGTGCAGCAGACCCCGTCGCAGATGGTGAAACCTTATCTTCTGCTGCCGTTGCCCCGCAACACATGTGTTAACCATTTTGTTGCCACATCGGTTGTGAGCTGGGGCAACGCCGTGTGGCTCATCATGGTTGTGCCGTTCTGCCTCATGTCGGTAGTGTTCAGTTATGGCCTTTGGCCGTCGTTTCTGCTCATCGTCTATTGCTGGCTGCTGGCAATGGCCAACAGCCAATGGTACGCCATCGTGCGCACGCTCATCAACGACACCATGTTGTGGTGGCTTCTGCCCGTGGCTTTCTACGCCTTGTTGCTCGTGCCGATGGTGCTGCTCGACGGGGCGGCCGGCGACCTGTTCTTGCAGGCCGTCACCATGCCTGGCGAGCAGATTGCTGTGGGCAACCCCCTACCCCTGCTGTTTGCCGCAGCCCTCTTGGCGTTGCTCATAAAGGCTAACGTAGCCACGCAGCAACAGCACGTCATGAAAGAGGTGCAAGCCGTCGAAAAGACCAAAGAGGTGCGGTCGGCAAAGAGCTATACTTTTCTGAACAAATATGGCGACATCGGGCAATACATAAAACTTGAGCTTCGTCTCATGTCGCGCAACAAGAATCCGCGAAAGCTCTTCTGGTTTGCAACAGCCATCGTCGTTCTGCTCACAATTGTGGTCTGCACAACCGACGTTTACGATTCGGCAGGAATGACCATCTTCTGGTGCATCTACAATTTTGTTGTCTATGGAGAGATGATGCTCACCCGCGTCATGAGTTATGAGGGCAACTATATAGACTGTCTTATGGTGCGCCGCGAAAACATTCTGTCGCTCTTGAAGGCAAAATATTATGTCTATTGCCTGCTGCTCATCATACCCTTCTTGCTCATGCTCCCCTTGGTCATCGTTGGCAAATGGTCAATCCTCATGCTTGTCAGCATGGCCTCGTTCACGGCAGGGTTTCAATATTTCGTGCTCTTCCAACTGGCTGTCTACAACAAGCAGACGGTTCCGCTCAACACCAAGTTCACAAGCAAGGCAGGCATGGAAAACAGCTATGCGCAGCTCCTGGCACAGGCCGTGAGCTTCGGTCTGCCCATGATCGTAATTTCCATGACGAGCGCCATGTTCTCAAAAGACATCGCCTACATTATTATAATGGTCATAGGCCTTGTGTTCATAGCCACACATCGCCTGTGGATGCGCAACATCTATCGCCGGCTGATGAAACGCCGTTATGTAAACTTGGCGGCGTTCAGGGCGTCAAGATAAAGGGCGTTTTCCCGCAACAGCAAAACGTCAACCGTTTTAAACAACATTTTTCTTTTACTACACCACATGCTGACAGTTTATAAAGCGAGCGCAGGAAGCGGCAAGACCTTCACGCTCACCATAGAATATATAAAAATGCTCATCAACAACCCGATGAGCTACCGCAACATTCTCGCCGTGACCTTCACAAACAAGGCCACAGACGAGATGAAGAGTCGTATCCTGACAAAGCTCTACGGCATGTGGAAGCAGCTTGCCGACTCGGCCGACTACACCTCGAAGATAAGCCAGGATCTCGGCCTCGCACCCGCCATCGTGGCAGAGAGAGCCGGACAGGCGCTCACGCTCCTCGTACACCATTACAACCATTTTCGCGTGGTGACCATCGACACGTTCTTCCAGATTGTGCTTCGCAACCTCGCGCGCGAGCTTGACCTCACGGCCAACATGCGCATAGAGCTGGGCGACACGCAGATAGAGCAGCAGGCCGTGGACAGGATGATCGAGAACCTGCGCCCCACGGACGAGCTGCTGGTGTGGATCATGCAATATATCACGGACACGATAAACGACGACAAAAACTGGAACGTCATAAGACACATCAAAGATTTTGGACGCAACATCTTCAAAGACTTCTACAAGGAACATAGCGACACGTTGGAAACGACCATCGGCGAAGCAACGTTTTTTGAGCGTTACACCTCCACCCTGCGCACCTTGGCAAAGAATGCTGAACAACGCATGAAGAATGTGGCAGACGAGTTTTTTGCCGCCATCGACAACGCGGGCTTCACCATAGACGACCTTGCAAGCAAGAGCCGTGGAGCCGCCTCGTTCTTTATAAAGCTGCAACGCGGCGACTACAACCCCTCGGCCTTCAACGACAAGAAGACGGGCGAGCTGCTCGCAACCTACCGTAAGGCTCTCGCCGACCCCGACGCATGGCTCACCAAGACAGCCCTTAAAGGGCCAAACGGCACGTTGCTGAAAGCCCTCGCTCACGACAAGCTCACGCCCCTGCTTGAAAAGGCCGAGAGCACGCGCCGACGCGAGTGGAACAACTATCAGGCCTCGCAAGAGGTGCTGGCACACATGCACCAGCTGCGTCTGCTCGGAAGCATAGCGCAAGCCGTGCGCGAAGACAACATTCAGCACAACCGCTTCTTGCTGAGCGACACACAATATATGCTCCACCGGCTCATCGGACAGGACGACACGCCGTTCATCTATGAGAAGATAGGCACGCAGATCAACCACATCATGATAGACGAGTTTCAGGACACAAGTACCATTCAATGGGCCAACTTCAAGGTATTGCTGCTCGAGTGTCTTAGTCGTGAGGACAGCGGAACAAACCTCATCGTGGGCGACGTGAAGCAGAGCATCTACAGATGGCGCGAAGGCGACTGGCGCTTGCTCAACAACATAGACGCCCAGTTTAAGGACACGCCTTACACACCTCATGAGGACAGTCTGAAGACCAACTATCGCTCGGAGCGCAACATTATAGATTTTAACAACTCGTTCTTCACACATGCTGCCATGCTTGAGCGCCAACGCATTGCCGATGCGGGGTCAGACGTGATGGCGGCGCAACTTGAGAAAGCCTACTCGGACGTGGTGCAGCTCATACCCGCCAACCGTCCGCGGCCTAAGGTGGGACGAATAGAGGTGCAACTGTTGCCGCGACAAGCCGACGACGAGACCGACACGACCACGCTCATGATGGAGCGTGTCACGGCAACCATATCGAGGTTGCTCAGCGAGCATGTGCGTCCTCGCGACATCGCCGTGCTCATGCGCCGCAACGAGGATGTGCGCACCATAGCCCGCTACCTGTCTGACCACCTGCCTGAGGTGCCTGTGGTCTCGGGCGAGGCTTACCGTCTTGACAGCAGCATAGCCGTGAACGCCATTATCTGGTCTTTGCGTCTGCTCCTCCATCCTACCGACGAGATCATGCAGGCAAACGTGGCATGCTTCTATAAAAAATATGTCGAGAGAAGGGAACAGGACGAAAAGAAAAAACGCACAGGCAACGAAGAGAAAGGCTTTACAGGCAACGAAGAGAAAGGCTTTACAGGCAACGAAGAAAGCTTTGTAAGCAACGAGACCGACGGCTGCAAGAGCTTCGCCATAACCAGCGCCGCCGCAAGCCAAATTGCGGACAGGCTGCTCTTTGGCGATACCGACCTGTCAGCCCTTCCGCTCTTTGAGCTTGCCGAGCATCTGCAACGGCTTTACAAGCTCGACGAGATAGAGGGTCAGAGCGCGTTTGTGTGCGCCTTCTTCGATGTCATAAACAAGTTTGCCATAGACAACCCGTCCGACATAGAGGGGTTCCTTGAACAATGGGACAACAGCTATTGCGACCTGACCATACAGACCGACGATGCCGACGGCATACAGTTGCTGAGCATACACAAGAGCAAGGGTCTGGAATATGACAATGTCATTATTCCGTTCTGCGACTGGAAGATGACGCTCCCTGGCCTCATCTGGTGCCAGCCACGCACGGCTCCCTTCAACGAGCTGCCGCTGGTGGCTGTGAGCAACATTGTGAGCAGAATGGCCGGCACTTGTTTTGAGCACGACTGCCTGGAAGAATCGTTCGAAAACATTATCGACAACCTCAACATGCTCTATGTGGCTTTCACCCGTGCAGGCAAGAACCTTTTTGTCTATGGACGACGAGCCGACCAGCAGTATCGGTCAAACCTCTTGGAGCAATGTCTGCCCCTCATAGCTGCCGACCTTGAAGGAGCTGAGTTTGAGGGAGCCGAAGGTCCCGACGACGAGGTGCGCTTCGCTTACGGCACATTAGCCAAGAAAGAAGAGAAGAAACAGGAAGAAAAAGAGCAAGGAGAAGGCTCTAAAAAAGAGGCGCAGGAAGGAAAGAAGGCAGGAGAAGCTCATTCTCGCCTTTCGGCAGCCAAGCCTAAGCAAGCCAACGTGTTTCTTGCCGAGAAAGAGCGCATAGACCTCGACTTCAACACCTACCCCAGCAAGGCCACGTTCCGTCAGAGCAACGACAGCAGAGAGTTTGTAAAGGGCGAGGACGAGGAGCAACAGATTTCTTACATAAAGAAGGGCAACATCATGCACGGCATCTTCTCGGAGATGCGTACAGCCGACGACCTGCCAAAGGTCATGAAGAGCTATGTGGAGCGCGGCTTGCTTGCCGATGCTCCCATTACCCCCGAGGCCATAACCTCACTCATGTCGAGCCGTCTGGCTTGCAGGCAGGCTGCCGACTGGTTCGCCCCGGGGTGGCGTCTGTACAACGAGTGTACGATCCTCACACGCGACCCCAACGATCCGAACAAGATGAAGGAGTATCGTCCGGACCGTGTGATGGAACGCAACGGCCGCTTCGTGGTTGTCGACTTCAAATTTGCCTCTCCTACCGACGAGCACAAGCAGCAAGTAGGCCTCTACATGGCTATGCTCAAACAGATGGGACACAACGATGTGGAAGGCTACCTGTGGTACGTCTATCCCAACAGAGTTGTTAAATGTTAAGGTCTTAATTTGCAGAACCCTCCTTTAAAGAAAGAGAAGGAGACGAAGAAAGAAGAAGAAGAAGAAGAAGACAAAGACGACGAAGAAGATAGAAGGAGAAGAAAGGAGAAGAAGGTGGAGGACAAGACGGAGGAGGAGAAGAAAAAAGAAGAAAAAAGAAGAAAAAAGAAGAAAAAAGAAGAAAAAAGAAGAAAAAGAAAAGAGAAGGAGAAAAAAAGAAAGAAGGAGAAAACATATATATGAGCAAAACATTCCTTGAGCTTGTCGCCGCCGACCTGCTCAGCCGATTCGATAAAAACATGTCGCGCGTGGCCGTGGTGTTCCCAAACAAGCGTGCCTCTCTGTTTCTGAACCGTCATTTCTTTGAGATGACGGGAGGAGAGCCCATGTGGACTCCTGCTTACATGACCATCAGCGACCTCTTCCGCCGCCACTCGTTGCTGACCGTGGCAGACCCCATAAAGCTTGTGTGCGACCTTCACAAGACCTATGTGGAGTGTACCAAGTCGAAGGAGACGATAGACCATTTCTACAGTTGGGGCCAACTGATGCTGTCCGACTTTGACGATGTCGACAAGAACCTTGCCGATGCCGACAAGGTGTTCCGTAACGTGGCCGACATTGCCGAGATTGAGCGAGACCTCACCTATCTTGACGAAGAGAAGCAAGCCATCCTGAAAAGGTTCTTTGCAAGCTTCGCCCAAGAAAACGCAGGTCAAAGCGCTTCAGGCGAGAGCGAACTGAAGAAGCGGTTTGTCAACCTGTGGCAACACATAGGCACCATCTACACACGGTTCAACCAACGGCTGAAAGAGCAGCACCTCGCTTATGAGGGTGCCCTCTACCGCGACGTGGTCTCCAACGCAGAAGCCGAGACGTTCAACGAGTTCGACACCTACGTCTTCATAGGCTTCAACATGCTTCAAAAGGTGGAGCAGCAGCTCTTCAGCAAGCTGAAAAAGGCTGGCAAGGCCCTGTTCTATTGGGACTATGACACCTATTACATGCCGCGCAAGGGACAGCCCGACAACGAGGCGGGCCATTTCATAGCCCAGTATCTGGAGCATTTTCCCAACGCCCTTGAAGAAAACGGAACCAGCCGCGCCGCCCTCTACAGCAACCTCAAGCGCAAGCCACACATAACCTTTGCCGAAGCCTCCACAGATACGGTACAGGCAGCCTACATGAGCAGTTGGCTAACCCAAGAGGGCAAAGGGCGCATAGAGGCCGGCAGCTCAACAGCCGTGGTGATGTGCGACGAGAACATTCTGCAAACCGTCATGCACGCCCTGCCAGACGAGGTGGAGAAAGCCAACATAACAACAGGTTTCCCCCTGCAACAGACATCGGTGGCCTCGCTCATGAGCATGCTCATAGACCTGCAGACCAACGGCCACAAAGCGGGTAGCGACAAATACAGCCTGCACGCCGTCCTTCGCGTGTTGCGCCACCCCTTCAGCACCATAATATCGCCCCTGGCGCCAGAGCTCATAAAGCGCCTCACATCCGACGCAGAGGCACGCACCTATTATCCCTCCCGACAGCAGCTTGCCGTGGACGAGGGCACGGCTCTCATCTTTGCCGACCTCGCCCCCTCGCCGTGTAGCGAAGCCGAAGCCAACCGCAACCTCTTTGCCTGGCTGCAGAAGGTGCTGAAGCATGTGGGCACACAATGTGCGTCAGACGATGCGCTCTTCACGGAGAGCGTGTTCAGGATGTACACGCTTGTGAGCCGGCTGTTAGAGCTTATCGACAGCGGCGACCTGCAAGCCGACCTCTCAACCCTTGAGCGCCTCTTTGCCCAGCTCATAGGCGGCACCTCCATTCCGTTCCACGGCGAACCGATAGAGGGAATACAGGTCATGGGTGTGCTCGAGACCCGCAACCTCGACTTTGAGCACCTGCTCATTCTCTCCTGCAACGAGGGCAACATGCCGAAGGGCGTGAACGACGCTTCCTTCATTCCCTACTCCATACGCAAGGCTTACGACCTCACGACCGTTGACCACAAGGTGGCCATCTATGCCTACTATTTCTACCGTCTGCTGCAACGCTCTGCCGACGTGACCATAATTTCATCGACGGTAAAGGACGCGGGCACCCCGTGCGAGAAGAGCCGTTTCATGACGCAGCTCATGGTGGAGAGCGGAATAGACATACGTCACATCAGCCTGAGCGCACGCCACGCCGCAACGAGCTTCACGCGCCACGCATGCATAGAGAAGACGCCTGAGATCATGGAAGAGCTGAAGACCATCAGCTACCTGTCGCCCACGGCCATAAACCGCTACCTCACCTGTCAGCTCACGTTCTATTATAACAACCTTGCACACATTCATGAGTATGACGACGACGAGCAGGCCGAGCTCGACGACCGCACCTTCGGACTGATCTTCCATGCTGCCGCCGAGAGCATCTACAACACCATCGCGCCAACAGGCCTCGTCACAACCACGGCCATAGACCAGTTCCTGCGCCAGCACCATGCGGTCCTGCAACATGTCGACCACGCCTTTGCCAAGGAGCTGTTCAAGATTGACCCCACAAAACACAAGCCCGAATATAACGGTCTGCAACTCATCAACCGCGCCGTGATAGCCGACTATCTGCGCTCGCTCCTGACCGCCGACAAGGAGAACACGCCGTTCACCATCTGCGGGCTGGAGCAGAAGGTGGAGACAACAATAACCATAAACGAGGGGCTGCCCACGAGCCAGACCATACGCATCGGCGGCACCATAGACCGTCTTGACGCGGTAACAGACAAGCAGACAGGCCACGAGACCATGCGCGTGGTCGACTATAAGACAGGACGTTACCACAAACCCTCGAACGCAGAACAGATAGCGACGGTCGACGACATCTTCACCACGGGCGAGAAGCGCAAGAAGCAGGCGGGCTACTATCTGCAAACGCTCCTCTACTCGCTCATTACGAGCCACTCCTCACGCCACAACCCCAAGGCGTTGCCCGTCAGCCCCGCCTTGCTCTACATTCAGCACACGGCAACCGACTATGACCCTGTGCTCAACCTTGGCCCGGTACGCATAAACGACGTGGAGCCGCTCCGCAAACAGTTTGGCGACAGGCTCCGTGAGCTCATTGCCGACATCTACAACCCGTCGCTGCCCTTTGCTGCCACAACAGACGAGAGCAGATGCAAACATTGTGCTTACAAAGACATATGCAGTTTTTGAATGTTGAATGGTAGCGCAAAGCGCAATGTTGAATGTTGAATTTTGAATTATCAGCGTCAGCCAATTTTGAGTTTTTGATTTCAGTTTTTTTTACTCTGCTAATTTAAAATTGAATAATTCAACAATGCAGCAAAGCCACAACCACTCAACATTCAACATTCAACAATCAACATTCATCACTCAACACTCAACATTGCGCTTTGCGCAACCACTCAACATTCAACACTCAACATTCAACATTGCGCTTTGCGCAACCATTCAACATTCAACATTCAAAATTCAACATTTATTTTGCCACCCCAATAATATTGTGTAATTTTGCATTCTCAAAGAAAAACAAAATTAACATTATGAAATCTGACATTGAGATAGCACGCGAAACCAAATTGACAGAAATACACAAAGTGGCAACCAATTACGGCATTCCTGCCGACGAGATTGAGAACTACGGCAAGTATATTGCCAAAGCTCCGCTAAAGCTCATCGATGAAGAGCGAACAAAGAAGAGCAACCTCATTCTTGTAACAGCCATCACCCCCACCAAGGCGGGCATTGGCAAGACAACCGTTTCGGTGGGTCTGGCCCTCGGCCTCAACCGCATAGGCAAGAAAGCCATCTGCGCCCTGCGCGAGCCGTCGCTCGGTCCCTGCTTCGGACAGAAAGGCGGAGCGGCAGGAGGCGGACACGCACAGGTGCTGCCCATGGACAAGATAAACCTCCATTTCACAGGCGACTTCCACGCCATCACCTCTGCACACAACATGATCACGGCTCTGCTCGACAACTATATCTACCAGAACCGCGACAACGGCTTTGCCATGAAAGAGGTGCTGTGGAACCGCGTGCTCGACATCAACGACCGCGGCCTGCGCTACATCGTCACAGGCCTGGGAGCCAAGACCAACGGCGTGGTGCGCGAGTCGGCGTTCGACATCACACCCGCTTCCGAGATCATGGCCATCCTCTGTCTCGCTACCGACGAGGCCGACCTGCGCCGCCGCATAGAAAACATATTGCTCGGCTTCACCTCTGATGGCAAGCCCTTTACCGTCAAAGACCTCGGCGTGGCCGGCTCCATAACCGTTCTGCTGCGCGACGCCCTCAACCCCAACCTCGTGCAGACAACCGAAAACACGGCTGCCTTTGTGCACGGCGGACCGTTTGCCAACATAGCC
>OLZZ01000479.1_pt1 | contig 17344 bp, 16 predicted proteins | sample 1673571 | NCBI WGS metagenome assembly OLZZ01 (sample SAMEA103958115, study PRJEB25191) | human gut metagenome | biome: human-associated habitat [ENVO:00009003]; feature: intestine environment [ENVO:2100002]; material: feces | place: Germany | collected 2013/2015 | reverse complement strand
GGCGATTTTTGTGGGGTTATTTGACTTGCTCCAGCCCAACATCCGCGCCGGTGTCGATTTCCGTTGGGTGATAATCGCCCTGATAGGCGGCGAAGAGGTCGTCGAGCGTCTGCGGACGGGGGTGCTTGTCGTCAATCGGCTGCTTATCGGTATTTGGCATCGTGATTTATCCCCCTTCTGGAAATTTACGGCGAACGAGGTCATACCTTGCACACAGCACACCCTCCCCCTTCACGCACTGCGAAGAGGGAGGGCGCATTCATTTCCGGGAATCCCCTTACTCCTTCCCGCCGCCGACCGCGACGCCAGCAATGATGAACTTGCTGAGGAAGAGGTAGACGATGATGACGGGGAGAATCGAGAGGGCAATCATCATATAGACCTGCCCCATGTCGAACTTCAGGAAGTCGGCGCTGCGGAGCTGAGCAATCAAAATCGGCAGCGTCTTTTTGTTCGCGGAGTTCAGAATCAGGGCGGGGGTGAAGTAGTTGTTCCACGCGCCGACGAAGGTGAAAATCGCCTGAACCGCCAAAGCGGGCTTAATCATCGGCAGAACGATGCGGTTGAACGTGCCGAACTCGCTGCTGCCGTCGATGCGGGCGGCTTCGATGACCTCCAGTGGCAGGCTCGCCTGCATGTACTGGTACATGAAGTAGAACACCGCGGGGCTGGCGATAGACGGCAGGAACAGCGGCAGGAGCGAATCCTTCAAGTTCATCTTGCCCATCAGCTGCACAAAGCCCAGCGCGGAAACCTGCGTCGGCATCGTCATAATCAGCAGGATGAAGGTAAGGGCGAGCGCGCGCCCCTTGAAGCGGTACGCATGAATGCCGAACGCCGTCAGCGCGGAGAAGTAGCACGCAAAAATCGCCGTCATGGCGGAAACGATGAGCGAATTGCGCATACCGGAGATAATCGGGATGTTCGCGTTGTTTATCACCTGCGTGAAGTTGTTGCACAGCGACGTCCACGAACCCGGCAGGAACGAGAAGCCCTTCTGGATATCCGCGTGCGGGCGGGTTGCGTTGATGATGAGGACGTAGAAGAAGAACAGGCACAGCGCGCAAAGCAGAATCAGCACCGCATACGCCACGATGCGCCGCGCGGTCAGCGCCGCATGGGCGCCGGTCTGCTGGTCTTTTGTCTTGGGCTGCACTTTCATCGTTGCCTGACTCATGCCGCTTTGCCTCCCTTCACAGCCTTCGCCGCTTTCACGGGCTTGGGCTTGCGTTCATCATCGCCGCGCGTCGTGCGCATGATGACCACGCACAGCACCGCGCAGATAACAAACATGATGGCGGACACCGCGCCCGCACGGCCGTAGTTCTTCGACGTGCCGATGAAGTTGTTCAGATACATGACGACGGTCATGGAGGAGCGAACCGGGTCGCCCTTGCCGTTGGTCAAAATCTGCGGAACGTCGAACATCTGCAGGCCGCCGATGAGGGACGTGACGAGCGTGTAGACGAGGATGGGGCGAATCAGCGGCAGGGTAATCTTCCAGAACGTCTGATTCGGGGTCGCGCCGTCAATCTGCGCCGCCTCGAACATGGAGGGGCTGATGCCCATCATCGCCGCCATCAGGATGATGGTGGTGTTGCCGAACCACATCAGGAAGTTCATCAGCGCGACGAGCGAACGCGTGCCCCAGATATTCGAGAGGAAGCGGATGGGTTCGCCGCCGAGTGCCTGAATCATGTTGTTGACCGGGCCCTGATCAGCGAAGAGGGCGAAGAACAGCATGGCGAACGCGGACGCCATAATCAGGTTGGGCATGTAGATGACGGTCTTGAAGAAGCCTTGGCACTTCAGCTTCAGGCGGTTATCGGTGAACCACGCCGCCAGCAGAAGCGAGAAGACAATCTGCGGGATGAAGCCCATCAGCCACATGATGATGGTGTTGCCGAAGTATCTGGGCAGATCCTTGGAGAAAACGTACAAGTAGTTCGTCCAGCCGACGAATTTCGGGCCGACCTGAATCAGACCGCCCTGCTTGAAGAAATACTCAAAGAAGCTGTAATAAATCGTCGAGACGAGCGGATAGAGCTGGAACAGCGCAAACACGATGAAGAACGGCGCGATGAACACATAGCCCCATTTGGCATAGCTGACGGAGCGGACTTTCTTTTTTGCTCCCTGCATCCGGAATCACCAATCCTTCCTACGTTCGTTTGCCCCAATGATGACCTCTGGCATCCGGCGGGCGTTGGGATTTCGCTGCCAGAGGTCACCATTGGAACAGAATGCAATTTTCTTCGTAAAGCAAGCAGGGACGGGCGCAATGCCCGCCCCTGCCGCTTGGTTTGTGATGCGAATTACTCCGCGTCCGGCCACTGGAAGTTCACCAGTTCCGGATACTTTTCGGAGATGATGCTCTCGAACTGCGCCTTGGCTTCGTCGATGGTGGCGTTGCCGTCGAAGTAGTTCTTGAACGCGCCCTGGAAGGATTCGTTCAGACCCTGGTCATAAGCAGAGATGTTGCTCATGTCGATCTTCGGAGCCGCTTCCGCGAACAGCGCGATGTGGTTCTGGCCGCCGAGGAAGGCAGAGGAGTAGTTCTGCGCCAGCTCGTTCATAGCCGCCACGTTGTTGGTGTAGTCCTGCGTGTCCTCGGTAATCTTCTTGGCGATCGCCGCGTCGCAGGTCAGCTTCTGCATAACGTCCTTGATGGTCGCCACGTTGTCGGTGCCGGCAGCCGCGCAAATCCAGGTGCCGCCCCAGTAGTAAGCCTGCGGCCCCTGGCAGACCGCGTAGTCGCCATAAGCGCCGTTGCCGACTTCTTCCTTGCCGCCGTTGGCGACGGAAGTTTCCAGAGAGTTGCCCAGCAGGGTGAAGTTGATGCCCCAAGTGGAGTAGAAGAAGCCGAAGACCTTGCCGGTCGGGCCCTGATCAGCCGCCCAAGTCGCGTCCCACAGGGAGGACTTGTGGTTGTAGCCCTTGTCGGTGTACAGCTTGGTCTGGTCAACCCACTTCATCAGGTTCGCGTCAACGACCACGGTTTCGCCGTCGTCAGCAACCCACGGAGCGGACACGTTGTTGGAGAAGGTGCGGTACGCATCGTCATAGCCGGAGAGCATGTAGTAGCCCTTCGCAGCCGCCTGCTCAGCGACAGCGTTGAACTTGTCCCAGTCAGCCAGCGCTTCCTGCACTGCATCGGGATCGTCGGTGCCCAGCACGTCCTTGGCGATGGAACGGCGATACGCGAACAGGCCAGGGGTCGCCTGCCAGGTGACAGCCTTCAGCTTGCCATCAGCGGAGGTGGCGATTTCCTGCGTGTACTTGTACTGGCCGCCCAGATCTTCGTCCGTCAGGCCGATGTCCGCCTTCACGTCCAGCGTGTAGGGGGAATCGACGTACTTCAAAGCGTAGTCAGCTTCGATCAGGAAGATGTCGATCTTGTCGTCAGCCGCGGCGGATTCCTGCGCGCGCAGGGCTTCGTCCAGCTTGTTCTGGTAGTTGTTGCCCTCGTTGGGGTTGATCGTCCACTTGACGATGGTGCCATCGTTCAGGGTGGTGGTGGACTTATCCTCAGCAATTTCCTTCACTTCGGGATAGTAGGCGTTGAAGCGGCTCTGGAATTCATCGTTCCAGCACCAGATGTTCAGCACCTTGCCCTCGGCGGTTTCCGCCGATGCCAGCGTGGCCGGAACGACCATCATCAGGCACAGAAGCAGAGCGACGAGCTTTTTCATAGGATTTTCCTCCTCTTTAATGGGCGGGTTGTGCCCGCTATATTTCCAGCGGCTTCCCTGCCGCGGGAATACGATGTGGGGTGATTTTTTCCGCCTCCTCTTGCGGAAAAAATCAGCTGTTGGCGGCGTCTGCCTTCACCGGGCAGATGCCCATGGATTCGCCCTCCAGCAGCTTAACCGGAATTGTTGCGGTTTCGCTGCCAGCGGTGCGTGGGTTCTCGATGCGGTCAATCAGGAATTCCGCCGCCTGTGCGCCGATGCGCTTGGTATCCTGCTCGATGGTGGTCAGCCGCGGCTGAAGCATCTGCGTCAGGCGGATGCCGTCGTATCCAGCCAGGGACAAATCCTCCGGCACGCGCAAATTCAGCTGTTTTGCTGCCTGCATCGCGCCCAGGGTCGAGTGGTCGTCCGGCAGCAGGATGCACGTCGGCGGGTCAGGGCGGTTCATCAGGTTCAGCACCGCCTGCATACTCGTGGCGGGGTTGTCGTAGAGCGCCTCGACGACGAAGTCCGGGTTCACATTCAGCCCGTGCTCCTGCATCGCGCGGTAGAAGCCGATGATGCGGTTCTCCGTGACGGAGGATTTTTCGCCGTGGACGTACGCGATTTTGCGGTGTCCCTTCTGACAAGCGGCGTCCACCAGCAGCTTAAGTCCGCCGATGTTGTCCGACAGCACGCACGAGCGGTTGTTGAAGCTGTGGTCGATGGTGACGACGGGCAAATTGCTGTCCACCAGCTCAATGACCTCCGGCGCGTAGAAATCGGCGCAAACGACGCACACGCCGTCCACATTGCGGTATCGGCAGTGCTCCAGATAGGTCATGCCCGTCCACCCGATGTGGTGGTTGATGAAGGTGATGTCGTACCCGCGCTTCTCCCCCGCCGACTTGAACGCATCCAGCACGGAGGCGAAGAAGCTGTGCGTCAGACCCGTGCCGCGCTTTTCCTGGAACAGAACGCCCAAGTTGTAGGAGCGGTTGGTTTTGAGCGTGCGGGCGATGGCGTTGGGGTAATAGCCGATTTCACGCGCCGTGCGCTGCACGAGTTCGCGGGTTTCGAGGCTGATGTCCGCGTAGTTGTTGAACGCCTTGCTGACAGTGGAGATGGACAGGCCGCACTTTGCGGAAACATCCTTGATGGTCACGGCCATGGGCGCCCCTCCTTTCGTCTTTGCTGGAAGCGCCGAGGCGGGTTAGCGTTCTGCTTCCGGGACATGTGATGCTCACGAACCCGTTCGGCTTTTTGCTAAACCGGTTTCGTGATGGTTAGAGTATACACCACCCGCGCGAAAAAATCAAGTGTTTTCCTGTGTTTTTTTATAAAAATTTTTTCCGGATTCTCCATTCCTCGCGTTGTAAACGTTTTCATTCCTGTGTTTTCAAGGGTTTGCGGGATTTTTTACGAAAACGTTTCTCATGCTTGCGAAATCGTTTCAGCAGGAAATTTCGGTCAAAAAACGACCATCCAGTCAGATTTGCTGGATGGTCGTAAGGGGGATTTTCGTTTTTTCGGATTTTGCCGGACGGTGCGCGGGCATTGCGGTCGAAAGCACGCCGTCAGGCTGCACGCGCCCTGATTGCAAATGCGGATGCGCCCGTTCGCCTGCCTGTTCATTCCACTTCTTCCAGCTTCCGCAGCACCCGCTTCGTGTTCTCTCCCGCCCGAAGCCGCGTCCCGACCCGCCGCGCGTTCGCCGCGTAGCGCTGGTAGTCCTCCTCCGGCATCGTGCGAATCAGCTCCGGCAGCTCGCGCAGGCTGTTCAGCGCCACGCCGACCTGCTCCCGCGCCACAAAATCCGCCGCCGCGGCATTTTTCGCAACAATCACCGGCAGTCCGCCCGCGAGGTATGTTGACAGCTTGTGCGGGCTGTTCAGCAGGGCGTACGCGCCGTACAAGCCGGTCAGCCCGTCAAGGCTGTCGCCGTCCCACACGATGCCGAACGCGCCCGAAATCGTCTCCGGCAGCTTCTCCGGCGCAATTTCGCCGTGGTATTCGATGCGCGTTGAGTCGCTTCCTGCCCAGTTTGTTCCATATAATTGCCATTCCAGCGGAACCTTGCCAATATCTTTCAGGTATCCGCTCTTGTCCGCGGCGAGGTTGCCCGCAATCGCGACCACGCGGCTCTTCTCCCGCACAGGGATTTCCCCTTCTGACAGGCAGTCAAACGCTTCCATCAGAATCATCGGGCACGTCACGCCCACCGTGCGCAGGTAGCTTTCCATCCGCTGACTGTGCACGATGAGCGCCTCGAACCCCGGCAGCAGCAGCTGGTCGCTCCCGCGCGCGGCGCTTCCCCCAATCCGCCGGAGCGAGTCGAGGTCGTGCACGAGCGCGGCGGTTTTCACGCCCTTCCAGCGCAGCAGGTGCAGCGCCAGCCGCGCCACGCCGTAGCCCTTGACCGGGAAATACGGGTACTGCACGAGCAGCAGGTCGCCCTGCCGCATCCGGTAGAACGCGCGAACCCAGTCGCCAAGCGTCTTTGCGCCGACTTGGATAGCCTGCCAGGCGCTGCCATTTGCGCTATCCGGCGCGTGGAGCACGAACGGCGCGTATCCCATTTCAGCGGCGATTTGCTCGATGTCCGCGCGCGCCTTGTTCAGCGCCGGCACGCCCGATGCGCTCGTTTTCGGGGTCATCAGGAAGCGCCGCTGAAACCGTTTTCTCTCCGTCAGGGCGATGAGCTTGTCCTCCAGCCGCTGCGCCGCGGTGCCTATGTCGTAGCCCGCGTCGGCGATGGTCTGCGCCTCGTCGCGGCGGATTTCGTGGCGTTCCAGCATGTTCAGCATATGTTCCGCCCAAATCGCCGGATCTTCCGCCGGAATAAACTCCACGTTTCGCGTCAGCTTCGTTTCCCTCGGCACGCTGTCGGATAACAGGCACGGCAGCCCTGCCGCCTGCGCTTCCAAAGCCGCCATCCCGAATCCCTCAAAGTGCGACGGCATGACGAACAGGTCGAACGCCTGCAACAATCGGTTGACGTCATCGCGGTTGCCGAGGAAGAGGACTTCCCGTTCGATACCGAGGGTGACGGCTTTCGCCTCCAGCTCCGTCAAATCCGGGCCATCGCCGACGAGCACGAGCCGCGCTTTCTCCTCGCGCTCATGCAGGTGGCGGAAGGCGTCCAGCAAGAATGTTTGGTTTTTCTGGTACTGTAAGCGCCCAACATGACCAACTACGAGGCAATCTTCCAGCCCATACTGCTCGCGAACCTCGCGCCGAACCTGCTCCGAGAAGCGGAACATCTGCGCGTCAATGGCGTTCGGGATGACCTCGCAGGGCAAATCCATGGCAGGGCACGCCCACTTCGCGCTCTCCATCGAGCACGCCCAAAGGACGTTGGCGTAGCGGCTGAGGGAATGGTGGTTGACGCGATGCAGGAAGCCCTGCACATGTCCGATGACTGATTTATCCATATTCTGTGGATTATGGCAGTGCGCGATTCGCACCGGAATGCCCACCTCCGCGGCTTTTTTCAGCGGCGTCATGTCGTTGAACATGCACTCATTGTCCCAGATAATATCGTATTCGTGCCCATGTTCGCGGAAAAAGTCGTTGATTTCCCGATAATAGCGCATCACATCGCTGCTTCGCCGGGTAATTGTGTATATTTTCCCGATTTTTTCCGCTTCTTTTTGGCACGCAATCGGGCTAAAACGGCACAAAAAGTCGAATTGAACGCGTTCGCGGTTCATTTTTCCACAATACGCCATTAAAAAGTGCTCAATTCCGCCCGTCGTCGCCGTCCAGCCCACGACAAGCACCCGCAGTGGTTTCATCGTCATACTTCCTTTCATAAGCGAAGGAGACGCGAGGGGACGCTCTCCCCTTCGCTCCCCTGCAAGGGCTTCGACCCTTGACCCATTCGCGCGATTTCGTTGGCTACGTTTGCATACAGCTTCCGCGTGCTGATTTTGCGCTGATTTACAATCTGCTGATGTTAATTGGTAAATACACAATCTACCACTTTCGCCATCATCGGCGTGCAAGCGCGGATGTGCCATGACTTTCCAACTGATGAAAGCGTCGCCGCAGCGACGGATAAGGTCGTCCTGCCCGCGATAACCCGCAAGTTACTGCTGCTTTGCCCCCCGCCGGTCGCAGCGTGCCCCGGCGTGAAAAATCTCTACCTATTTACATTGCACTTTCCGCCAAAGCACACGCCAGCTGATTCTGCCTGCGCCGAATCAGAATCGCCCGCCGTGCCAGCGGATACAGCCCGCACCGCAGCATCAGCAGCACCGCCTGCGCCTTTGACCGCGGCAGCCACCGCACACGGCGCAAATCCGCGCGGAACGCTTCCCGGCACAAGCGGCGAATCGCCCCGCACTGGCGCAGCCCGTCGCGAAAGCCGCCCTCCTGCACCACCCCGTGCGTCAGCATCAGCAGCAGGTGCATCAAGCGGTACTGTGCTGCCGCGTCCGGCATGTCCAAATAGTTTAATGTTGGCTGTGCCGCCGTGAGCGTTCGCAGATATTCGCGCACCACGTCTGCCGCGCTGTGCACCGCCGAATCCGCCCGCAAATGGTAGCAATAGGCGTTCACCTGTGCACGCGCAACGGTTTTCGTGCCGCGCAGCACCCGCATCATCCACTCGCCATCCTCCCCAAGCCGCAGCGATTCGTTGAACCTTTCGTTACATATTTCCCGCCGCAGCAGCCAGCCGTGCGTGTGTAAATGCACGGTTGGATTTCGCAGCGCCAAATCCAGCATATCACGCGAAGGGAGGGTTTGAACGGTGCATTCCGGCACATCAGGGGCTTCCGAACGGGTCACAAGGCCCTGAATCGCTTGCGAATCCCCCGCAAGGGTGAGCAGATTGCCGATTGCGTCGGGCAGCAGCACGTCATCCGCATCAAGAAAAGTGAGCCACTCCGATGCTGCCGCTTGTAACCCTGCGTTTCGTGCGGCGGACACACCGTGGTTCCGCTGATGAATCACCGCAATGCGCGGATGGTGCGCCAGCTCGTCGCACAAGCGCGCTGTGCCGTCGGTGGAGCCGTCGTCGACAAGGAGGATTCGCACGTCCCCCTGCATGAGTGCCGACGTAACCGCAAGTTCAAGCGTATCAAGTGCATTGTACACAGGGATGATGATATCGACCATCGGATGGCTTCACCTCCCAAAGCGCAAATTTGTAACCATTCGTTATTTCGGCAACGCTTGTGGCTTCAGCCGCCGCGCCTGTGCATCCACCGCGCCCATCAGCAGACAGAGCCAATAGAGCATTGGCGAACCCGTCGAAAGCATCGTGAAGCAGTCCACCAACTCGCAAACCAGCAGGTAAATTACCGGGAGGGGCAGCATCAGCACCCAAAGCGGCTGATTGCGCTTGGAAATCCGCGCTGTCTGCACGAGGAACATGGCAATCACGGTCAGCAGAATCAGCAGACCGGGAATCCCCCAGCTGACAAGCGTCTGTAAGTACAGATTGTGCGCATGTTGGAAGTATTTTGTGCCGGGAGCCGTGTACAAATTCATCATTCCTGCCGCCAGCGGCGCGCTTGTTCCCGTCAGCAGCAGCTCCGGCTGTGCTTTGAGCAGCCGAAGCGCCCCCTTCCAAATTCCCCAGCGCCCGTTGAACGTGTCCGTAGTGTCAATGCTGCGGTGGACGGGTGTGCTGTCTAATATAACTTCCTGTTCAGCGGATGCTTCCGTCATCAGGTGCGCCGGGAACTCCAGCAGGTTCACGTTGTCCAGCGGGCCGGGCGCGACGGACGGGGCAAGCAGCGTCAACACCCCCGTCAACAGCCCATAGCAGAGGATAATCCCCGCCGCCATCAGCACAGGAAGTATAAGCCTATGGTTTAATTTCGACGGCATATGCACCTTCGCACCGAGGAGCGTCCACACGCAGAACCCCGCCGCGACGCCGAGCGCCACGAACGCCGTCCGGCAATCCGTCAGCGCGAGCGCGCCGCATTGTACCAGAATTGCCATCACGCAGGCAATTTTCGCCCGTTTCGTGCGGCTCAGCGCGAACAAAATCGCGGTCAAAAGCACGGTCATGCCCATTTTTGCGGCAGCGGTCGTAACGTAAGCATTCAAATACAGGCGGTGGTCACCGAGGTTCATGCCGATGTACCACGTCCCCTTCATGCTGAAAACAGCGTGACCGCTGATTGCCGCCCACAAGCCGATGGCTGCTTGACAAGTAATTGCAGTCATCCAGACGGCTATCGTTCCCTTCAAAAACTGCCGAAAACGATTTTCGGTAAGGCAGCCCGGCAGCGGCGCAAGCACGAGGAACGCAATGATGCCCTCCTTGAGGTACTGCCACTCAGCCGCGAGAACATTTTCGCCGCGGATAGCGCTCATCAGCAGCATCCATCCAAGCCCCGCTGTCATCGTCCAGACAAGCGGGGAGCGCTTTTTCCAGCCCAAAATCAGCGAAAAAATGGCGGCAATGATACCAAGGTCGCCCAGATACGGCATAACGGTGAACGTCCATGAAAATTCGGTCATTCGCGCGAGGTTCCACCAGAGGTAGCCCGCCGCGACTGCCATATAACCCCAGCGGGCAATCCGCCGCCCCGTTTCCTGCTTCATGCGCCACCTCCGCGTTCATTTCAACCTATATTATAGCATTTTTCTGCTGCTTGCGCAAGTGGACGCATTTCTACTAAATTCATCACAATAATAGTTATGATTCATATTCTAATTGTTGACTATTTTCGAAACCATATGCTTCGTAGAACTCGCGTTTGAGCAGCAGAAAATCCTCCATGCGCCGCAATAGCACATACAGCAGCGCCCTATCCTCGAACTCGCCACGCGTTGCGGGAAGCGGCTGACGCTGCATCTCTGCCAGCAGGCCATGCAGTGCGGACAACAACGATGTGCAGTCGTTTTCACGGTCATACTCGGCAAAAATGCGGCCAATCAGCGCCCGAACCTCGGCTTCCTGCGGCGGATGCCCCTGTACTTTTTGTGCGTCTTGCGTGACTTGTAGCAGGATTCTCCGCTGCTGGCGGCGCATGTTGATATAGTGAATCTCGCGCGTGGGCGCGTCTGTCAGGCTATTTTCGGCGTTTTTCGCGGCCCATTCATCCGCCTGCCGGAGCGTCTCACCCAGCAAAATCAAGGGGTTACGCGCATCCGCCGCTTCCGCAAGCGCACGCAGCGCCGTCCGCATCTGCTCATCCGCCTGACGAAGCAATGCGTCCAGGCGCCTTTCGTCCGGGTGCAGGTGCAGGTTCGTCAGGATGCCGCAGGTTGTGCCGATGAGGAACAACAAACTTTCGTTGCCAACCTGCGTCCACGTCATGCCGCCCGTGCCCATAAAGTGGGAAATCAGCACGGAAATCATCGCCGTCGCGTAACCCCACGAGCAGGCATAGCACAGCGACGCGAAAACAAAAAGGTAAATTCCGAAAGCAAGCAGCCCATCGCCGAAGAGCGAGAAGCACACGAAGGCGATCAGCAGCGCCGCGCCGTACGCCATCAGCCGCCCCAGTGCCACTTTCATTGTCTCGCGCTTCGTACCCATCAGGCTCAAAATCGCGATAATCCCCGCCGTCGCGCTAAACTGCAGGTGTATTGCGCTGGCAACGGCTATCGCGACCGCCGCACTTCCAGCCGCCTTCAGCCCGGTCAGCAGAAGTCCGCGCGTTCGGTCAGTGTGCATTCTTTTCCACATAAACACTCCTCGACGGGAAGGCGAAAGACAGCCCTTCTTCCGCCATCAGATGCATAACCGCAAGGTTAATTCTGCCTTTGAGTGCGCGGTAGTCGCCGTAATCGGGGGTGTTGACCATCATGCGGACGTTGACGTTGATGGACGAATCCGCGAATTCCTCCAGCACCGCCTGCACGCTCTGCCCATCAACGTCCGGATCTGAAACCAGAAGTTTCGTCAGGTCGCGGATGAACTGCTCCACCTGCGGCGCACTCGTGCGGTACTCCAAGCCAATCGTGAACGCCCACAGGCGCTGGGTGCGCGCGTTCGCATTTTGGATGTATTCGGCGCAAACCTTGCTGTTTTCGACGGTAATGAGCACTTGGTCGGGCGTGCGAATGCGGGTTGAACGCAGCGAAATGTCCTCGACGGTGCCCTCAACATCGCCCAGCACGATGTAATCGCCGAGCGAAAACGGGTGCTCCGCAACGAGCGTGATCCCGGCAATCAGGCCGGAGAGCGTGGACTGCGCCGCGAGGGTGATGGCAAGCCCAACGACGCCCGCGCCGGCAATCAGGCTCGTGACCGGTACGCCAAGGCCGTCCAAACCGACCAGAACCGCCATCACGACGACGACTGTTCGGCATCCATTCTCGAAAAAGCGTGACAACGTTTCGTAGTTTTCCGGCTGATCCGGGTGCGGATGACGATGCAGCATTTGCCAAATAACCGGGATAGCTTCCCATACGCCCCACGCCGCCATCGCCAGCACAAACGCCTGGTAGTACGGCATTGCGTGGCTGAGCAGAACACGGATTTCGTCGCTCCACGGGATAGTTAGCACCGCCCAACCCGCGAGCGTGACGCGGACGAGCCATGCCGCCGGGCGCAGGAAGCAGCGGAGAAGATGCCCCACAAGTGTTGGAATTCGGTCGCTAATCCGCTTTTTTACAGGCATCAAGATGCGTTTCAAGAGCGGAACGGCAAAAACGGCTGCCAGCAGAAGAAAACCTGCGAGTAAATATTGCTGGACTTCGGGCGTCATGGCGAGCGTCTCCTTTATAATAGGTAGAAATTGCGTTGGGAAACGCAGGAAAGGGGAAGCCATTGCGCTCCCCCTCTGTGCTTATTTGCTCTTTTTCTTGCCGATGGACATGATTTTTTCCTTCCACTGGCGCAGCAGCGACACCCGGCGTCCGCTCTCGCGCGGGTCATCGGGAATCTCGTCACCCGCAGCAGACGCGGAAACAGATCCTTCCACATCCGTGTACCCCTTCTGACGCAGGCTGTGGCGCGCTGCCGTCCGCAGAATGCCGTAAATCGTGGCGAAAATGGGAACGCCAACGACCATACCGACCAAGCCGAAGAGATCACCGCCGACAACAATCGCGAAGAGAACCCAGAGCGCCGAGATGCCAATCGAATCGCCAAGAATCATCGGGCCGATGAAATTGCCATCCAGCTGCTGGATAATCAGGATCAAAATCAGGAAAATCAACGCCTGCCACGGATCGAGGAAGAGCAGAATCACCGCGCCGGGTATCGCGCCGATGAACGGGCCGAACACGGGGATGATGTTCGTGATGCCGACAATGATGCTGATGAGCGTCGCGTACGACAAGCCGAGGATGTTCATGCTGACAAACGTCAGTACACCAATAATCGCGGAATCGAGGATTTTCCCGGCGAAAAAGCCGCCGAAATTACGGTTTGCGTCGTGGCAAATCCGCAGGGTCGTCTCCGCGGCGCTCTTCGGCAGGAACGCGCGCGTCAGTACCCGCGCGTGGCGGAGCAGCTTATCCTTCTGCAGGAGGAGGTAGACACTGCTGGCAATTGCTGTAAAAATGGTCACGACACCCGACGCGACGCCCCCGACGTAGCTGATAATTTGCGGCAGGCGGTTCGTAATCGCCTTGACAATCGTGCCAAGCAGGTCGCTCATGCTGGCATTCAGGTTCTCCACCGCCGTAACCGCAAGGCTCAAATCCACGCCCGGCGTTTCCGCGTCAAGTTTCTTGAGCATATTCAGCAAATTTTGCGCATAGCCGTCGAAATTCTGGTAGAACATGACAACGCTGCCGACCATTTGCGGAATAATCAGCACCATCAGCAGCGCAACGATTGCCAAGCCGACAATGTACGCCAGCAAAATGGCGAGTCCGCGGCACTTTTCGCGTCCGCGGAAGAGGTACTTCATCGCCGCTTTAACAATTGGGTTAAGGCAGTAGGCAATCACCACACCGCCCGCGAACGGCGCAAGGATGCCCAGAATGCGGTTCACACCGTTCAGGAAGGACTGCGCGTTGAGCAGCGCCATGTAAAACGCAACCGCAATCAGCGTAATTCCAAGGTAATCGAGGTTGCTCTGCGGCTTTCGGCGCAGCCACTTGTTCTCGTCCATCAAAAATCCCCTCGCTCTCTACCTATTATAATAGTGCAGAAACGCCCGGCTGTCAATCGCTTCGATTCATTTTTAACGTTTTTTTCATTTTTCGGACGTGAAAAAGGGCGCATTCCCGCGAATGCACCCTTTTCTGACAATTTTTGATCTATGGATGATGCCGTCCACTGAAATTTAACTTTTCAGCAGAATTTGCTCCACTTCCGCCAGATTTTTTGCTGTATAAGTTGCTTGTTGGCAACCCGTGTTCTTCCAATCAACAAAGATACTGTCGATTCCGGCGTTGACGGCTGCGGGGATGTCCGCCGTCGCGCTGTCGCCGACCATGACAGCTTCGGTCTTGTCCGTGCAGCCGCATTCGGCAAGGGCAATTTCAATCAGGCGCGGATCGGGCTTGCTGACGCCTTTTTCGCTGCTGATAACAATGTTATCCAGTAGTGGCGTGAACACGCACCGGAAAAGTCGGTTGCGCTGGATAACGCTGTCACCATTGCTGACCAGCACGATTTTCATCTGCCCATGCAGGCGGCGCAAAAACGCCTCCGCGCCGGGCATGAGGTCAGCGTGCGTGCCGAGATAGTGGCTGTAACGCAGGGCGAGCCGGTGTGCGCAGACGTTTTTGGCGGGGTATTCTGCCAGTAGCTGGGCGAAACGGGTGATTTTAAGCGCCGCGTGGGTGGTTTCGCCGCGTTCGAGTGCCTTCCAGAGTGCGTCATTGATGGCGCTGTACCGTGCGCAGACGGCATCGGTCGGTTCAATCCCGGCTTCGGTGAGCGTCTCGCGGAGGGCGGCGTGTTCGGCGGCGTGGAAGTCCATGAGGGTGTTATCGTTGTCGATGAGCAGATAGCGATACTTCATAGCTGTCTCTTCCTAAACTTTTGGGTATTTTCGTGCGTTACTCGTCCCGCTCCGGCGTATAGGGCAAGTCGCGGTCGGCATTCTTTTCCTTCAGGTAGTCAATGACCCAAATGTTGCCGTCCGTGCGCATCCGGGTCAGCCCTTTATAACCCAAAAGGTACGAAATGTGCTTCTTGTCGCAGTAGTTGACGCTGCCTTTGATGACATTCGCCGCGCCGTTGATGAAAATCAGCTGCGGGTTGATGGCTTCCAGGAAGTCATCGCGCAGGCGCACCTGCCCGTGGTGCGGGTACTTGAAGATATCCGCGTTCAGCCCGATTTCCGGCGGATTCGCCGCGAAATACTGCTGCGAGCGGTTCTCGTTGTCGCCCGCGAGGAGCATCCGGCGGTCGCCGTACTGCACCATCAGCATGGCGGACTGGTCGTTCACGCCCCAGGAGGACTTGCGGTACTGAATGACGGTCATCTTGACGCCGCCGTCCTCCCCCAGCGTGAAGGTGTCTCCGTTGCCAATCTGCTCGATGGGGATGTTGTTCGCTTTCATGAATTTAACCGCGCTCTTCATCCGCGCGTTGAAATCTTCCGGAAAGGTAATCAAGAACTTGGAAATCGGCGCGTATTCGTTGACGAACTGAAATCCGTCGATGTGGTCATCGTGCGGATGGCTGTTGTAGGCAATGTCGATGTGGTCGATGCCGAGGGTATCGCAGGCGGTGTAGATGCGGTTGCGCATGGTCGCGTTTTTGGTCGATGCATCTATCATCATGACCATGCCGTCATAGCGCAGGAGGATGCAGTCGGAGGAGTAAACGCGCGGAAAAACGATTTCGAGAATCTTCGCGCCGTCCTCAAAGTGGTATTCAGCGTCCGGATTTTCAACCAGATTGACAATGACAGGCGTTTCTGCCATCGCGAACGTCGGCAGGAGCATTGCCATCATCAGGAGTAACAAAAGCAATTTCTGGATTTTTTTCATCGGAGAAGCCTTCCTTTCCTGTACTTCCCTTCCATTGTAGGCGTTCGGGCGGAGTTTGTCAAGCTGCCGCGAAGATTATTACAAATCAACCGCCGGTTATTCTTCCATCGTGAGATTCTGCAAAATCCACACCTGCCCGTCGGTTTGCAGCAGCAAGCCGCATTCATCCGTGTGCGCGGCGGGAATCGCCATGGCATCCAGCTGCGCAAGGGCGTACGGCGCGCGGGTCGGTTTGGCGGTGATGATGGCGAGTTTGGGCGCAATAGTGGTCAGAAGAGTCTGATTCATGGCGGCATGGCCATGGTGCGGGTACTTGAGGATATCTGCGTGCACATCGTCGCCGGAATCAAGCAGCGCCTGCTGACCCATGCTTTCGAGGTCGGCGAGCATCAGCATCCGGGCATCCCCCAGCGTCACGAGGGCGAGCAGGGAGCGACTGTTGATGGTCTTGCCGGTATTTTCCGGAAGAATCAGCGTGATTTGCGCGTGTCCGAGCGTCAGCATTTGCCCATCCGATGCATTTTCGATCGGCACGCCGCAATCCGCCATTACCGCGAGGGTATGCTGCATCTGCGCGTTTTCGTTCGCGGGGAACGACGTGAGGAATCGCCCAATCGGCATCCGGCGGGCGATGGCCTCGAAGCCGGGCTGATGGTCGTGGTGCGGACGACCCAATCCAGCCGCGTCACGCCGAGGGTTTCCAGCGCGGTTTGGACGGCGGATTCCTCCGCGTATCCGCCCGCGTCAATCATCCCGGCGTGGCCGTCGCAGACGAGAATGGCGGCGTCGGCGAAGGTCATCTGGGGAAAAGCGACGGTGAGGACGGCTGCGTCGGACGGAAAGCGGGCGTCGGCGTCGTGGGCGCGGAGGTCAAGGACAGGGACATCCGCCAGCGCGGCGGACGAGAAAATCAGGAGGATCAGGAGAATAGAAATTAACTTGCGGGTCACTTTTTCCCCTTCTTGAGCGCCTTGCGCTTCTCTTCGAGACGGTCAAGTTCCTGCTGGAGCTTCTCGCGTTTTTCGCGCATATTCGCCTGCAATTCGTCGTGCTTCGCCTTCAGGCGGGCAAGGTGCGCCTTATTGTAGAATTGCACCTCCGGGAAAGCGTGCAGCGGGTGGCGGAGCAGGAAGCCCTGCGCCATGAGCGCCTCGCGAACCGCCTTGGTGATGGCTTCGGTGTTGTCCGCGCGGACGGATTCTGCCGCGCCGCGAATCTTTGTCAGCACGCCCGCGGAAATCGCGACGTCAGCAATCAGCAGCGCCGTCAGCGTGATGCTGATGACATCCAGCCAGACGGGCGGGATTTTGGCGAACAGGCCAAACGCAAAGGGTTTCAGCACCTTGACGACGAACACGCCCATCACCCCGAACGCCAGCAGGTTGCTCGCGCACACGCGCCCGTTGATGTTGAAGCGCTTCTGGGAGTAGTCCCACCAGCGCGCGTGGAACAGTTTTTCCATCAGCCAGCTGGTGATATATTCCAGCGTGCCGCAAAGGACGAGGGCGAGCAGGAACGTCGACTCGACCTGTGTTGTCCACAGGGGCAGAAAGTACGCCATCAGCACAGCGCCCGTGCCATAAATCGGGCACAGCGGGCCGAGCAGAAAGCCGCGGTTGATGAAGCGCCCGAACTGCACGAGCTTACAGGTGACCTCCATGCACCAGCCGAGGAAGGAGCAAGCGAAGAAGAGGAGGACATACATTTCAATTTCTATCCACAAGGCGGTGATTCCCCTTTCGATATGGGTTCATAAGTGAATCATAGCACAAGACGAGGGATTACGCAAGGGGGGGAGACGA
>OLZZ01000465.1_pt1 | contig 17616 bp, 10 predicted proteins | sample 1673571 | NCBI WGS metagenome assembly OLZZ01 (sample SAMEA103958115, study PRJEB25191) | human gut metagenome | biome: human-associated habitat [ENVO:00009003]; feature: intestine environment [ENVO:2100002]; material: feces | place: Germany | collected 2013/2015 | reverse complement strand
ATGCAGGAATACCAACGAATCACAATTACTTAAATATCAGTATTATAAGGAAAATATTAGCCAACTCCTATATAATTTCCAAAACAAAAGTTAGTCAACTACTATATAGTATCCAAAGCTAAATATGACTTTCCCTTGAAAATGCCCATCAAGTGGCTATAGGCAAGTGCCACGCTCCACCTAAGAATTTTGGTAACGTGCAAAATTCTGGTGGAGCGTGGCATCGCCTATCATTGACTTCGCTATCAGACAATGGACGCTTCGATGGTTGGTGAGCTTCATCGAACCACAAGCTCAGCGACCGAAAACCGTGATTAATATTAATGTATTGTCACTCCGCGAGGATGCTGGCCTTGTCGGCGGCGAGCTGGGCGCGGAGGGCATCGATGGAATCGAAACGGCGCTCGTCACGGATCTTGCGGTGGAAGGTAACTTTGAGGTCGAGGCCGTAGATGTCCTCGTTGAAATCGAAGATATTGGTCTCGATGGTGCGCTGGCCGCCGGCACGGACGGTCGGACGGACACCAATGTTGCACATTCCCTTGAACTTACGGCCAAGGGTCTCGGCCTCAACGGAATAGACACCGTTGCCCGGCAAAAGCTTCAGAGGCTCGTAAAGTTGGATGTTCGCTGTCGGGAAACCGATCGTGCGGCCGAGCCGGTTACCCGCTACGACAACACCCAGCAATGAATATTCATTCCCAAGCATAGCAGCCGCCTTCTCCATCTCCCCGGCGGCCACAGCCTCACGGATCTTCGTGGAGCTGACGGTAATGCCACCCGATGGAGAAGCCACGCTTCCAAGACGGATAACATCAAGCCCCTCACCTTCAGCGATTTTCCCGATTGATTCGGGAGTCTGGGGATCGCAACCCATACGATTGTCGTAGCCAATCAGAATCGCTTTCGCGCCGAAACGAGCTATGAGGACATCACGGAGATATTCCTGAGTGGTCAGTCTGCTGAATTCCTTGGTGAAAGGCAGCACCTCGACGTGGTCCACGCCAAGCCCTTTGAGCAACGCCTTCTTCTCCTCCAGCGAGGTCAGAAGCCGCAGGTTCCGGGCATCGTCCTGAAGCACGTTGCGGGGATGAGGCCAGAAAGTGACGACCATACTTTGGTCGCCCCTCTCCCTGGCCTCGCTCACAAGCCGCTCAATCACAAAACGGTGCCCGATGTGGACACCGTCAAAGAATCCGGTCGCTATAACCATTTCACTAATTCAAAATCCTGTCTGTGAGGCAATAACGGGTTCTTGGCGTACATTCTGACAGCCACCTGGTACATACCCGTCCTGTCCGGAAGGATAGACGCGCGGTACTTGGCGACACCATCATTGAACTCAACCACGTCAAAGTCACACTTTTCCTGAATATGCAGCTGATGCTTCACGTCAGTCGTCGCGAACAGCATCTCCACTCCGATGTCCTCTGGAGAAAGGTCTCCAAGATTCAGGACAACCTCTGAGGTCAGTGAGTTGGACTCGGAGAGACTGTAGGAAGAATCAGGCTGGGTCTGGGAGATCACCTCTATGTTCTGCCACTCACGACGGAGCCTCTTCTTCCAGGCCGAGATCTCACGGGCCATCTTATAGTCATCGGCGATCATCTTGTCGGAACGTTCAGACTGCGGATTGTAGTACTGGTTGCAGTAGTCAGTCAGCATTCTGTTGGTGGTGAAGTTGTTGGCCACCTGGGCGACAGTATTCTTGATGTAGCCGACCCAAGTCGGAGACAGTCCGAGGGACTTGTCCACATCGTAGTAAGCCGGAGCGATCTCGTTCTCGATGGTCGTGTAGATCGTGGCGGCGTCAAGTTCGTTCTGATAGTTCTGGTCATCGTACGTACGCTCCAGAGGGAGAGCCCAGCCGGCGCCCGGCTTGTAACCCTCGACCCACCAGCCGTCAAGCACGGAGAAGTGCATCACACCGTTCATAGAGGCCTTTTCTCCGGATGTTCCGGAAGCCTCCAGAGGTCTTGTAGGGTTGTTCATCCACACATCGACACCCTGCACAAGTCTTTTGGCGATGGAAATGTCGTAGCCTGGGATGAAGACGATCTTGCCGATGAAGCGGTCCAGCTTTGAAATCTCGATGATCCTCTTGATGAGATCCTGGCCGGCCTTGTCGGCAGGGTGAGCCTTGCCGGCGAACAGGAACTGGACCGGATGCACCGGATCGTTGACAATGGCGTCAAGCCTGTCAAGGTCAGAGAACAGAAGGGTTCCTCTCTTGTAGGTCGCGAAACGGCGGGCGAATCCGATTGTCAGAACATCGTCACGAAGGTTTTCCTTGATCGCCACAATCTGGCTTGGAGAGTAGTGGTTGCACTGTGTCGGGTCGGAAATACGCTCCTTCACGATGTCTATCAGCCTCTTCTTGAGGGTCTTTCTTGTCTCCCAGATCTCAGAATCAGGCACTTTGTAGATGCCCTCGAAGCAAGACTTGTCGTAGTGGTGCGTGGCGAACTCAGGACCGAACACACGGGCGTGGATCTTCTTCCACTCGGCCGCGGCCCAAGTCGGGTAGTGGACACCGTTGGTCACGTAGCTGATGAACAGTTCCTCAGGCTGATAGCCAGGATAGATGCTGCTGAATATCTCCTTGCTGACATCCCCGTGCAGCATTGACACACCGTTCACATTCTGCGAAAGGTTCGCCGCAAGGAAGCTCATCGAGAACTTCTCGTTCACATCGTTGCCGTTCACCTTGCCGAGAGCCATCATCGTCTCCCAGTCAACCTTCAGTCGCTGAGGATAATGGCCGATGTACTTTCTGAGCAGTCCCTCATCGAAAGCGTCGTGTCCGGCCGGCACAGGAGTGTGCGTGGTGAAGAGCGATGAGGCCCTTACGACCTCGACAGCCTCGCCGAAGTCGAGGTTGTCATTCTGAATATATTCACGGAGCCTCTCAAGCCCGGTGAACGCGGCGTGTCCCTCATTGCAATGGTAGATCTGCGGATTGATGCCGAGATTTCTGAGGGCCCTGATGCCGCCGACTCCGAGCAGAAGTTCCTGCTTAAGACGGTTCTCCCAGTCGCCGCCATAGAGGTGATAGGTCACCTGACGATCCTCAGGAGAGTTTGCCTCATAGTCAGTGTCAAGCAGATAGAGGTCGGTACGACCCACGGCCACCTTCCAGAGACGGGCTGTGATCGTGCGACCCGGGAAGGCCACGTTTGTGGTCATCCAGTTACCCTCCGCGTCCATGACCGGCTCTGCAGGGATCTTTGTGAAGTCCTGCGCGTCGTAACGGGCGACCTGCTCGCCCTGACCGGTGATGATCTGGGTGAAGTAGCCGTAACGGTACAGAAGTCCGACAGCCACAAGGTTGACGTTCATATCGCTGGTCTCCTTGAGGTAGTCACCTGCCAGAAGTCCAAGACCTCCGGAGTATATCTTCAGCGATGTGTCAAGACCATATTCCATACAGAAATATGCGATCGAAGGGTTGGTGCGCTCGGCCTTGAGTGCCATATAGGCGTTGAACTCGTCCATCACGGACTTGAGTTCGCCGAGGAAGGCCTCATCCTTCGCCAAAGCCTTGAACCTCTTGAGGCTCACAGCGTCAAGCAGAGCCATCGGGTTGTGGCAGGTGTTGTGCCAGATCACCGGATCAATAGACTTGAACAGGGATTTGGCGGACTCGTTCCAGCACCACCAAAGATTCTTGGAAAGTGTCTCAAGTCCTGAAAGAGCGTCTGGAAGATGACGGGTCACCATCACGCTCTTCCAAGTAGGGTCATTTATAACTATCTTCTTGTATGCCATTGATTTGTCTTCATTAAGTTCATCCGGGAAAGCACCCTTGGCCTCAATAACCTTCTCTATGGCCTTTGAATATGCTTCCTTGTAATACTGAATCTGGTTTTCCCACAGGGCTATCGTGGAGACATCCTTGGCCGAAGCCATATAAGCCTTGCGGCCCTCTCCATCCAAAGCGGCGATCTCCTTGATTCTCTCCACAACTCCGTCCACAACCTCGAAATAGTTGGAATCATTTCTGTCCAGGACCGTGATGCCTGGATGCTCCTTACCGTAGTGCGACCTTACCCAGAGACCGAATCCGGCCAGGCTGGTGGTCAGGGAAGGAATGCTGAACGCAAGGCTCTCCAGAGGGGTATATCCCCAAGGTTCGTAGTAGGACGGGAACAAGGTCAGGTCAAGTCCCACGAGCAAATCGTAGTACTTCATATTGAACACCCCGTCCGTTCCGTTCAGATAGGACGGAATGAAATAGACCTTCACACGGCTGCCCTTGGCGTTGATGAAGCCCAACTCCTTGAAACGGCGGGAGATGACATCATATTCATTGTCCATCAGGTAGTGGGAGACCTGAGTCGTGTACTCCGAAGATCCGGTACCGGAAAGTTTGGCAACCAGATCCTTGTCGGCTCCGTTGTGGCCGGAAGGGATCATTATGAACGCCTGTATGTCACGGCCTTGCGGGTCGGTGTCCTGAAGTTTCTTGAGGGCGTCGATGAACACGTCGATGCCCTTGTTGCGATATTCATAACGCCCGCCGATGCCGATGAGGATAGCGTCCTTGGACACTTCCTCGCCGGACATCGCCGTGGCGACCTCTATCAGTCTGGCACGGGCCGCGCGGCGCTTTTCGTCATATTCCTCATCCGTCGCCGGAGTGAAGCTGTTCTCGAAGCCGTTCGGGGTCACTACGTCCACCTTGCGCTGAAGGAACTGCTCGCACTCCTTCGCGGTGATTTCACTGACGGTTGTGAATATGTCCGCGTTCTGCGCCGATTTCTTCTCAAGGGAGTGGCGGGCGATCACGTTGAACTGGCGGGCCTTCTGGTCTCCGTCGTAGAGATTCATCGAATCGTACAGAGGCAGGTTGTTGCCGGCGATGCAGCGTCCCACAACAGTGGCGTGGGTCGTGAACACGGTCGCGATCGGAAGCTGCTTGTACTTGAGGTAAAGCAGTCCGGCTCCGGTCTGCCACTCGTGGAACTGCGCCACAATCTTGTCGGAGGCACTCAGGTTGAAGTTCCTGAAGCTTTCTATGACCTTACCGGCGGCGTAGCCGAACAGGAAGTTTTCCTTGTAGTCCCAGTTTCCGGTGATGGAATCGACCTGGAAACGCTCCCAGTACTTTGACAGAATATCATTCTGACTGGTAAGGAATTGCTTGAAATCCACCAGAATCGCGATTGGATTCCCAGGCACGTTCCATTTGCCGATCCGCACGCGGATTCCCTCCGAGGCGGCGTGAGCTTTCCATAGACTGTAAAGATGCGTATCCTCGATGAAATCGGGATTGCTTTCTGTGTCCATCCAGACATCAGGGCCGATCAGGATGTGATGCTTATGAAGCTGCCGCTTCAGGTAAAGCGACTTGGTGGCGATCACCGTGTAGATGCCTCCCACCTTGTTGCACACCTCCCAACTGACCTCAAATAAATAGTCTGGATTTGTCAGTTCGTTTGTCATTTATTTCTTTTTTACTTGTTTGGTTGTCTTTGTTTTCGTTGACTTCTTCGCTTCGGCGGCCTTCTTCGAGGTCGCTGAGCCTGTCGAAGCGACTTTCCTTGACTTCTTCTTTTTACCAGCGTCCTTCTTCACGTCGGTCGCCGAGCTTGTCGAAGAGCCGTCTTCCACCTTCTTCCCCGAAGTGGTCATAGCGTCATCGATCCTGATGATGAAGTCACTCAGCACGTTCATATAGTTGATGAACGCCTCGTATGGGGTGTTGTACGGATTGAAGTAGCTGTGAACCTCCCCGTCGGAGAAAAACTTGGTGCTCATATAATAGAAATGGTCACTCTCCTGCAGATGTCCGAAATCCTCCCAAAGGACCGGATCGTTCAGGATGGCAAGCTTCTCGGCCTGCCCGTAGAGCTTGTTGTAAGCGTCCTGCTGGAGCTCGTTACCCAGCCAGGCGGACACATCCCTTTCCTCGTCCGCCCAGGAGATAGGATCCTGCACATCAATCTCGGCGATCGGCCTGAGCTTCCTCGCGGCCTGTGTCGGAGTGACGAACTCGAACGAGCCGTCATTCAGCACGATCTCAGGAAAATACCTCATAAAATCGAATATTCCCGAAGCCTCTTTCTGATGCTCTCCGAAGGTCTCGTAGTCCATAAACAGGTTCACAATGTCCCCGTCGGCGGCCTTGAGCCAGGAAAGGTATTTCTCGCCGGTAAGCGGCCAATCCTTCCACCCTCTGTCGGAGAAGCGGAACGCGATGTCGTCGCTCAGCGAATAGTTGCGCAGCAGCAGTTTCAGGTGCTTCTGCTGGCTGTCGGTGTAGATGTAGTCCGGACTCTTCCATCCAAGAATATGACGGGCGCCCTCAGCGAGCATCACCTTGAAACCGAGATCATATACATCCTTACCGATTGAGTCTGAATATATCAGCTCGGTGTTCCTGAAGGCCGTCGGCTTCACACCGAAATACTTCTCGATCGCTGCGGAATGCTTCTCAACCTGATGCTTGAACTCACCGAAATTGGCAAGCGAGGCGAGGGAGTGGTAATATGTCTCCCCCAGAAACTCCACGCATCCAGTCTGAGCCAGCTGGCGGAAACTGTCCAGCACCTCCGGGGCGTATCTCTCGAACTGCTCCAGAGCGGAGCCGGTGATCGAGAATGCAACCTTGAAGTCGCCTCCGTGCTGTTTGATGAGGTCCAGCAGAAGGTTGTTCATAGGAATATAGCATCGCTGGGCTATCCTGCGGAGGATGGTCCTGCCAGCGAAATCGTCATAGTAGTGGGAATCCTTGCCGATGTCGAAGAATCGGTACTGCCTCAGCCTCGTAGGCTGATGAACCTGAAAATACAGACAGATGTTCTTTTTCATAATATTCCCTTATTTATTATTAACAACTGATTCGTAAATATTCTTAAGTTTCGCTGTCGCGATGTTCCATTTAAGGCGGTTGACCTCCTCGTAGCCCTCCCTGGCCGCGAAATCGGCAAGGGCAGGATATTTCAGCAACGCATAGATGTCGTCAGCCATAGCGTCCACATCCCAGAAATCCACCTTGAAGGCATATTTCAGGACCTCGGCGGCTCCGGACTGGTTGGAGATGATCGCCGGCACGTTGGAACGCATAGCCTCAAGCGGAGATATCCCAAAAGGCTCTGAGACAGAAGGCATTATGTAAACATCCGACATGGCGAACATCTTCTGGACCTCCGCCCCGCGCAGGAATCCGGTGAAATGGAAACGGTCGGATATTCCCAACTTGGCGACGTGGCGGATGCAGCGGTTCATCATATCCCCGCTTCCTGCCATCACGAAGCGCACGCCCTTTGTCCTCTTGAGGACTTTCGCGGCGGCCTCGATGAAATATTCAGGTCCCTTCTGGAAAGTGATTCGTCCGAGGAAGGTGACGACCTTGTCGCGCACTCCCCTCTCGACCTTCACGTTCTCGCGGCCGCTGAAGTCCACGGCGTTGTGAACGGTCACAACCTTCTCAGGGTCAATTCCGTACTTGTTTATGACAATATTTCTGGTGAGGTCACTGACGGCGATCACCTTGTCGGCGGCCATCATTCCCCTCTTCTCGATGTCATAGACACGGCTGTCGATCTGATCCTCGGTTCCACGGTCGAACGACGTGGCGTGCACGTGGACAACCAATGGCTTGCCGGTCAGTTCCTTGGCCGCGATTCCGGCCAGATAGGTCAGCCAGTCGTGGGCGTGGATGATGTCGAACTCATCCTTGTGCTCCATAGCGATCGTGCCGCCGACCATCGCATAGTGGGCGACCTCCTCCATAAGATTGGAGCCGTAACGTCCTGAAAAACGGAACTTTGTGCCGATGCACTTGGTCAGGTTCTCGCTCTGGAGCCTGCGCTCGGACTCGACCATCTCGTGGAACTCCTCCGGATCCACGTACGGGATCATATTCGAGCCGATGCGCACGAACTTCACCTTGTCCAGAAACTCGTCCACCGTAGAGTCGAACGACTCGACCGGGACATCGCTGGCGTTGATGATCTTCGCCGCGCTTTGGTCCTCGTCACCGGAGGCGGACGGCATCACAAACAATGTCTGCACACCGTTGTAGGCCAAGCCTTTGACAATTCCGTAGCAGGCTGTTCCGAGTCCGCCGGCGATGTGGGGAGGGAACTCCCATCCAAACATCAAAACTCTCATATTCCTACTCCTCCTTGTATTTGTTCTTAAGGTACTCAACCTCCAGCAGGGCAGCCGTGCTCAGGGCCGACGAGATCGCTCCGTGAGGCTCGTGAGGCGGGTCTCCGTCGTATAGTTCGGAGAACGCTCCGACCCCGTGCTTGTTCAGATCCTCGTAAAAGCCGTTGACAAGCCACTGTGCCTTGTTCAGGAAGGCGGCTCCCTTCATCTTGAAGCAGACCTCGCAGTACGGTCCAAGGAGGGATGTAAGGCAGCAACCGTTGTAGTAGGCCAGATCCCTGTCTGTCTGCGACCCCTCATAGACTCCCTTATATTCGGAATGACGAGGGGAAAGCGTGCGGATTCCCCTTCTGGTCACAAGTTCGTTGTCAATGACCTGCAGCACCCTCCGCGCGATCTCTGGCTCCACAGGAATATCCTCACCCACAAGGGCATAGAGCATATTCGGGCGAACCTCAAGATGCTGTCCGGCGTTGTCCACATAGTCGGCGAGATAGCCGGCACGGGCGTTCCAGAAGGTGTTCTGGAAATTCTCGCGGATCAGGTCCAGGATGTGCGACCATTCCTTCAGGAAGGCACTGTCTGACGGTGAATATTTCCGCTCCATAGTCACGGCGAACAGGACGGACTGGAACCACATGGCGTTCGTCTCGACCTGATAGCCGGCCCTTTCGGTCACAGGATTGCCGTCAACGTAGGTGTTCATCCACGAGAGGGCCCAATGGTCGAGCTGCGCCCAGAGAAGGCCGTTCGGCTGCATGGCGACCTCGACCCTGCGTCCCGGCAGATAACTTTCAATAATGCCTTTGACGGTCGGGCCGTATTTCTTCCAGACAGCCTTTGGATCAGCGCCGAACCCGATGTAACGTCCAAGGGTGTCGGCCAGCCTCAGCGGAGCCTCCACCTGGGTCGTCCTGTGGAAAAGACGCTCCTGATTGTCAGCGATGAGGTTGTCGAGAATCTCCTCGAACTCGGCCTTGTCGCCGTTGGCGTAGAGGGTCAGCCCAGGAAGGGCCTCCAGAGTCTCCCTCAGCAGACCGGTGTAAAGCCAGGAGAATCCGGCGGTTATCATCTTATGTCCTCCACGGTCCTGCTTCAGCAGATCGGCGCAGTGCACAAGCTGCTCGTGGTACGTGGTGATCTTCGCGGCCTTCGCCACGTAAAAGTCAAACTTTCTCTTCAGTCCCGAAGGATTGGCCAGAGCCACAGACGCGGAGAACACGATCGCGTCCCCAGGCTTCATCTCGGTCTCGAAACGTCCCGGAACGTAAAGATCCTCCTTGCATGCGAACCCGCGGCGATATTCATCGGAATAAGTGATGCCTTTGTACCAGCAAGGAGCGGTCGCGAAGGAGACATCCTTTGTGTTGAACTGCATATTCAGATCAGGGAAGCCTTCGTAGAGGTTGAAGGCCACTCCGTTAGGAATCTCCCAACCCTCCGTGCGGGCGTTAGGGTTCTCGTCGGTCAGGGCGTGGATGTCACGGAACGCCAGGAACGGCGTCAGAAGCAGCTTGACCTTTGCCGGAGCGTTGACCAGCTCGAAACGGATCATCACCTGGTCCGAGTCAGGAACAAGCAGGATGCTCTTGGTGAACACGATCTCACCGACTCTATAGGTGATTTTAGGAACAGGATCAGCCTCGAAATCAATGATGTACTTGTGGCCGCGCGGCTCATAGACGCTTCCGTAGCAATGGATGCCCAGATTGAACCGCTTCCCGTTCAGGATGAGACTCTCATCCAACGAGGACAGAAGCAGATGCTTCTTCCCTCCGAAAGCGTCAATAGGTACGGCCAGCAGACCATGGTAACGCCTGGTGTTGCAAGTCACAATCGATGTGTTGCAATACGCTCCGGTCTTGTTGGCGCAGATGATCTCCCTCTTCAATGAATATGAAAGGTTGACCAACTCTGACTTGTTGAACTTCAAAAAAGCCATATCGGTTAAAATTATTTTTCTTCTGTCTTCTCAATCAGCACAAGGGCACAGCGACTCGGAAGGTAGAGGCTCAGACAGCCATTGACCGTCAGATGTTCCCCGTCTTTTTCGAGCCTTGCGAACCCATCGAACTCCTTGGCATCGGAGTCGAGTACCTTGACATAGTCTCCGGACGGGGCCGGAAAAGCATAGTCGGCGAACGACTCCACTGGATTGAAATTCAGTGCAAAGATAAGGTTTTTCCGCCTGAATATCAAGATTTTCTTTTCCTCGTCAGCTCTTAGAAGCTCAGGCCTGGCCGCAAGCGCGCCGTATCGTTTTACAAGATGGACCATCGCCTTGTCAAAGTTCTGGAGGCAGTGGTATCTGAGCAGTCCGTTGTCTGCCAATGACCACATACGACGGGCGTGCTCGTAGCTCCAGTTGTTCCCTTCGCGAGGAAAATCTATCCACTCCGGATGCCCGAACTCGTTGCCCATAAAATTGAGGTAACCGTCCCCGGCCGTGCCGATGGTGACCAGACGGATCAGCTTGTGCAGGGCGATGCCACGGTCCACGACCGGATTCTTCGAGTCCATATTCATAGAGAAATACATCTCTTTGTCGAGCAGTCTGAATATCAAGGTTTTGTCTCCGACAAGCGCTTGGTCGTGGCACTCCGCGTAGCTGATGGTCTTCTCGTCCGCCCGCTTGTTGGTCAACTCGTACCAGATCTCTCCCGGACTCCATTCCTCATCCTTCTTTTCCTTTATCCATTTGATCCAGTGGTCGGCCACACCCATCGCCATCCTGAACCCGAAACCCACTCCACCAGCCTCGAACGGAGCCGCCAGACCGGCCATTCCGCTCACATCCTCGGCGATCGTGACGGCTTCCGGCTTGATCTGACGGATCAGCAGATTAGCCAGTCCAAGGTAGGTCACGGCGTTCTCGTCCACTCCGGCGTCGAAGTACGGTTCGTAGCCGTTGAAGTCCTTTCCCAGCCCGTGATCCCAGTAGATCATACTCGTCACACCGTCGAAACGGAAACCGTCAAGGTGATATTCCTCAAGCCAGTACTTGCAGTTGCTCAGAAGGAAGCGCACGACCTCGTCCTTGCCGTAGTCGAAGCAGCGGGAGCCCCAGGCCGGATGATGCCCCTGCGGGCCTTTGTAGAAATACAGGTCCTCACGGCCGTCGAACAGGCTAAGTCCCTCATTCTCATTGCTGCAACTATGCGAGTGGACGATGTCCATCACGACCGCGATACCCATCCCGTGAGCGGCGTCAACCAGTTCCTTGAACTCCTCCGGAGTGCCGAAACGGGAACTCAGAGCGAAAAAGTTCGACACCTGGTAGCCGAACGAGCCGTAGTACGGATGCTCCTGGAGCGCCATTATCTGGATCGTGTCGTAGCCCAATCTCTTCACCCTCGGCAGCACATTCTCACGGAACTCGCTGAAAGTGGAGACCTTGCGTTCCTCCGAACTCATCCCGACGTGGCACTCGTAGATGAGGGGATGCGGCCTGCGCAGCACCCTGTCGTTCTTCCACGAATATGCCTGTGTGGGATCCCAGACCTGGGCGCAGAACACTTTCGTCTCGTCATCCTGGACAAGCCTCGTGCAGTATGCCGGAATCCTCTCGCCCCCGCCACCGGGCCACTCGATGAACAATTTATACAACTCACCGTGGCTGAGGAACATCGAATCCAGCTTAAGTTCCCAGTTGCCGTTTCCCGCCGGCCTGAGCTCGTACGCTGGCGTGCGCCTCCAGTTGTTGAACTCCCCGATCAGGTAGATCCTGCTGGCGTTCGGTGCCCACTCCCGGATTACCCACGAGCCGTCAGCACATTTGTGCAGCCCGTAGTAAAGATGGTTGTTGACGCAGGTGGCAAGATCCTCGGGTCCCGAGCCCGTGATCTTCTCCGCGGCCTCCAGAATCCTCTTGTGCCGAGCCTCTATCGCCGCCTGAAACGGCTTCAGATACGGGTCCGTGTCGTATATCCATTTTGTCTTCTTCATAAGCAAGATTCCCTTTTCAAAACACTATAAAGATAGGAATATTTTATGACATTCAGCCCCTATGGTGCGATTTGTGTAAAAAACGGAAAAACAGTATCTTTGTGAGATTGTACCCTCAAGGGAATATGAAAGTGAAAGAGACTTTGAAAAGAATATGGTTTCCGGTGGTTGTGGTGTGCGTGATCGTACTTCAGGCCATCGGCATGGGAAACCGTCCGCTTGCCGGTGATCCAGGCTATGGTTTTATCATGGCTGAAAGACCGCTGCAACCGGACACGATCCACTATAGGAATCAGTTCATCGGCAACGCGGCCGGCAAGGAGGACACGACCCAGTTCGTCCTCGCACCGATCGACACGACACCCCAGCTGACGGCGAGGGACACCATATTCCCGCCTGACTCACTGAAAGAAACCGATCCGTTCCGCTACAAATATTATGTGGCTCTTCTGGACTCCCTGACCCACAAGATTGTTGTGGATTCCTTGAAGACCGCCGGAGACACCCTCGACTGGCCGAGGATCGATTCACTCTATTACCTTGACTCCGCGATCCGGAAAAAGGCCGAGTTCGACGCTTGGTACGCCGCTCTCTCCAAGACGGAAAGGAAAAAGTACGATTTCGAGGTGAAGGAAAAGATCAAGAAGCACATAGCGGACAGTGTGCTCAACGTGAAGGACAGCCTCAAGGCGCACAGGGACAGCGTCAAGGAGGCCACCCCGAGGATTCTTGAGACTTTCGCATTTCCGGACTCCCTTCAGTACAAACGGATCATCCAATGGACACATGAGCGGGAGTTCCACAAGATGGATGTCAAGCAGCCGGACACCAGTTACAATCATTGGCTGCACGACTACCCGTTCTACCGCAAAGACGTGAATGCCACATGGCTGGGTGTCGCCGGTTCGGCATTGCAGTACTACAACTGGTTCAACCGGACAAGCGAGAACGGGGTGTCGTTCTACAATCCTTACGAGTCATGGACTTATTCCACGAAGACACTCCCGATGTACAACACCAAGACACCTTACACAGAACTGGCATATTTCGGGACCATCTTCGCGAACGCCCAGAAAGAGTCCGACAACCTGCACATCCTGACGACACAGAACATATTCCCGGAACTGAATTTCACCCTTGAATATGACCGATTCGGCGGCAACGGCATCATGCAGGGCGAGAAGACCACCAACAAGACGTTCGTGACTTCGGTCAACTACCTGGGCAAGCGCTACATGATGCACACCGGCTACATCCACAACAAGGTGATAAGGAAAGAGAACGGCGGAACCAGCGACAATTCTATGGTAAGGGACACGACTCTCGATGCCAGGGAATATCCTATAAACCTGAACAACGCCTCGACCGATCTCATCAGAAACACTTTCTTCCTTGACCAGCAGTACAGGATTCCGTTCACATTCATCAGGAACATCAAGGACCGCAAGATCGACAAGGCGTTCAAGGATAGCCTGCTGGCCTCAGGGGACACCGCAAGGATAGATTCGCTTGACGTGTTCCTCGCACGGAGAAGAGCCGCGAGAGAAGCCGCCGACACCCTCGGGGACAACAACATCACAACCGCGTTCATAGGACACAGCAGCGAATATTCCGTGTTCCGAAAAACTTATGCGGACCAGATCACCGACGCGGCCGGGAAAGCGTTCTACAACGATGTGTTCAACTACAATCCGACCACGTCATTCGACTCTGTCAGAGTCATGAAACTGGAAAACAGGGTGTTCCTCAGGCTACAGCCATGGTCTGACGACGCCATAGTCTCCAAATTGAACGGGGGAATAGGCAACAGGATCCTGAGTTTCTACACATTTGACCCAACCTTCCTGAAAGCGAACACTAACACAGTGTGGAACTCAGCGTTCGTCTATGCGGGTGTGGAAGGTCAGTTGAGAGACTACATCCATTGGGACGCGACAGGAGACTATGTTTTTCTTGGCTCGCAGATGAACGACCTGTCGGTAAAGGCGAACGCAAGACTTGACCTGTACCCGTTCAGAAGGGCGAGGAAGAGTCCGGTTTCCCTGAATGTGCACTTCGAGACATCATTGGAAGAACCTGAATATTACTACCAGCACTATTATTCAAACCATTACAAATGGGACAATGACTTCGGCAAGATCTCCACGACAAAGATCCAGGGAAGCCTGAATATTCCACGATGGAGAATCGGAGCGCGGGTCGGCTATGCCTTGCTTTCCGGCAATGTCTATTACGATTCGACCGGGGTGGTGCGTCAGAACAACTCTCCGATGAGCGTGCTGAGCGCCTCCCTTGACAAGAATTTCGCGTTGGGCCCGGTTCATCTTGACAACCGGCTTCTGTTCCAGATCTCCTCCGACGATGAAGTGCTCCCTTTGCCGACACTGGCCGTCAACTCAAGACTGTATCTCCAGCTGAACATCAAGAAAAACATCATGCAGATGCAGCTCGGGGCCGAAGGCTGGTATAACACGAAGTTCTATTCTCCGGCCTGGAATCCGGCCGTCGGAGCGTTCTACAACCAGAAGGAAGAAAAGTACAACAACGGTCCCGTCATAGACGCCTTTATCAACGTGCAGTGGAAAAGAGCCTGCATATTCGTGAAACTTGAGAACATCGGCAATGGTTGGCCTATGGACAAGGCGGACTATTTCAGCGCCCATCACTACATCCGGACGCAGACAGCGTTCAAGATCGGGGTTTACTGGCCGTTCTACCTTCAGTCATCCTCCAACAAGACGGTGAGCGCTGGCTCAGGCCTGTCCGGCGGTGGCGGAAGTTCCAGCGGAGGCGGATTTGGAGGTGGATTCAGCGGCTTCGGTGGCGGCGGAAGTGGCGGAAGCGGTGGCTTCGGCGGTAACAATTTCTGATCATGGGGCTGAAAAGGGTGACAAAGAAATTCCTCAAGTACTTGATACCAACATTGTTGGTACTTCTCATCATCCCTATCAGCGAGATCAACAGAAAATCAAACGAATCAAAAGACATTTTCGGTGAAGGCCCGATACGATGCGCGATAAAGTTGAAAGACAAGTTGTCTGACGGGTACCAGACAGGTTACTGCTATGAAATGATGGAACGACTGGCGGCAAGTCTGAAGGACTCAACAGAAATCTTTATGGCAGAGGAGGATGGTGTTTATTTGGACTCACTCCGGCTTGACAGCCTTGGGATTCTGGCGGTACCTACTGTGGAAGTTCCCGAATCAGATGAGTTTATGTCATTTCCTCTCGGTGATGTCCCTATCTCATGGGTCATAAAGTCAGACAAGAGGAGGCAGGAAGAGATCATCCGCTGGCTGAACAATTTCAAAGGAACTAATGAATATGCCTGCATGCTGACCCGCTTTTTTCACGGCTACAACCCTTACCGTAAAGGAGTGAGGAAAGACCATGCCATCATCAGTCCCTACGATGACCTGATCAAGGAGAACGCAAAGAAAATCGGTTGGAACTGGAAGATGTTCGCCGCTCTGATCTGGAGCGAGTCACGGTTCAGGATCCAGGCGAGATCACACCGGGGAGCTGTCGGGCTTATGCAGATGATGCCACGCACAGCCAATCGTTACGAAATCGAGAATCTTCTCGACCCCAAGGAGAACATAGAGGCCGGAGCGGCCTACATAGCCAGACTTCAAGGCAAGTTCAAGGACACCGCAACCGATAATGATGAACTTGTGAAATTCACTCTGGCCGCCTACAACGCCGGGGAGGGACGCATTTACGACTGCATCAAGCTTGCCCGTTCACAAGGAATAGACACCGGCACATGGGAAAGCCTGTGCACTGTCCTGCCCCAGATGAGCCTGGACTCAATACTGTTCGTGGAGGATGTACGGCACGGAAAGTTCAAAGGCAGGGAGACCGTCGCCTACGTGAAAGCCGTACTCAACCGATACGACATATTCAATGGTGCGGAACCTCGTTACAAGGTCCAGCCGACAGACACGGCTCTGGTTATTATTGAGGAAACAGAGGATATTGATGATTTGGAGCGGATCCTACTGAGCCCTGACAGTCTGGGCCGGGTCAACTTTGGAGATGAACAGGCAAGGGATCAGGAGGAGGATCATGATGACGAGCCAGGAAAGGGCGTCAGCGGTAAGCACCGCAGGTAAATTGAGGTGTACCGGTACGAACGGCACGAAATAGTTCTCCGGATTCAGTTTGATGAGGTGAGTCCATTTCTGGATCCCGCACAGAAGCAAAGCCACACCGTTGCCGACCAACATTCCGCGGAAGACAATCACGGAAGCGACCCTCAGGAATACCTTCGCAATGGCTTTATCGGTCATTCCCAAAGACTTGAGCGTTCCGATTGTGGATATGTTCCTGAACAGCATTATCAACAGGCCTGAAATCATGTTGAATCCGGCGACTATGGTCATCAGGACAAGGATGAACAGCACGTTGAAATCTATAAGGTTCAGCCAGTCGAAAATCTGGGGATAGCGGCTGATCACGGAAGTAGCGATCAGTGTGTCATCATCCTCCCCGGTCTTCTCCAATGCGATATGTCCCACCTTGTCAGTGACGGCACGCATTCCGGCATCGGTCTTGGCATCAGGCTCCAACGTCAGCTCCAACACGGAAGCCTCATCGGAAGACCATCCGTCAAGTCTCTGGAGATCAGCGATGTCAGCAAGAACGACAATATTATCGGTGCCGTCCATAACTCCTTCATAGACATCGATAATGTTAAAGTTTCGTACCTTGACCTTTTCTCCGACAAAGTAAGTCAGAAGTTTGTCGCCAACCTTCAAGCCAAGCATATCAGACAACCTGATCGGAATCGAGACACCGAGTCTCACTGTGTCGGATTCAGATTTCTCACGCGGAGTTCCTTTGAACAGAACGCCGTGGATGCTTTCGCCTTTCTTGACGATTCCAGCGCGATAGACAGCCGGAGTGATATCCTTTACTTCCGGAATCGCCTCTATGTCAGGTATAAAACTTTGTTTGATCGAAATCGGGGATGCCTCGCTGATGTAGTTCATATCCACCGGCATCAGCTGCACATCGCCCGTAAGATCGGAAATACCGTCCCGGATCTCGTTCCTGAAGCCGGACGAGACGGAGACGGAAACAATCATAATGAGGAAAGAGACAGCGATGGAAACCACCGCTATCCTTCCTCCGAAACGGAGGCGTCCGGCTATGAACCTTGACGCGTCCAAATAATTATTCCTTTATGAATATGCTTGTGCCGGGACAGGCCACTGAAGCCGCTTCACAACTTCCGGACAATCGCTAATGAATATTCCAGACCTATCCCGATTGAAACTTTTACCAGATGTGAACCCTTTCGCTTTCCGGACGCCACATCGGATCGCCCTCCTTGATGCCGAAAGCGTCGAAGAATGTCTGGAAGTTCCTCAGAGACACGTTTACTCTGTTCACGGCAAGAGAATGGACATCGAGTTTCGTAAGGCGCACCTTCTCCTCGTCGGTCAGCTCCCGCTCCTTCGCAAGCTTGGCAAGCTCGTTGATGCGGTCGATCTTCTTCTGTTCCATCTTGCTTCTCCTTACAGATACCGGCGCAGCAGAATGCCCG
>OLZZ01000457.1_pt1 | contig 17767 bp, 17 predicted proteins | sample 1673571 | NCBI WGS metagenome assembly OLZZ01 (sample SAMEA103958115, study PRJEB25191) | human gut metagenome | biome: human-associated habitat [ENVO:00009003]; feature: intestine environment [ENVO:2100002]; material: feces | place: Germany | collected 2013/2015 | reverse complement strand
CCGCAGCTTTCCAGCACCGACCCCCACGCGCCGGATGCCCTGCACTTTTTCTCGCTGGAGCAGCCGCTGGTAGGCTGGCTCCTGCCGGCACAGTGGGGCGATGGTGCGGCATGGCAGGCGCTGTGTGTGTTCTACAACCCCACCGATGCCAGCAGGACCGTGCCGCTGCCGGTTGGGCGCTGGCAGATGCTGAGCGACGGCATTTCCTCCAGCCTGTGGCGCGGCCCGGCAAGGGTGTACGAGCACGAGGCTGTGCTGATGCCTTACAGCGCTACTATCTTCGGACAGATATAAAAAAACAGGAGCGGATGGAAAACTCTCATCCGCTCCTGTTTTCTATTTTGTTCAGCTGTTGGAAGCCGTCTTTTCGCCCAGCGTCACATTGACCGTCTGCATCTGGCCTTCACGCGCAATGGTGATGGAGAGGGTGTCGCCTGCGGCATGCTTCTGCATCAGGGTGCCAAGGTCGTCTTTCGAGGCGATCTCGGTGCCGTCCACGCTCACGATGCGGTCTCCGGCCTGCAGACCCGCCTTCTCGGCAGGGCCGCCCTTGACCACCTCCACAACGTAGACGCCGTAGGCGTTCACGCCCAGCTGGGCTGCAGTCTGTGCATCCTCAACGGCCAGATAGGTGATGCCCAGATAAGGCCGTCCGGTCACATAGCCGTTCTCCAGCAGCTCCTGTGCCACCTTGATGGCGTCGTTGATGGGGATGGCAAAGCCCAGACCCTCGGCGTCGCTGGAAGAGGATTTTGCGTTCACAATGCCGATCAGCTCACCGTTCATGTTGAACAGGCCGCCGCCGGAGTTGCCGGGGCTGACCGAGGCATCCATCTGGATCAGGGACATGGTGTTCACAGAACTGCTGCCCTGAATGGTGACGCTGCGGTTCAAAGCGCTGATCATGCCGCCGGTGACGGTGCCGCCCAGCTCACCCAGCGGGTTGCCCACAGCCATCACGCTCTGGCCCACCTTCAGGCCGTCGCTGTTGCCCACGGTGGCGGGGGTCAGGCCATCGGCGTCGATCTTGATGACCGCGATATCGCTGGTGGTATCCTCGCCCACGAGGGTGGCGGTATAGTCCTTGTCACCAATGGTAACGGTGATGGTAGAAGCGCCGTCCACCACGTGTGCACAGGTGAGGATGTAGCCGTCCGAGCTGATGATGACGCCGCTGCCGGCGCCGCTCTCCACCTGATTCTGGCCGTACCAGGACCACTGGGAATAGACCACCTGCTCGGTGGTAATGACCACCACGCTGGGGCTGACCATATCGGCCACCTGCTCGGTGGTCAGATCGGTGCCGGTGCTGGACGCTGCGGCGATGCTGCTGTCCGCGCTGTCGGAGCTGCTTGCCGTGGAGGAAGGTGCCACCTGCTGGATGACCACCTTACCGCTGCCGCCGAACTTTGCGCCCACAAAGCCGCCGGCAAAGCCCATGGCTGCGGCCAGCACCAGCGCCACCGCACTGCGTGCGATGCGCCTGCCGGTGCCCTTCTTCTTTTTGCGGGGCGGCTTTGCGCCGGTCTGCGGCTGCACCGGCTGTACCGGCGGCGTGGTGCCGCCTGCTCCGTCGGCCGTCTCAGGCTCTGCTGCGCGCGCCTCCGGCTGCGGGTCATTGTACTGGTTGGCGGTATTCATGCCGCTGCTGCCCACATTGGGATAGCCGGTTCCGCCTTCGGGTCTATTCTGAGAGGAATAATCATATTCCCACTTGTTCTCGTTGCCCATGTTGATACTTCCTTTCCGTAGAGGGTCTGCCCACAGGAGCCATGCTCCTTTGAACTGTTCTCATTGTAGCGGACAATTGTGAAAATCAATCGCTTGCGCAGTGAAGAAACTGTGAAATAAAGACACACTTTCTGCCCTTGACAGCAGCCCCCGCACTTGCTATTTTAGAAGCAGATTCAGGAGGGAACACACCATGGAGCTGCACCGCACGAAGGAGGGCTTTGCCCTTTACAAAGAGAAAACACAGATCGGCTTTTGCACCCTGACCCCGGCCCGAAGGGGGCCGCCATCGCCGCCCTTTGCATCCAGCCCCAGTGGCGGCGCAAAGGGTACGGCTCCTATTTTCTAAAAGAAATCCTGCGCGGCTTTGCCGGATATGACCGCGAGCAGGCCACGGTGTTCACCGCCCCGCTGCCTGCCGATGCCGCAGAGCTTGCGTTCTGGGCAAGGTTCGGCTTTGCGGCAGAGGGGCCGCAGCTGGTGCGCCGCCGCACCCCGGACCTGACAGCCGTCCGGTTCGTGCAGGACTTTTTAGCCGCACGGCTGGGCCGCCCGCGCCTTTGCATCGATGCCACCTGCGGCAACGGCGGCGACACAGCCTTCCTGTGCGGGCTCACCGCCCCGGAGGGCAGGGTGCTGGGCTTCGACATCCAGCCCGAGGCCATTGCATCCACCCGGAAGCATCTGGAGCAGCTGGGCGTGCCTGCCTCCCGGTATGAGCTGCACTGCCAGAGCCACGCAGACCTTTTACAGGTTGTGCAACCCGGTACGGCAGATGCGGTGATGTTCAACTTTGGCTGGCTGCCCGGGGCCGACCACGCAGTGTTCTCCACCGCAAGCAGCAGCATCCCGGCCCTGCAGGCGGCTTTGGAAGCCGTGCGGCCCGGCGGCGTGGTAAGCGCCATCCTCTACAGCGGGCAGGTCATCGGCACAGACGAAAAGCAGACGGTGCTGGAATATCTCCGGGCACTTCCGCTCAAAAGTTTTACCGTTCTGGTGTGTGATTTTGCCAACTGGGCCGAAACCGCACCTCTGCCCTGCATCATCCTGAAAAAATAACGAAAACACTTGCATTATGGAGCGTTTTCGGATAAAATAGGGTACGTATGTGTAAAAATATACTTCTTCCGTCACGGCTGCCGCCGCGATGGAAGAAGTTCCATCCATTTCAGGAGAAATAATAGTTTATGACAAATCGTGAAGAAATCGAGCGCCGCCGGACGTTTGCGATCATCAGCCATCCCGACGCCGGTAAGACCACTCTGACCGAAAAGCTGCTGCTGTACGGCGGAGCCATCAATCAGGCAGGCTCCGTCAAGGGCAAGCAGAGCGCAAAGCACGCCGTGTCCGACTGGATGGACATTGAGAAGCAGCGCGGTATTTCCGTCACTTCCTCTGTCCTGCAGTTCAACTACGCAGGCAAGTGCGTGAACATTCTGGACACCCCGGGCCATCAGGACTTCTCGGAGGATACCTACCGCACCCTGATGGCGGCAGACTCTGCCGTCATGGTCATCGACGCCGCCAAGGGCGTTGAGGCCCAGACCATCAAGCTGTTCAAGGTCTGCACCCTGCGCCATATCCCCATTTTCACCTTCATCAACAAGATGGACCGCGAAGCCCGCGACCCCTTTGAGCTGATGGAGAACATTGAGGAGATCCTGGGCATCAAGACCTACCCCATGAACTGGCCCATCGGCTGCGGCAAGGAGTTCAAGGGCGTGTTCGACCGCAACACCCGCAAGGTGCTGGCATTTTCCAGCGACGGCCGCGCCAACGGCGTGAAGAAGGTGGATGAGACCGAGGCCGAGCTGGGCGATCCCGCACTGGACGAGCTGCTGACCCCCTACCTGCACCAGCAGCTGGTGGACGAGATCGAGCTGCTGGACGGCGCTGCCGAGGAATTTGACCTCGACAAGGTGCTGCGCGGCGAATTGAGCCCCGTGTTCTTTGGTTCTGCCCTGACCAACTTTGGCGTGGAGCCTTTTCTGGAGAACTTCCTGCGGCTCACCCCCACCCCGCTGGCCCGCGTGGACAGCCTGACCGGCGAGACCGTGGACCCCTGCCGCGACGAGTTTTCGGCATTCATCTTTAAGATCCAGGCCAACATGAACAAGGCCCACCGCGACCGCATCGCCTTTATGCGCATCTGCTCCGGCAAGTTCGAGCGCGGCATGGAAGCCTACCATGTGCAGGAGGGCAAGAACATCAAGCTTGCCACCGGCACCCAGCTGATGGCGCAGGACCGCGCCATCGTGGACGAGGCCTACGCCGGCGACATCATCGGCCTGTTCGACCCGGGCATCTTCTCCATCGGCGACACCCTGTGCACCGGCAAAAAGAAGGTCCAGTTTGCGGGCATCCCCACCTTCTCCCCGGAGCACTTTGCCCGCATTGAGCAGAAGGACACCATGAAGCGCAAGCAGTTCGTGAAGGGTATGGAGCAGATCGCGCAGGAGGGCGCCATCCAGATCTTCCGCGAAGTGGGCGGCGGCATGGAAGAAGTGGTGGTCGGCGTGGTCGGCGTGCTGCAGCTGGAAGTGCTGGAGTACCGCCTGAACACCGAGTACAACGTGGAGATCCGGATGCAGCAGCTGCCCTTTGAGCAGCTGCGCTGGGTGCAGAACGACCCCGACACCTACAACCTGCGGGATCTGGACCTGACCAGCGACACCAAGGCTGTGGAGGATATGAAGGGCAACCGCCTGCTGCTGTTCACCTCTGACTGGGCCGTGCGCTGGGCCGAGACCCACAACGAAACGCTGAAACTGAGCGAGTTCGGCAATATCTGAGTTGAAAGAGAGCTGCGGTGCGGGAATATCCTGCAGCTGCGGCTCTTTTTTCATAAAACACAAAAAATACAACAAAGAATGCCAGTTATTGAATGAGCTGCTCCCATTGCGGGGAACACTGCTGGCATGGAGGGAAGTATATGCAAAACATCAACATTGGCAAAAGCGGCATTCAGGTGCCGTTTCTGGGCATGGGCACCTGGGCCATCGGCGGCGGCTCCTGGTGGGGCGACAACGACGACGCCCTGTCGGTAAAGGCCATCCAGACTGCTGTGGAGCAGGGCATCCAGTGGATCGACACCGCTCCCATCTACGGCCTGTACCACAGCGAGACCGTGGTGGGCGAGGCCATGAAGCACATCGACCGCGACAAGGTGGTGCTTTCCACCAAGTGCGGTCTGGAGTGGCGGCACGAGACGCCGGTGCTGCACAAGGTCGTGGACGGCACTGCCGTCTACCGCGACCTGTCTGCCCAGAGCATCATCGAGGATGTGGAGGACAGCCTGCGCCGCCTGCACACCGATCATCTGGATGTGCTGTACACCCACTGGCAGAGCCCCGATTTCGGCATCTACCCGCTGGAAGAGACGGTGGAGGCCATGATGAAGCTAAAGGAGCAGGGCAAGATCCGTGCCATCGGTGCATCCAACGTGACCGCAGACATCATCCGCGGCTACTGCAAGTATGGTCAGCTGGACGTCATTCAGGAAAAGTACAGCCTGCTGACCCGCCGTGTGGAAAAGCAGCTGCTGCCCACCTGCAGGGAGCTGGGCGTTTCGGTGCAGGCATACTCTCCGCTGGAGCAGGGCCTGCTGACCGGCAAGGTGACCATGGACACCACCTATCCCGAGGGCAGCACCCGCAACACCAACCCCAGCTTCCAGCCCGCCCGCCGGGCACAGGCGCTGGACATGCTGGCAAAGTGGAGCGACCTGACCGAGAAATACGACTGCTCTCTGGCACAGCTGGTCATCGCCCTGACCGCCCGCATGATCCCGGGCCTGCATGTGCTGTGCGGTGCCCGCACCCCGCAGCAGGTGATGGACAACGCCGGTGCGCTGAACATCAAGCTGGACGGTGCCGATGCCGTCCGCATGAAGTGGGACGTGGATGCCATTTCCTGAGTTTTTGATTTAAGACGCAAAAAGTCTCTGACCGCAATGGTCAGAGGCTTTTTTGCATCTCAGCCGTTCTCCTTCCAGAACAAACCGCCGGAGGTCTGGAACAGCGGCCATGGGTTCACGCTCTTGCTGCCAAGCTTGAAGTCCATGGTCAGCTCCTCGCCCAGCACGCCCACGGCCTGCCCCTTTTCCACCGTCTGCCCGGCAGAGACAGAAAGTGCCTGCAGCCCGTACAGGTAGCTGCGCATCCCGCAGCCGTGGTCGATGACCACCGTGTTTCCGGTAAGAGCCAGCTCTGCGGCCAGCACCACCACGCCGTTTGCCGGGGCGCGGCAAGGCTCGCCGGGAATGGTGTAGAGCTTTGTGGAGTTTGAGCGGCTGCCCTGCCGGCCGTTGACCACCCTGACCTGACCGTAATCCACCAGCGTGGTGTAGCTTTCCGCAGGGTTCACAAAACCGCCCTGCCAGAGCTTTTCCCGGGCAGGTGCTTCGTACAGGCCCCAGACCGCATTGCGGAACTGGGTGTTCGCCGCTTCCGATGCATCCGGCTCCGGTTCCGCATCCACCGTGCCGAAATCTCTGGGCAGCACGACAATGCTGCGGCTGACCGTTTCGCCGTTCACCGTGATGTTCACCTCATGCCCGCCGGAGGAAGCGTTGTAAGCCGCCGGGATATAGGCCCGCCAGCCATCCGGTGCACGCACGCACTGCACATTGCCAAGGTCTGTTTCCACCGTGGGGGCCGCATCGCCGGTCATGCCGGAAATGCGCAGGCCCACCACGCCGCCCTGCTCTACCCGCTCGGCCGAAAGCTCTGCCTCTGCGCTGGCCTGCAGGGTGAACCGGAAGGCATAACGGTACCAGCCGGTGGGCTTTGCGGGCTTTTCCAGCCTCAGATTCCTGCGCACAGCTCCGGTGCTGCCGCCCTCGAACTGCATCACGGTGCCGCCCTCCGGCACCCGCCAGACGGTCAGTTCGGCCTTGTATTCGCCATTGGCCGGGAACAGAAAGCTCTCGTATTCACTGGCTGTGCCCGTGAACACCGTCTCGCCGGAAGCCGTCCGGATGGTCAGGGTGGTGTAGACGGACCAGTCCGGCAGGGTGAGGGCCGGGTGGGCCGTGTACAGGATGCCCAGCTTCTGCACCGTGAGGGTCGCCGGGCTGGCGAATACCTTATCCAGCTGTCCGCCGATCAGCGGCACCTGCCAGCAGGCTCCGTTGCTCTCCAGCGCTTCGGCGCCGAACTGCGCCGAACTGTCCGGGCAGCTGCCCTCGGTGGTAAAGGCGTAGCTCACCCCCATCACCGCCCCCAGAAACACCCCGACGCCCAGCACCACACCCACGAGCCAGAGCAGAAAACGCTTCATGATGTACTCCTTCCGCAACGCTGTTTTTCTGCATCCCGCCGATAAAAACAGCTTCTATGTAACAAAAAGGGCGCACCGAAACAGTCTTGTGCAGACTGCCGGTGCGCCCGAAAGGTCTTTTGCAGTTCAGGAATTATTCTGCGGCGTCCTCGGCAGGGGCAGAATCCTCAGCGGGAGCAGCGGGCTCAACGGTCTCAGCATCGTCCTCGCCGAACAGCAGACGCTCGTACTCGTCCAGTTCCTTCTCACGGCGGTGCAGATAAACAGCAACAGCGGCAAGGGCACCGGCAACAGCAGCCAGAACAGTGATCACAGCGACCAGGCAAGATTTCTTCATAGGTTCGTACACTCCTTTTTGATTGAAACGGTGTTTCAGCTTTTATCCAGTGCTTGTTGGCTTTTATTATACCCGTTCCTGTCAAAAATTACAACCATTCAGGTCAAAAAGGCCAAAATTTCATACCATAAGCTTCTTATATGACTTAAATGCACCGGGCAGGGTATACTCCGCCTGCAAAGCTTCCCGGCTGGCCCAGACGCAGCCCGCCGGGGCGCTTTGGGCAGGCAGATGCAGCAGGATGCCGTTCATGTGCCACTCGATATGGCTGAAGATATGCTTTGCGGCGGGCAGGGCGTCCGGCGCAGCGCAGCCCGTGTCCAGCCCCATGGCCCGCAGACGGGCAAGGACCTCTCCGGCAGCAAGGGCTTCGCCCTCCCACAGCACCGGCTGCCACAGCCCGGCCAGCAGGCCTTTTGCGGGGCGCTGCTGCAAAAGGAAGCCCGCCGGGCTTTCCAGCAGGGCCAGTGTCACCGGCTCCATGCGCCGGGGCTTTGGCGCAGCCTTATGGGGCAGTTCCGGCGCGGTGCCCGCCGCCCGGGCGCGGCAGACTGCCGCCAGCGGGCATTTTTCGCACAAAGGCGCACCGTTCGGCACACAGACCAGCGCCCCCAGCTCCATGAGGGCCTGATTGTAGTCGCCCGCAGCGTCCGGCGGCTGATGCTCCATGACCCGGGCGGTAAAGGCCTTTTTTACCGCCGGTTCTGTAATAACGCCCGGGTCATTATACAGGCGGGAAAACACCCGCAGCACATTGCCGTCCACGGCGGGCACGGGAAGTCCGAAGCTGATGGACGCAATGGCACCGGCGGTGTACTCCCCGATGCCGGGCAGCGCACGCAGGGCGGCATAGTCGGCGGGCAGCTGCCCGCCGTACTGCGCACAGACGAGCTTTGCGGCCTTTTGCAGGTTGCGCACCCGGCTGTAATAGCCCAGCCCCTCCCACAGCTTGTGCAGCTTTTCCTCCCCGCAGGCGGCAAGGGCCGGGATGTCCGGCAAAGCGGCGAGAAAGCGTTCGTAGTAGGGCAGCGCCGCCGAGACCCGGGTCTGCTGCAGCATGATCTCGCTGAGCCACACATGGTAGGGGCTGGGGTCGGTGCGGAAGGGCAGGCTGCGCTGGTTTTTGTAGAACCAGTCCAGCAGGGCAGGAGAGATATTTTCCACTTGTTTTGTGCTCCTTGTTGAAAAGTCGGACATCTTGCGATTTAGAATTGCCTCCGCTTTGCTCTGGCAATCATAGCGGTAAAATTTTTATAGAAAGCGATCCCGGAAAGTCTGCGGACTTTCCGGGATCGCACTTTCACAGGTAAGGCCGCCGCGGTCAACAGCTGTATCATTTTAAAGCAGCAGTTTCCGGATACGGCCCCTTGCGTAAAAATGTGTTTGTCGCGGCCCGCAGGCCGCGACAAACACGAATATTAAAAATTCATTCCGCTGAATATGCCCAAAGCGCAAGCGGAGGGCATTCAAATCGTCATACTCAGAAGCCGTATGCGGTGCGGGGGAAGGGCAGCACGTCACGGATGTTCTGGATGCCCGTGAGGTACATGATCATCCGCTCGAAGCCCAGGCCGTAACCGGCGTGCTCCACGCCGCCGAACTTGCGCAGGTTCAGGTACCACTCGTAGTTGGTCTTGTCCATGCCCAGCTCGTCCATGCGGGCCACCAGCTTGCCGTAGTCCTCTTCACGCTGGCTGCCGCCGATCAGCTCGCCGATGCCGGGCACCAGCATATCTGCGGCTGCCACGGTCTTGCCGTCGGCGTTCTGCTTCATGTAGAAGCTCTTGATCTCCTTCGGGTAGTCGGTGACGAACACAGGCTTTTTGAACACTACCTCGGTCAGGTAGCGCTCGTGCTCGGTCTGGATATCCACGCCCCACTCCACAGGGAACTGGAACTTCTTGTTGTTCTTCTTCAGGATCTCGATGGCCTCGGTGTAGCTGATGCGGCCAAACTCGCTGTTTGCCACCAGCTCCAGACGCTCGATGAGGCCCTTGTCGATGAACTGATTGAAGAAGGCCATTTCATCCGGGCAGTTGTCCAGCACGTAGCGGATGACGTACTTGGTCATGGCCTCGGCAGTGTCCATGTAGCCGGACAGGTCGCAGAATGCCATCTCCGGCTCGATCATCCAGAACTCGGCGGCGTGGCGGGTGGTGAAGCTCTTCTCGGCGCGGAAGGTGGGGCCGAAGGTGTACACCTTGCCGAAGGCCATGGCCATGGCCTCGGCTTCCAGCTGGCCGGAAACGGTCAGGTTGACCGGCTTCTCGAAGAAGTCCTTGGTGTAATCCACGGTGCCGTCCTCGTTCTTGGGCACGTTCTGCAGATCCAGCGTGGTGACCTGGAACATCTCACCGGCACCCTCGCAGTCGGAGGCGGTCAGCAGCGGAGAGTGTGCGTAGACGAAGCCGTTCTCCTGGAAGAACTTGTGGATGGCGTAAGCCGCCACGCTGCGGACGCGGAAGGCAGCGTTGAAGGTGTTGGTGCGGGGGCGCAGGGTGGGCATGGTGCGCAGATACTCCATGCTCATCTTCTTTTTCTGCAGGGGATATTCCTCTGCGGGGCAGTCGCCCAGGATCTCCACGCTGTCGGCGTTCAGCTCAAAGGGCTGCTTTGCCTGCGGGGTGAGCACCAGCCTGCCCTTGATGCGCAGGCTGCTGTACAGACCGGTGTGGATGACTTCTTCGTAGTTGGCCAGCTTGCCGGCTTCCAGCACGACCTGCAGGGTCTTGAAGCAGCCGCCGTCCGACAGGGCGATGAAGCCGATGTTCTTGGAGTCTCGGATGTTCTTTGCCCAGCCGCAGACGGTGATCTCGGTGCCGTCGGCGGGGGTGTTTTTGAACAGCGAAACGATCTCGGTACGTTCCATAACTTTTTCTCCTTTTCACACTTTAAGAAAGAGATGCTATTCTGGCTTGCCTGAAAGCTGCCAAGACGCTGGCTGACACAGGATTTTTGTTGTCAGGCAAAGCTTATTGAGCGCAGGAATACTTTGTGTATTTCAAGCGAGATAAGCAAAGCATGGCGGCAAAAAGACCCGTCAGACAGCGCCGGGGCGGCTCGAAGGTAAGCCCAAAAAAGAAAAGACAGCTTTTTCTCCCTGAAAGTTCAGGGCGAACAAGCTGTCTTGTAATGTCCGCGGTGCCACCTGAATTACCGGAAGTGTCCGGTCGCTCACGCGCTCAAAAAAGCGCTGTCCCCGTAACGCAGGACCTGCGGCGCACCTACTGGCGGCCCATTCCAAAAGGCCGTGTTCAGCTTGCTGCTCCCGGGTGTTCGTTCGCGCGGCGCACGGGCGCGGCTCTCAGCTGTGCCGCACTCTCTGGGCCGGACGGCCCGCGCTACTTTTCCCGATCAAGGCATTTGACCTTTAAAAAATAGCACTTTGGCGGCGTTTTGTCAAGCACCGCCCAGCAATGCGGCGGCAAGGCCCTTTGCCGCCAGCTGCCCGGCGTAGAGGGCCTCGTTCAGGTTGTTGCCGTGCCCGCCGATCTCAATGAGCAGGCTGCCGGTGGTCAGGTCCTGATTGTAGAACCGGTAGCTGAACAGCACCGGCCGGGTGAACCCGGGGTACATCTCCTCCATGCTGCGCTCCCACGCGGCAGCAAAGCGCAGGTTCTGCCGCCAGCCGGGCAGCCGGACGGTGGTGCCGTTGTCGCACCCGCAGATGATCATGACCTGCGCGGCCTGCCGCCCGTCCACCGTGCACACCGGGGCATAGCGGGAGCCGCTTTCGGTCTCGATGGCGTCCCGGTGGACGTCCAGCACCACCTTGATGCTGGGGTATCGGGCCAGATACTGCTGCACTACGGCCCGGCTGTTGGCATAGCTGCCGGTGTAGCTGGGGTAGTCGTTCAGGGTCTCGTCGTGCAGGGTGTTGATGCCCGCCGCATTGAGGGTATCGGCCACCACGCGGCCCACCGCGCACATGTTCACGCTGCAGTCGGTGCTGCGGGCACCGTCGCCCGGGGCGAACCACAACCCTGCCGAAAGACGGTAGTCCTCGGTCGCGTGGGTGTGCATCACCAGCACCTGCGGGTCGGGGCTGTCCGGCTCGATGGCAAAGGGCAGCGGATTCTGAATCTCTGCCGCAATGTCCGCTGCGCTCTGCCGGGTGTTGTTTTTTATGCTGCCCGCCCCGCAGGGGATGTACTTTTCGCCGCTGCCCTGCGGATATTGCTTTTCAATGATCTTCCCCGCATCTGCCGGGCGGGCATCCTCCCCCAGCAGGGGCACAAGATAGTCCTCGATGCTGCCCGGCAACGCCTGCACGGCCTGCGGCAGGGAAGAAGCGGGCCCTTGCGGTGCGGACTCCGGCTCTGCCTGCTCCTGCACCGAGGATGCCGTTTCTCCTGCGGACTGCCGGCCCAGCCAGAGAAGGGTCTCGGCCATGGGCAGCGGTGCCGTGATGGCCGCTGCCAGCACCAGCGCCGCGCTGCGGGCAAAGATGCATAGTGCGGCAAACAGCACTGCCGCTTCCAGAAATGGCCTGACCTGCCCCTGTCCCCGGGCGGGCAGCGGGGTCCTGCTGCGCATGGCGGCACCTCCTTCCGGCTGTTTTTATCATTGTATGCCGGGCCGGGTGCAAAATAGCGCAGAATCCCAAAGGGGCTGTGCACTTTCAGGCTGCAGCCGCCACGCTCTGCAAAAAACGTTTTCAGCTGGTCAGCCAGCACAGCTGCGCCACGCTCAGCCGGGGCTGCAGGGCCCGGTTGATGGCTGCTGCCAGCAGAGCTGAGCCGTGGGCAATGACGCTGTCCAGCGCCCGGGGCGTCACCACAAGATCCGCCCCCTCCTCCGCTTCCATCAGGGTGGGGATGCCCGCTGCGACCACCGGCACGCCCAGCATCCCGGCGTCCAGATGCCTTGCGTGGTCTGCCTGTGCCGGGTGCAGCCCGGTGTCCGAAAACTGGATGCTGCGGCCCAGACGCGCACCCTCGGTGCTGCAAAGGCTGTCCACACAGATGAGGGCTGCAGGCCGCACCGCTTCCACCATTGCCCCGGCCAGCTGGCACAGGGTGAGCCCGGTGCTGCCCGACACCCCCGGCGCAATGGCGGCCACGGGCCGGATGCCGCGCACCGGCAGCGCATGCTGCGGCCCCATCGTGACCAGCACCTTCTGCACCGTGCGGGGGCCCAGCGCATCTGCCGTGATGCGGCGGCTGCCCACCCCCAGCACCAGCACCGGCCCCTCCGGCGGCAGCAGGGCCCGCAGCTCTGCCGCGCAGGTCTCGATGACGTCGGCGTCCCGCTCGTCCAGCACGCTGACGCTGGGCATCTCCAGCGTCACATACCGTCCCCGGGGCCGGCTGAGCCCCTCCCGCGCGATCTCTACCCGTGTAACGGTGACGCCGCCGCGTTTTGCCGTTGCCAGCCGCACCCCCGCGGGCAGGGCCCCCTCTGCCGTGCCAAACAGCTCATCGGCCATATCCGTAAAGCGCATTTTCTCGCCCCTCCTGCCTGTTTTGGGGCCAAATGCCCCCTCTGTACGCAGAAAGTATGGCAAAAATCAAACTTTTCTAAACAAAAATCAAAAAAACGCTTGCGTTAATACGACAAATATGGTATCATAAGGTGCGCTGTTATAGGTAGCCAAGGAGGTGGAACGAATGCCTAACATCAAATCTCAGAAGGACCGCGTCGTGCAGGCTGCTGCAGAGCAGGCTCACAACAAGGCCATTAAGACCAACCTGAAAACAGTCGTCAAGAAGGCAGACGCTGCCATCGATGCGAATGCCGCTGACAAGGACGCAACCGTCCTGGCTGCTGTTTCCGCGATCGACAAGGCTCGCGCTAAGGGTGTCATCAAGAAGAACACCGCCAGCCGCAAGATCAGCCGTATGGCAAAGCGTGCTAACAAGAACGCTTGATCGCTTTTTGATTGACGAACAAAGCCCCTGTACCGGATCTCCGGCACAGGGGTTTTTGTTTTGCCCGCTTTATGGCACGGCAGCAGGCTGTTCCAGATCACACAGGGCGGCAAGGTCGAACTCCGACACCGGCCCCAGAAGCCGCTCCGGCGGCAGGGGATCGGGCGGCTCGGCAAACAGCGCCCACGCAGCCCATGCCGTGGGCACCGCCGCCGCAAGGGCAAGCCCCGGCAGCACCAGAGCCGGGCATGTATGGAACCCGCTGCCCGGCGGCAGTGCTGCCGCCGCACAGACAGCCTGCGCGGCCCACAGCTCCCACAAAAGGGTGGTCCAGCGGTGCTTCATGCACATCACCTCCTGTTTTCCACAGTTTACTGCAGTGCGGTGGAAAAACAGGGCGAAGAGTGGCGGACAAAGTGACGATGTTCTGGTGTGTTTCTTCTTCAGTTCTGGTCATGGCTTTTCCCTACCCAGCTGCACACCACGCCGCACACAAGGCTGGTGGTGATGCCCGCCGCAGCAGCGGTCAGCCCGCCGGTGAGGATGCCCACGGCCCCCTCCTCGGCAAGAGCGGTGCGCACCCCCTTTGCCAGCAGATGCCCAAAGCCCAGCAGGGGCACGGTGGCACCGCAGCCTGCAAACTCGGCCAGCGGGGCATACCACCCGATGGCGGAAAGGACAACGCCCGCCGCCACATATCCGGTCAGGATGCGGGCCGGGGTCAGGCCGGTCAGGTCGATGAGCAGCTGCCCCGCCGCGCAGATGGCCCCGCCCACGCAGAACGCCCAGAAATAATTCATGTCCTGTCTCCTTTCTGCGGGGCGCGCAGCTCCACCAGATGGGCCACCGCAGGGATGCTCTCCTTCTGCAAAAAGGTCGTCTGGCTCATCAGGGCCCCGGTGGCTACGAACAGCACTCGTTTTTGACTGCCCCGGCGCAGGCGCGGCAGGATATGCCCGCACAGCACCGCTGCGCAGCAGCCCGGGCCGGAGCCGCCGCTCTTCACCCTCTGCTCGTTCGGGTCAAACAGGATGCATCCGCAGTCCACATGGTTCCGGACGAGCAGGCCCTCGGCGGCCAGCAGCTCCCGCAGCAGCTGACTGCCGGTCTGTCCAAGGTCGCCGGTATAGATGCAGTCGAACTCCTGCGGTTCGGTGTTGGTATCCTTGAAATAGTGCAGCAGGGTCGAAGCCGCTGCGGGAGCCATGGCGGCGCCCATGTTGTTGATGTCCTTTACCTGATAATCCTGCACCCGGCCAAAGGCGGCTGCTGCAATGCCCACGCCCGCACCCTGCGGCTGCAGAAGACAGCACCCAGCAGCGGTGGCCGTCCACTGGGCCGTAGGCGTGCGTACAGCCCCATAGCTCAGGGGCGTGCGGAACTGCCGTTCTGCCGCGCAGAAGTGGCTGGACGCCATAGCCAGCAGCGCCCGGGCCGCACCGCTCTCGCACAAGGCAGCCCCCAGTGCCAGCCCCTCGGCCATGGTGCTGCAGGCCCCGAACAGCCCGGCAAAGGGCACGCCCAGCTCCCGCATGGCGTAGCTGGACGCCGTGCACTGGGCCTGCAGATCCCCTGCAAGGGCAAGCTGCACCTTTTCCTGCGGGAGCGCCGCTTTTTGCAGGCAGAGCCGCGCGGCACGCAGCTGCAGGTATGTTTCCGCAGCTTCCCAGCTGGACTGTCCAAAGCGGTTGTCTGCGCTCAGTTCATCGAACTCTGCAGCCAGCGGGCCTTCGCCCTCTTTTTTGCCGCCCACTGCCGCCCCTGCAGCAATGACCGGCGGCGTCTGGAACAGCAGGGTGTCCCCGCACCGGATCGACATAGGCAAAATTTCTCCTTCGTGGAAAATAGATGGAAAAAGTTCCATAAAATGTTGTATAATAACAGCATGCTGCAATCTTACGGCACACTTGCCCGTTTTTATAAAAGGACGGGCATCCCCAGCGTGTCCAGCACCCACAGCACCGCGCCGTACACCACCGCCGCCAGCGTGCCGTATACGATGACCGGCCCGGCGATGGTGAACATCTTGGCCCCGGTGCCCAGCACCCGGCCCTCGGCCTTGAACTCGATGGCCGCGCTGACCACCGCATTGGCAAAACCGGTGATGGGCACCAGCGACCCGGCTCCCGCGCGGGCGGCCAGCTTCTGATACCACCCCAGCGTGGTAAGCACCGCCGAAAGGGCGATCAGGGTGCAGCTGGTCAGGGTACCGGCAAGGTCGGCTTCCATCCCCATGGCAAGATACCGCTGGCGCAGTATCTCGCCCAGCAGGCAGATGCCGCCGCCCACGCAAAAGGCCCACAGACAGTCTGTTCCCAGAGGTGAGTGTGGCCCCACACGCCGCACCCGGCGCGCATATTCCTGTGCTGTCATCTTCATATCCTGCTCCCTCCGGGCATAGTCTGCCCATGGGATGCCCATTCTATACACAATGGTACAACCCCGCCGGAAAGGAGGCTTTCCATGCATCCGACTTCCCATCACCGCCATCCTCTGCGCCCGGCTGCGCGCCGTTTGCTTGCTTTCACCCTTGCGGCCTGCGCGGCTGCGGGCGGAGTCTCTTTCCTGCTCAGCCGTCATGCCGCCGTTTCCAGTGCATCGGCGGCTTCCGTCAGCAGTACAGCAGCCGAAACCGCTCCTGCTTCCGGTGCGGCTTCGGCCGTGGAGGAAGAACCCGGCCTGCTCTCCGCTCAGCAGGCGCAGGCCATGCTGGACGACCCCCGCATGGTGCTGGTGAACCATACCAACAAGATGCCGGAGGACTACACCTTTACCACCAGAGAATGCGGTTCGGCCACCGCCGTCAATAAGACCCTGCAGACCGAAGCCGCCGACGCCTTTCTTGCCATGCAGGCCGCTGCCGCCAAAGAGGGCGTGACCATCTGGATGCAGAGCGGCTACCGCAGCGTGAAGTATCAGGAAGGGCTCTACAACAAAAAGACCCAGTATTATCTGGACAAGGGGCTGAGCCGGGCCGAGGCCCTGCAGAAGGCCGCTTCCATCGTGAATCCTCCGGGCTACTCCGAGCACAACTGCGGCCTTGCCGCCGACCTGAACAGCCCGGAGCACACCGGCCTTGACACGGGCTTTGAAAAGACGGCTGCCTTCCGATGGCTGAAGGCCCACGCCGTGGAGTACGGCTTCATCCTGCGGTATCCCAAGGACGCCGAAGCCGTCACCGAGATCACCTATGAGCCGTGGCACTGGCGCTATGTAGGGCCGGAGAATGCGGCTCTCATCCAGCAGAGCGGCCTGTGCCTTGAGGACGCCGTTGCCCTGCTGCAGAAGCTGGCCGCAGGGGAAAACACGGCCGGTTAAAAATCCGTAAAACCGGCGGTCTGCGCGTTGCATTTTGCACGCGGTTATGGTAAGATAACAATAGTCTGCCCTGATGCAGGACCGCTTTGGGCAGCTGCGAGAATGTTTTGAACAAAAGAAGGAATATTTTATGATAAATCGCACAAAAATTATTGCAATCACCCTCACCGGTGCGCTGGCTGCAGCTGCACTGACCGGCTGCGGCGGCAGCAGCTCTTCCGCTGCGCCGTCCTCCGTTTCCACCGCTGCGGCGGAATCTTCCGCTTCCAGCGCCGCTGTGTCCTCTGTGGTGGACAATGCGGAAAACGGCACCGATACACTGGACGGCATCTACAGCACCCTGCTGGAGCAGGACCCCATCTCCAACCAGTTCGAGATCGCAGCCATGAACATCGAGTACGACTTCGGCCTGAAGGCTGAGGACGTGGTGAGCTACAAGGGCGTCAAGAGCAACGACAACGGCGACGCCGGTCTGGTGCTGGTGATGGAAGCCGCTGACGGCAAGGCCGAGGATGTGGCAAACCAGCTGGCTGCCTACCAGCAGGATCAGGTGGCCTTCTACGGCAACTATGCCGAGTTCGCGCAGGCACAGGACAACGTGGAGAACGCCGTCATCGCCTTCAAGGACAACACCGTGGTCATGGTGATCGCATCCAACGAGTGCACCGCTGATCTGGACAGCGCCGTGGACAGCGCTCTGGCATAAACCCGAACCACCCGAAGCCGGTGCCATTTGCGGCATCGGCTTTTTTCGGTAGTGACCCTCTCAGTCAACGCCTTTCGGCGTTGCCAGCTTCCCCGAAAGGGGGAGCTTTGGAGACGCGGGCCTTGTTGTCTTGCAAAAAAGCTCCCCCTACGGGGGAGCTGGACGCGAAGCGGCCTGAGAGGGTTTATTTTGCAGCCCCGGAAGCCCGGTCAATGGCTTCCAGTTCTTCGGCGGTAAAGGTCGTGTTGTCCAGCGCCTTGATGTTGTCCAGGATCTGCTCCGGGCGGGAGGCACCGATCAGCACACTGGTCACCTGACCGTCCTTCAGGATCCAGGCCAGTGCCATTTCGGCCAGCGTCTGGCCGCGGGCGGCGGCGATGGCGTTCAGGGCACGGATCTGCTCCAGCTTTTCCTCGGTGAGGGTGGATTCCTTCAGGAAGCGGCCGTCGGTGCGGATGCGGCTGTCTTCGGGGATACCGTGCAGGTAGCGGTCGGTCAGCAGGCCTTGTGCCAGCGGGCTGAATG
>OLZZ01000446.1_pt1 | contig 18128 bp, 17 predicted proteins | sample 1673571 | NCBI WGS metagenome assembly OLZZ01 (sample SAMEA103958115, study PRJEB25191) | human gut metagenome | biome: human-associated habitat [ENVO:00009003]; feature: intestine environment [ENVO:2100002]; material: feces | place: Germany | collected 2013/2015 | reverse complement strand
GCTTTAAAAAGACATTCGGACGCAGGACTTTTGTATGTGCCGGTATTGACAGATCCGACGACCGGAGGTGTGACCGCAAGTTTTGCAATGCTTGGAGATATTATCCTGGCAGAGCCGGGCGCATTGATCGGTTTTGCAGGCCCCCGCGTGATCGAGCAGACGATCGGACAAAAACTTCCGGAGGGATTTCAACGTGCGGAATTTCAGTTAGAGCATGGATTTGTGGATGCCATTGTTGAGCGGAAAAATCTGAAAATAACCTTAAACCGTATTTTAAAAATGCATCACAGCAGGGAAGGTTTTGCTGATTTTGATCCATTGCGCATGGATGATAACTACGAGCCGACAGAGTTGATGCGGGAGCGCGCGGCAAGGGCAAAAGGACTGACGCCGTGGGAAAAGGTAAAAGCCGCAAGGAAAGTAGACAGACCTTCTGCCACTGATTATATGGAAAATATTTTTGATGAATTTATGGAGTTCCATGGTGACAGATACTTTCGGGATGATCCGGCAATCGTAGGTGGAGTCGCGTATCTCGACGGACAGCCTGTGACCGTGATCGGAATCCAGAAAGGAAAAGATTTTAAGGACTGCATGAAGCACAATTATGGAATGCCGTCGCCGGAAGGATATCGGAAAGCGATACGTCTGATGAAACAGGCAGAAAAATTCGGACGCCCGGTGATCACATTTGTAAACACAGCGGGAGCATACTGTGGAATGGAGGCAGAGGAGCGTGGGCAGGGGGAAGCAATCGCCCGGAATCTCTATGAGATGTCAGCATTAAAAGTGCCGGTTCTCTGCATCATGATCGGGGAAGGCGGAAGCGGCGGAGCGCTTGCCTTAGCGGTCGGAAATGAAGTATGGATGATGGAAAATGCAACCTATTGTGTGCTTTCGCCGGAAGGATTTGCATCCATTTTGTGGAAAGACGGAAAACGTGCAAAAGAGGCAAGTGAGATTATGAAAATCACGGCCATGGATTTAAAATCGCTGGGTGTCATTGAACAGATCATCCCGGAATATGGTGTGGCAGACGCAAAAGCCTGTGAATCAATCTCGCGCTATCTGAAAGGAAATATAAAAAAGTTTCTTGAGAAACAAAATGGTAAGACAGGAGAACAGTTTGCGTTCGAGCGCTATGCGAGATTCCGGAAATTTTAGCAAAATCACAGCGGCTATGTGCACAGAGAGTACGAATCGTTTTGTGACCGGACAGAGAAGAGAGGAATATTATGAAGGTAAAAATAACAGGAACGGGAAGCTGCCTTCCGAAGCTTCGCGTGACAAATGATGATCTTGGTCAGATCATGGAAACATCGGACGAATGGATCCGGTCGAGAACCGGGATTATTGCCAGACATATTGCGGTAGAGGAGACAACCACCGGCATGTCCACAGAAGCAGCAGACAAGGCGTTGAAAAATGCAGATATTTCAGCGGAAGATGTGGATATCATCATTGCGGCAACTGTTTCCGCAGATAAATATCTTCCGGGACTTGCCTGTGAGGTGCAGAAAAATATCGGTGCAGAAAATGCAGTTGCGTTCGACATCAATGCAGCGTGTTCCGGTTTTCTTTTTGCACTAGATACTGCGGCGCTGTATTTAGAACATGGCGGATATCAGCATGCGCTTGTGATTGGAGCGGAAACGCTGTCAAAAATGATGGACTGGACGGACCGGAGCACCTGCGTGCTTTTTGGGGACGGCGCAGGGGCAGCAGTTCTTTCAGCAAGTAAAGAAGATGGCATTTTATCCATGGTGCAGGGCTCGGATGGTTTCAGGGGCGATGTCTTAAACTGCATGGCGAGAAAAGTGAACAACCCTTATAAAAAAAGTGACACGGCACTTTCCTATGTTTCCATGAATGGGCAGGAGGTGTACAGGTTTGCAGTGAAGACCGTGCCAAAGGCGGTCACAGACGCAGTGGAAAAGGCAGGCTTACAACTGGAAGAGATTGATTTATTCCTGTTGCATCAGGCAAATTACAGGATCATTGAAGCAGTTTCGAAAAGACTTGGTCAGCCTATGGAAAAATTTCCGACCAATCTGGAGGAATGTGGGAATATTTCTGCGGCGAGTGTGCCGATTTTGCTTGATAATGTCAATAATCATGGTATGATGAGGAAAGGAATGAAAATCGTGTTGGCAGGATTTGGAGCAGGCCTCACCTGGGGAGCAACGGTGATAAACTGGTAAAATCAGGCGCTGACCGCAGAAATAGGAGTAGATCGGATGACAACAGATGAAACATTAAACGAATTATTGGTCAGATTGTTTAAAGACATCATGGAGATCGAGGGAAAATGTCTTGTGACAGAAGAATTCAAAGATCTCAGTTACAATGATTTCCACGTGATCGAGGCAATCGGAGTCAATGAACCAAAAACGATGACAACGGTGGCAAAGCTGATGGGTGTCACAACCGGAACGTTGACAAAGGCAATGGATGGACTGACCAGAAAAGGGTATGTTATCCGTGAGCGCAGTACGCAGGATAAACGTGTGGTATGGGTTTATCTGACAGACACCGGGAAAGCTGCTTACAAACATCATGAAGAGTTTCATCACGAGATGATCGCTCAGATCAAAAGCCAGCTTACCGAGCAGGAGACGCCGATCCTGATTTATGCGCTGGCGAAACTTGCCGATTATTTTCACCTTGTATACAAGGGTGAGAAAGAATAAAGAACAGAGGTCATTGCATCGAAAAAACTATTTTTTTGTGCGATGACCTGTTTTGTTATAAGTTGAAATGATATTAATTATAACCTGAAAATATAAAAAGTAAAATTCATTGATTTTTTTTATGCAAAATGAATAATTTGAAGTCGAATCCTGCAAAAAAATAGACTAATCATTAGAAAACTTCACTAAATTAAAGGAATAAAGAAAAAAATATTGCGTCCGCCGTCATTTTATAATAAAATGTACGTGTTGATGAGAAATCTGCAGCCGGAATCAATGCCGGAGCATTTAAAAAATGCCGGATATCTGATTTCACATGGTTGTAAATATATTTTTAAAGGAGAAAAAAAATGGGATACGTTGATGAAGTACTCGCAAAAGTAAAAGAAAAAAATGCTTCAGAACCTGAATTTTTACAGGCTGTTGAAGAGGTATTAGAGTCTTTAAGACCTGTTATTGATGCAAATGAGGAATTGTACAGAAAAAATGCAATTCTTGAGAGAATCACAGAACCAGACCGTCAGATCATGTTCCGTGTACCTTGGGTAGACGATAACGGACAGGTTCAGGTAAACAGAGGTTATCGTGTACAGTTCAACAATGCCATTGGACCATACAAGGGAGGATTAAGACTTCATCCTTCTGTAAACCTTGGAATTATCAAATTCTTAGGATTTGAACAGATTTTCAAGAATTCCCTTACAACACTTCCAATCGGTGGTGGTAAAGGTGGTTCTGACTTTGATCCAAAGGGTAAATCTGACAGAGAGATCATGGCATTCTGCCAGAGCTTTATGACAGAACTTTCCAAATACATCGGAGCAGATGTGGACGTACCAGCAGGTGATATCGGAACTGGTGCAAGAGAGATTGGATTTATGTTTGGTCAGTTCAAGAGAATCCGTGGTTCTTTCGAAGGTGTTCTTACCGGTAAAGGACTTACATACGGTGGATCTCTTGCCCGTACACAGGCTACCGGATATGGTTTATTATACCTGACAAATGCATTATGGAAAGATCACGGCATGAGCCTTGAAGGCAAGACTGCTGCAGTTTCCGGTTCCGGTAACGTTGCAATCTACGCAATTGAGAAAGCACAGCAGTTAGGTGTAAAAGTTGTAACATGTTCTGATTCTACAGGATGGATTTATGATCCGGAAGGAATCGATGTTGCATTATTAAAAGAAGTAAAAGAAGTAAAACGTGCACGTTTAACAGAGTACGCTGCTGCAAAACCATCTGCAGAATATCATGCAAAACAGAATGGTGAGCACGGTGTATGGCAGTACAAAGTAGATTTAGCTCTTCCATGCGCAACTCAGAACGAGTTAGACATTGAGGATGCTAAGATGTTAGTTGCAAACGGCGTTACATCTGTAACAGAGGGCGCTAACATGCCTACTACATTAGAGGCAACAAAATACTTACAGGAGAACGGCGTATTATTCGTAGGTGGTAAAGCTGCCAATGCCGGTGGTGTTGCTACATCTGCATTAGAGATGAGCCAGAACTCTGAGAGACTTCATTGGACATTCGAAGAAGTTGATGGAAAACTCAAAGGAATCATGGAGACAATCTACGCTAACATTTCTGATGCCGCTAAGAGATACAATGCAACAGTCGGCGGACAGACAGATTATGTTGCCGGTGCAAATATTGCAGGCTTTGAGAAGGTCGTGGATGCAATGATTGCCCAGGGCGTGTGCTAATAAATTAGCAACAAATAAATAATTATTCAAAAATTGAGAACCCTACACATTGCAGGAAAACGCAAAAGTGTAGGGTTTTTGTGTTTTGCCAGATGCATGAAAATGCAGTAAAGTAAGCGGTTTATACATGAGAGAAGGAGATAAGTTACAAGTAATATACATATAATATACGCGTAGTATACAAACGGTTTTGCATAATATACAAGGATGATTCGACTAAAATGTATTTTTATAAAATAGGGTAAAAACATAGCACAGGATAATCAATGAAATTACGATTTATTTTGAACAAGAATTTTGAAATGGAGATTGTCAGTTTATGTAAATTGTGATACATTACCGACATGAGAAGTAATCGTGTACAGAGTGGTAGCCTCCCAGACTAGAGATAGAGGGGAGGTGGTGCTGATGGATATGTATGAAGTTTTAAGCCTGTTATTTTTAGGCGGTTCATTTCTAATCGCACTGCTTGCCTACATAGATAGGAACAACAAGCGAAAATAAATAAGCCACTCCTGTCTTGGCGGACGAGTGGCTTATTAAATAACCATTTACGAGGCTAACCACTTTGTGGGCGGTTGCTTCTCTTTATGTTTATTATAGTATGAGGTGGGTAAATTTTCAAGACATAAATTTGTGGAAGTTGGATTTAGTTTATTTCAGAGTGAGATAGTAGTATACGCGTAATATACAAAAATGTTTGAAATCTCCATGAATACTGAATACGTGTGCTGAGGCTATGCTTGCACAGGGTGTTTGCTAATTAAGAATTTCTAAGATAATAGTAACTATTCAGAGCCATATAAGATATTGAGAAGTCCTGGAAATATTGAATTTCCGGGGCTTTTCTTTATGTATTGAAAGACATGTGAATTGTCAGAATATTCATAAATAGAAGATAATTTACGTTATTTTGAGGTCGTGATATACACGTGGTACACAAGTGATATACAGGTGGTATACACTTATTTTTACTGATTTTGAATGCTTTTGGAAGCATTTCATCCAGTGCTTATCAAGATGATTCAGGCTGAATATGGGTGTAATGTTTATCATCAGAAACATCATAAGTGTATCCAGCAATCAGTCTCGATTTATTGTTTTATATCTTGTTCACTTCTGCAAGAAGTTCTTCTAAAGTCTTATGGGTGTAAGTTCCCTTAGTGGTGTCGTTCTTCATACTGTGTCCCATAATCAATTTGATACATACGTCATTTGCTCCGGCGCTGTCCATGAGTGAAGCAAAGGTGTGTCTGCCATCGTGGGGCAGGTGTTTCATTTTGAGTTTTCCCATGCATGTATTAAAATTGCCGTTCATGTAGGTTCCGTAGGTGTAATGATTTCTTCATCGGAATACCTATCATGTATCTGCTCCATAGAGTTTGTCCATTCATAAACCAGACCTTCTGTTAAATCCTTGCGTATTTTAAAAGAATTGAAATAGTCATCGATGATTGCATTCACAAAATCATTGGTGCATTTGCAATATTGCATTAAATCTCCATTTTCATTAGGAATAAACGCTTCTATGGAGGACGCAGAAGGCGATGCTGAAGAAGCAACCGTTGATACATAATGGGTAAACAGAGTTGCCAGTGCAGGATTGTGTGGGAAGTATTACTCTAAGCGGAGGAAAAGGTAGTGTTTGATTTATTTGATATTTTTGAAAGGAGTTGAGATAAAATATTGGTTTAATAGTTTAATTCGTTTTAAGAAAAAATGAGGAATCTTTTAATCATTTTAAGTGCATAACCCGTTATTATATATAGATAGATATTCAATGGAAAGGAGTCTGATGCGTGTTGAGTGATGACGAATTAGTGGAACAGATTCTACTTGGAAATGAAAATGCAGCAGAAGAATTGATAAAACGCTATTATACATCTATTTTACGTTACTGTAGGTGGCATTGCTCTAATCTGGAAAAAGCAGAAGACCTGACTCAGGAAACATTTTTGAAGTTGTTTAAGAATTTATCCGGATATAAAGGGAAAAAGAAATTTAAGGCTTATCTATACACGATTGCAAACCATTTATGTATTGATGAAAGTAGGAAGGTTGAGTTTTCTCCATTAGAAGATGAAGAAAATATAGTGCATGAGTATAACGACATAGTTCGGCTAGAGGATAGGGCAGAGATAAGCTATTTTTTGAATTTTTTATCATCAGAACAAAGGGAAGCAGTCATTCTACGCTTTGGAGAACAACTTAGTTTTGGAGAGATTGCAAAAGTGATGGGATGCAATATGCGAACAGCACAAAGCAGGGTTCGTAATGCTTTAAAAATTATGAGAAAGGAGCAGGAAAATGAAAGATAAAAATTTGAAGGGCTATTTACAGCAATCTTTAGGAGAGGAAGTACAGCCTAAAAGATTAGAGGAAACGATTAAGCTTTGCACTGAAATTGTACGAGAACAGGAAGTGACTAGGGCAGAACCGAGGACAGGTTTCTTTCACTATCTTTCAGATGTATTTCGCTTTGAAGGTATTCCAATATTTGGTTTGCAGGCAGTAACGTTATTTATAGTTTGTTTAACAATTGCCAGCATTGCAGACGTGCCAAAGAATATACCAATTTTTATGCCGCTGTTTGTATTGGCTGTCATGCCAGCAATTTTTAAAAGCCAGTATTATGGAATGAGCGAGATTGAAGCGGTAACAAGAGCTTCTGGTGCCCAAATCACGTTAGCAAAGCTGGTTTTGGTCGGGGCAGCTAATTTGGTGTGTATAACAATTCTTTTGTGTATGGAAGTTTATTTGCAAAATTCTTATAAAGAGATTGGACAGATGGTTCTATACTGCCTGGTTCCGTACTTAGTGTGTATGGTTGCGTTGCTGCGTTTGATCCGTTTGCAAAAGAAACAGAGTTTACAGATATGTGCGATTGTAATGCTGGGTTCCTGCATTTGTTGGGGGATGTCAGCAAGAATATTGCCATGGTTATATGAAACATCAGCAGTGGGGGTGTGGATTGTTACATTTTTGATTTTTGCTATGTTCTTTATAAATGAAATTCATTATATTGCAGAGATGAGAAAGGAAGGAAAAATGTATGGAATTGTCGCTTGATCGTTTAACAAAACAGTATGGCAGGAAAATAGCGGTAGATTGTGTTAGTGCAACCTTAAAGCCGGGAGTATATGGTCTTTTGGGGGCTAACGGTGCAGGTAAAACAACATTGATGCGTATGCTATGTGCTGTTTTGGAGTCAACCTCAGGGGAGGTATTGCTGGATGGAAAAGAAATAACTTCGATGGGGGCAGATTACCGGAATGTGTTGGGTTATTTACCACAGGATTTTGGATATTATCCAAATTATACTGCGGTGGAGTTCTTAATGTATATTGCAGCACTGAAAGGAATACCGAAGAATGTTGCAAAAAAACGTGTGACTGAATTGTTGGAAGTGGTTGATTTAAGCCATGTGGCAAACAAAAAAGTAAAAACTTTTTCTGGTGGTATGAAACAAAGAGTAGGAATTGCACAGGCGTTGCTTAATAATCCGAAAATTTTGATTTTGGATGAGCCGACTGCAGGACTTGATCCGAAAGAGCGTGTCCGTTTTCGTAATCTGCTCTCAGAGTATGCAGGCGATAAAATTGTAATTCTTTCCACACATATTGTATCGGATATAGAAGCAATAGCAGATGAAGTGCTATTGATGAAAAAAGGAAAATTTGTATTGCAGGGTACGGTTCCTGAGTTGATTCACAAGGCAAATGGTAAGGTTTGGGAGCTTTCTGTTTCTCCACAAGAAGCTAGACAATGGCAGACAAAAACAACGGTTGCTAATTTACGGCACGAAGGAAAAGAAATTATATTGCGTATTATTTCAGACAATATGCCTAGTGAGCGAGCGGTTCCTTGTGAAGCTACATTGGAAGATCTTTATTTATTTTATTTTTCCACAGAGGAAGGAGTGAAATAGAATGGAACTATTTTGGTTAGAGCATAAAAAGTTATGGCGAAAGAAAATTGTTAAAATATGTGTGTTGTTGTGTTTTGTTTATTGTGTAATTTTTGGAAGCATACTTTCGTTTCAATGGTTCGGTTTTGGCAGTTCAGATGACTATACAAGTGCTTTTGGCAATAATTTTGATGGATATACAGTAATAAAGGATAGTCAGGAATATGCACTTTCATTTGGTGGAGAATTGACGGATGAAACCTTGCAGAAAATAGTAAGTAATTATCAGCAAATGGAAGCTGATGGTATGGAGGAAGAACTGGAAAAGACAGACTGGCAGATAGTTAATAGTTGGCTCGGAACATTGTATCCGGAGCTTCGAGATACCAGTAATTATAAAACGATGATAAGCTATGTTGATCCGGATAAGTTAACAGGCTTCTATGAAAGAAGACAGCAGGTGCTTGATGAGTTTTTGGAGGTCAGTGGTCAGGTAGGAGCTGAAAAAGAGTTTTTACATCAGATAGAGAGAAAGGTAGAAAAACCATTTCGTTATGAGTGGGTAGAAGGCTGGTCAACGCTTCTTGGTAGTATGGTTGCGGATCTGGGAGTTGTGATGGCTTTGTTTCTCGGTATTGTTTTATCCTCTTTATTTGCGGGCGAATGGCATGATAATACAAGCACACTAGTATTGACGACTCGAAATGGTTGGGGGAAAATAGCTCTTGCCAAAATTCTTACTGGTTTAGCGTTTACAGTGGAGTTATTTGCATTACTTGCTGTTTCAAGCGTTATATCACAGTTGTTTTTTATGGGAACTGCCGGATGGAATATGCCGATTCAGAATATCAAGCTGATTGCTGTTGCACCTATGAATATGCTGCAGGCAGAAATTTATGAATATGCTTTTGTACTGCTTGGAGCAATAGGTTTTGCCGGAATTGTTATGTTTATATCAGCGGCTGTAAAAAATAATGTACTTACCTTACTGCTTAGTCTGGCTGTTGTATATGGACCAATGATGATTGCAGAATATCTTCCTTATGAAATGCAAAAAGCATTGGATTTAATACCATTGGTAGGAAGTTCAACAGATATTTTCAGAACTAATACTTTTCGTATTTTAGGGAAGCTTATCTGGTCACCATATCTACTTATTACTATTCCTGTCTTGATTGGTATTCTATGTATGCCATTCGCTATAAAGAGCTGGTCAAGAAGGATGAAGGCATAAATAACAATATGGCAAAGAAAAGAGATAAAAAAAATAAGTTGCGAGGGAAATGGTTGAGAGGAATTATCGAATGGTCAAAAGGTGGATAGCAGGATATATCCGTATTTACAAGAAATGTTTGATGCAGCAAGGAAAGATGGAATATATCCGGTTGTTTGGGAAGGTTATCGAACTTATGAAGAACAGCAGAAAATATTAGATGATAAGATAAAGGCTTATATAAATGAAGGATATTCACAGTCAAGAGCAGAAAGAACTGCTAAGGAATGGGTAGCTTTGCCCGGAACAAGTGAACACCAATTAGGCATTGCAGTTGATATTAATGCTGATAAGTCAAAGAGCTCAAATGATGAGGTATATACGTGGCTTGCCGCAAATGCACATAATTATGGTTTCATATTACGGTATCCACAAGGGAAACAGGAGATTACAGGGACAAGCTATGAGCCATGGCATTATCGATATGTAGGAGTAGATGCGGCACGGGAAATTTATGAAAGAGGAATATGTCTTGAAGAATATTTTGAGCAATAGATTGGGGAGTGAGGATTATAGCTAAGTTACTGTTGCTTTCACTTGAGGAAGATGAAGAAGTAGTATTAAATGCAGTTATGTCTGCATTGGGAAGTTTTGAAAATAAAACACAGTTAAAAGAAGAAATAGCGTGTGAAAAATTAGCCTTTGAAGGAATGGAAATAGATGCATCAAAACGGTTAGTATATCGTGGTGAGAAAGAAGTAAATATTACGTTTACAGAATTTGAAATACTTTATCTGTTAGCAAGCAGTCCGGGAAGGGTGTTTAGTAAGGAGCAAATTTATGAGCTTGCCTGGGAAGAACCCTATTTCGGTGATTATAACATCGTCATGAGCCATATCCGGAATATTCGGGAGAAGATAGAGGATAACCCAAGCAAGCCAACCTATATACAGACTGTTTGGGGAGTCGGCTATCGGTTCAATAAAAATTTAACTCCCCTTTCGAAATGGTGTGTCTGAATGAAAAACATGTATAATTCTGCATTTTTGATGTATAAATCTACATTAAGGTTAATTTAAAAACGAATTTGTTTGAAATTTCACCAAATCAATGGAGGTGTTTGATTATGAAAAAAAGAATAATTGCAGTAATTGTAATTTTAGCTGTATTAGTAGCTCTATTCTTTATTGGCACAGGTTTTCAAAAAAGAATGGATGTCGTATTAGTTGATTACTCTGTATCAGAGGATGGAACGGAGATCACGCTTGATGTAGGAATTCCAACATCTACAGGATATATCAGAGGATTTAAAGACAATGGAAGTGGAGTAAAACCACATTATCTTACATTTTTTTCGACATTTGGTGGAATAAACAGTCCGATTGGAGCAGAGCATAGCTTCCAATTAGAGCTTACTTCGGATGATACAGAAATTTATTTTAACAGACCGGAGGGAGGTTACGAGTTGATTTTAGTGAAAGATGAAGAAACAGGTCAATGGCTCAGACCAAGTGGAATAGGTGAAGAAAATAACACTATTTTTGAAGCAACCATTCTTGAAATTCGTGATAATTATTTTTTAGTAGAACCAGTAGAGGGTAGTCAAGAATTAAACAATGCAGATCTGATTACAGTACCAATGAAAAACATAGGTACTGCTCCACAACCAAATGTTGGTGACATTATTGAAATAGCATATAACGGAGAAATTGCAGAAAGTTATCCAGCACAGATAACAGAGGTTTACGGTATCAAAGTTGTCAAAGAAGCAGAACAATGGGATTTAATTCCTATGGTCATGGTAAATGGCGAGTTATATATTGACACAGGTCATGAAAGTACAGTAGAAGCCCGTTGTGGTGTTATGGATGGAGAGATTACGTCAGAAGTAGACGGAAGTGAAAAGCCAACAAAAGACAATCAATCTAACTTTGGTACAGGCTATGGATATCAATATGGTTCACAAGAAGGCATAATCGAGATTAATATGAATGAAAAATGGTGGGTTTTTGCAACAGAAAAAGTCCTGGCCAGTAGTGAACTTATGATAGACCCAGTTGCAGTAATAAGTATTCATAATGTTTTCACAGGAGAAAATGCGAACATCACTGAAAATGAGGATATCAGAACTATATCTAATATATTATGTGGTGATGCATGGAATACAGAAGGTACAACTGATTGTTTAAGCAACATTGAAATTACAATCAACGAAGAAACATACAAATATCATTCCGATTGTGGTACATTCAACGATAATGTAAATCAGAACTATTTATCACTGGATGACGAAAGGAAAGCTGTGGTAAATGCCATTTTTTCAGAGTATATATCACTCACAGCCACAGAAGTTCCAGCAGAATAAATTTTACAAAGGCTACCCGGTCAAAAAAATTGGATAGCTTTTATTATGTTTTAAACCTAAACTCAATTTCAATCCAGTCAGCAAAACTAATCTTTATCATATCCAAGCAAATCAATAGCTCAAATTGCATTAACTTCTTAAAATGTATAAATAACAGGATAGTTTGGGTTAAGTAATATCAGAAACACTTTTCCGAAAAGGGAGAAATTTAATAGCATAGAAACAGACAATTAAGAAACAAAAACAATGGCAGACGCTAAAACAGAAAAACAGAAAGTACAGGAAATAACGGAGAAGTTGGAGTAGGGTATCAAGGAACTTTTTGAAAGCGAGAAGTACAAGATTTATCTGAATACCATGTCAAAATTTCATAATTACAGCTTTAACAACACAATGTTAATTGCAATGCAAAAGCCTGACGCTACGTTAGTGGTCGGATTCAAGGAATATACTTTGCCGAATAAACAGGGGGGACGATAATGCAGGATGTTATGAATGTTAATCAGAAAGAATATAAAATTGTGAAGTTATTAGGACATGGAAAAGGTGGTTATTCCTATTTGGCAGAACGGGAAGGTAAATTTTATGTGTTAAAACAGATACACCATGAGCCATGTGAATATTACTCATTTGGCAATAAAATCGAAGCAGAACAAAATGATTATAACAGACTGTTGCAGACAGGAATCAGAATTCCAAGAATGTTAGACATTGATGTAGCAAATGAAAGAATATTAAAAGAGTATATTGACTATGAATGTAACAATTACATGGATGAATGGAATTTTGAAAATTGGGGGATTAAGTACTGGTCTAAGACAACGGAATTTATTGATTATATGGAGCAGCATTAGTTATGTAACTCAAGATTTTGTTCAATCCAAATCTCTTATAATCCTCAAAACTTGTTGATTTTACACGAAAAAAACTATACTATAGATAGTACCTATTATTAGAGTCAGAGCGTAGAGCAGAAAAAGATACGAGGAAGTAATGATGAGAACAGAAGATAAAACAAGAATGACAGAGGGAAGCATTTCCAGAAAAATTATTTTATTTGCGATTCCGCTGTTTCTTGGAAATTTGTTTCAGCAATTGTATAACACGGCAGATTCACTGATCGTAGGAAATTATCTCGGCAGCAATGCGTTGGCGGCAGTCAGCTCATCCGGGAATCTGATTTTTCTGATGGTTGGATTTATCAATGGCATCGCAATGGGTGCAGGTGTTGTAATTGCCAGATATTATGGAGCGAAAGACAGGGCAAATCTGGAGAAATCAATCCACACAACGGTTGCGTTTGGAATTGCAGCAGGAATTGCATTGACAGTGATCGGCATGCTTTTAGCACCGAAGATCCTGGTGTTGATGGGAACACCCGCAGAGGTGCTTCCGGAATCTATCACCTATTTCCGCACTTATTTTGCAGGCTCTATCGGAGTGATCATGTACAATATTTTTGTCGGGATTTTGCAGTCGGTTGGAGACAGCAGACATCCGCTGATTTATCTGATCATTTCTTCCTGTATCAATGTGGTGCTGGATATTTTCTTTATTTCAGGATTGGGGATGGGAGTCGGTGCAGCCGCTTTGGCAACATCGATTTCCCAATTTATAAGTGCATTCTTATGTCTGATCCATCTTCTGAGAGCAAAAGAAGAATATAGGCTTCAGTTAAATAAAATCCGTTTTGACAGCCAGATGCTGTGGCAGATCATACAAAACGGTGTGCCGTCCGGTTTTCAGAATTCTGTGATCGCCATTGCGAATGTTTTTGTGCAGACAAATATCAATGCATTTGGAAAAATGGCGATGGCAGGATGTGGATCTTATTCCAAAATCGAAGGATTTGCGTTTCTGCCGGTGACCTGTTTTACGATGGCGCTGACCACTTTTGTCAGCCAGAATCTTGGTGCAAAGCAGTATGACCGTGCAAAAAAAGGAGCGAGGTTTGGCGTTCTCTGTTCGATCATCATTGCAGAAGTGATCGGAGTTGTGATTTATACAGCCGCACCGGTGCTTATTGCAGCCTTTAACAGTGAACCGGACGTAGTACATTATGGAGTTATGCAGTCGAGAACCATTGCATTGTTCTATTTTCTGCTGGCTTTTTCCCACTGCATCGCTGCGGTGCTTCGTGGTTCGGGAAATGCATCGGTTCCGATGATCGTCATGCTGTGTGTATGGTGTCTGTTCCGTGTAAGCTATATCACGGTTACGGTTCATTTTATCCCGGACATCCGCGTGATCTTCTGGGCGTATCCATTGACCTGGAGTATTAGTTCAGTCATTTTCCTTGCTTTATTTTTGCGTGGAAAATGGGTGTATGGGTTTGAAAAGAGAAAATAAGCAGCATATCCGGCGTATGGGAAATGCTTGACAATTTCAGCTTTACGTCTAAAATATATCGTATGAATTTGAATGAGACTGATGCATAAAAGAAATGTATCAGTCTTATCTTATGCAGAGGAGAACCGGAATTTATGAAAAAAAGTGGAACCATGAAAAAAATGCTCACCTATTATAAACCTTACATGCGTGTGTTCTGGACAGACATGTTTTTTGCAACGCTCTCTGCGGCGGTTGCCCTGATCATTCCGCTGGTCGTGCGGTATGTGACCTACAATCTTGTGTACCGTGAGCCGGCAGAAATTTTGCATCAGGCAGCTTACATTGCCATTGGACTGTTTGCGCTGGTGGCGGTTGACTGTTACAGCAAATTCTACATTTGTAATTACGGACATGTGATGGGAGCGAAAATCGAGTATGACATGCGTGCGGAAATTTTCGCACATTACCAGAAACTGTCCTTTTCCTTTTATGATGACCAGAAAGTCGGACAGCTGATGAGCCGTATCACAACCGATCTTTTTGATATCAGCGAACTGATGCATCATGGACCTGAGAACATCATTCTGTCCGTGATCAAAATTGCCGGAGCACTGATCATTCTTGTGAACATCAACCCAATGCTCGCAGTTGCAGCCTTTGCAATTCTGCCGTTCATGCTGATCTATGCATTTGTCCTGAATAAAAAAATGCGTCTCGCATTCAAACAGAACCGTGTAAAAATCGCAGACATCAATGCGCAGATCGAGGATAACTTATCCGGTATCCGGGTGGTAAAATCTTTTGCCAATGAAGAGATTGAAAACCGTAAATTCAAACAAGGCAATGACGGTTTCCTTGCAGCCAAGAAAAACAGCTATTTTTACATGGGAAGTTATCAGGCAGGGCTTGGAGCGTTTACGACACTCATTCAGGTCAGTGTGATCCTGACAGGTACGGTGCTGATCGCAAAAGGCAGTGTGGATGTCAGCGACCTTGTCACATTTATGCTCTATATCAGTGTGTTTACGGATCCGGTCCGCACCCTCATTGATTTCACAGAGCAGTTTCAGAATGGTTATACCGGGTTTGAACGTTTTCAGGAGATCCTCGCCATTCATCCGGATATCGAGGACAAAAAAGATGCAGTGGAACTTAAGGATGTAAAGGGAGATATTACTTTTGAAAATGTTTCATTCCAGTATGAGGAAAACACGGAAAAAGTGTTGAATCATATCAGTTTAAATGTTCCGGCGGGGGCTTACATGGCATTAGTCGGTTCCTCCGGCGCAGGAAAAAGTACGCTCTGTTCCCTCATTCCACGTTTCTATGACGTGACGGGCGGCGCAGTAAAAATCGATGGAAAAGATGTCCGTGATCTCACCTTAAAGAGTCTGCGCGACCACATCGGCATTGTGCAGCAGGATGTGTATCTTTTTGTTGGAACTGTTTTTGATAATATCCGTTACGGAAAACCGGATGCGACAAGAGAGGAAGTCATCGAGGCAGCAAAAAACGCCAATGCGCATGAGTTTATCATGTCACTTCCAAACGGTTATGATACGGACATCGGACAGCGCGGGATCAAGCTTTCCGGCGGACAGAAGCAGCGATTGTCCATCGCAAGGGTTTTCCTTAAAAATCCACCGATCCTTATTTTTGATGAGGCAACCTCCGCACTTGACAATGAGAGTGAAAAAGTAGTACAGGATTCATTGGAGAAGCTTGCAAAAAACCGTACCACATTTGTAATTGCACACAGGCTTTCCACCATCAAAAACGCAGAGAAGATCATTGTTTTATCTGAGGATGGTATCGAAGAATCAGGAACACATGAAGAACTGATAGCCAGGAAGGGAACTTACGAAAAGCTTTACAATATGCAGTTCCACAAATAAAATGAAAGCAGCAGAAAAAGAGGAGAATTGATATGCCGGAACGTATCCGTAAAAAAAAGAAAATGTCATCGTTTGAGATGATCGCATTTGGATTTGCAGGTGTGATATTACTTGGAGCAATTATTTTAATGCTTCCGATCTCATCTTCTGCCGGAGTTGTGACACCGTTTGATAAGACTTTATTTACTGCGACATCAGCTGTCTGCGTGACAGGACTTGTGGTCGTGGATACAGGAAGCTACTGGTCAGCGTTTGGCCAGGCAGTGATCTTACTTCTGATCCAGACCGGTGGATTGGGAGTCATCACTGTGGTTGCATCTTTTTCAATGGTATCGGGGAGAAAGATCTCGTTAATGCAGCGGAGCACGATGCAGGATGCAATTTCAGCACCGAAGGTAGGTGGAATTGTCCGGCTTACGAAATTTATTCTACAGGGAACATTTCTGATCGAATTGGTCGGTGCCATTCTCATGCTTCCTGTATTTTGCAGGGATTATGGATGGAAAGGAATCTGGATGTCAGTCTTCCATTCGGTATCGGCTTTTTGCAATGCAGGTTTTGACATACTTGGAACGACGGAACAGACATTTCCATCTCTGACAGGATATATTGCCAATCCATTGATCAATCTTGTGATCATGCTTTTGATCGTGATCGGTGGCATCGGATTTCTGACATGGGATGATTTTTGCACAAACAAATGGAACTTGAAACGTTACCGTCTGCAGAGTAAGATTATCCTCGTTACCACCGCTGTTTTGATCTTACTACCGGCTGTTTTTTTCTTTCTGATTGATTTTACCGGATTTTCTGTAGGAAAAAGAATACTGGCATCTCTTTTCCAGTCGGTAACTCTTCGGACGGCAGGTTTTAATACGGCAGATCTTGGAGCAATGAGTGATTCTTCCAAAGCAATCATGATTTTGATGATGCTGATCGGTGGATCTCCCGGATCGACGGCGGGAGGTATGAAGACAACAACGATCGCAGTGTTGATACTGAATGCGTTTGCGACATTCGGAAGAGAACCGGAGACAGAGGTTTTTGGAAGAAGATTCGATAATACAGTGGTAAAAAATGCGGCAACGATCGCTATTTTGTATTTCTTCCTGTTTTTCGCAGGAGGAATCGCAATCAGTCAGATAGAACATGTTGCATTGTCGGATTGCCTTTTTGAAACAGCATCTGCAGTGGGCACGGCAGGACTTACATTAGGGATCACAACGGAGCTTGGACTGGTATCACATCTGATATTGGTTGTTTTGATGTATCTTGGAAGAGTTGGCGGACTGACACTTATATATGCTGCAATTTCAGTAAAAATCCAGAGCGGGGCAAAAAGACCGCTTGATAAAATAACTGTTGGATAAAGGAGAAAATTATAATGAAAAATATTTTGCTTATCGGACTCGGAAGATTTGGAAAGCATGTTGCATACCAGTTGAATGAGCTTGGACATGAAGTGATGGCTGTGGATGAGAATGAAAATCTTCCGTATGTTACAGACGCACAGATCGGTGACAGTACCAATGAGAATTTTCTGGAGTCGCTTGGAATCAAAAATTATGATATTTGTTTTGTGACGATCGGAGGCAATTTCCAGAATTCCCTGGAGACAACTTCTCTTTTGAAAGAACTTGGCGCTAAAATGGTCATATCGCGTGCAGAGCGGGATGTACAGGCAAAGTTCCTGCTTCGCAACGGAGCAGACGAGGTCATTTATCCGGAAAAACAGATCGCCAACTGGGCAGCGATCCGCTATACGGCAGATCATATCCATGATTATATCGAAGTGGATGATTCTCATGCTATTTTTGAGGTGGAGGTGCCGGGAGGCTGGATCGGAAAAACGATCGGTGAACTGGATATCCGTAAAAAGTACAGCATCAGTATTCTGGCAATCAAAACAGACGGAAAGATGAATATGGCGATTGGCCCGGATATGGAATTAAGCAGTGAAGATACCCTTTTGGTTCTCGGTACATACAAGGATATGCAGAAGTGTTTTCGGATATAAT
>OLZZ01000443.1_pt1 | contig 18238 bp, 15 predicted proteins | sample 1673571 | NCBI WGS metagenome assembly OLZZ01 (sample SAMEA103958115, study PRJEB25191) | human gut metagenome | biome: human-associated habitat [ENVO:00009003]; feature: intestine environment [ENVO:2100002]; material: feces | place: Germany | collected 2013/2015 | reverse complement strand
TCACGCTTGAGGGTCGCATATTTGAACACCTCACCCATTGCAAAGCCCGCGGTGAAGCTGCCGTCGTTATCGGAATGTGAATAATGGTGCATTGAGTCGAGGTCGCCGGGTATCCTCAGCCCTCTCTGGCTGACCATTCCCCTGCGATCAACGTATTTAAGAGTCTCAGCGAGCAGCATATTGCACTTGTCGAGCGTTGAGAGCGGCTTCATCTCGATATAGGCTGCGCCCTTGTCGGTGAGCACCCAAATGCCGTTGCCCTCGGGCAACAGCGCGCGGACATTATTATCGGGCAGGTCTCTCGGCGCGCTGAAATACATAACTCTGTCGCACTCGCGTTCAGAATCCTTATCGTATCTCGTCAGACCCGTCGAAGCGCCGAACCAAACTGCGTCGGGAGTCTCGGCACAGCAGGTGTAATCGCTCTTATTTGACGGCAAAGGATACGGGAAGCCCTCAAGATCCGGCTTCACGCACTCGGCCTTAAAAAGCGCCGAGGGAACACGGGGGTCGCGGGGCTCATAGAAAGTGCGGAAGCGGTTAAGATGGTCTTTTAATTTGAATTTATTTCTCATTGCACACCTCGGATAAATAAATATATAATTATAATAACAGAAGAACGTGGCATATGCAACCAAAATTTATTTAAAATATCCATAAACTCATTTACAAGCGGCAAGTTAAATGGTTATCTTGCCGACATCGACCGTCAGGCGGAGGAACTATTCTCTCGGCTGGTAAAGCAGATGGCCGAGGCGGAAGGTATCACGGAGCATCTCAAGGCAGACAACCAAATGGAGTGGGTCAGAAGGATGAATAACATCCGAAACAGGGCTATGGAGATTGTAAATAGCGAACTAATTTATAGGGTATAAGCGCAACGGCGGCAGGGTGGGAATCCATGCCGCTGGTTTTATTGGTTTTGTATATCATCTGTAATTTTGATTTCTCCGGATACTATCTCTGGCGAATTCTTGGATGTAATCGTGTATGGTATACCATCGAAAAGGTCTTTGACAAAAATAACTGAAGGGAATGCGATTATTGTATTATGCTTAATATAATCATATTTTAATTTTACAATATACTTTTCCCCCTCATCAAAGCACGAATAACAAAATACATCAGCAAGTTCACTCTCAAAATCATTACTGTAATCTGGAGTATGTCCAGGAAAGATGGAAGGCATAGAAACACGAGGAGAAAATCTTCTGTTCGTCACAATGGAGGAGTCGTAATCCGAATACATTGATGTACTGCATATACCAAATATCTCGCTCATATTAAAGTCGTTCAGAAGATAACCCATCTCATCGTTGTTCAGCTTTGGGAATTCGCTTATAGGCAGTAAGCTGCCTTTTGGTATAGTGAGAGATATTTCTATATCTTCATCAACATCTGTCCCGCCATTCTGGAGAGCAAGCTTTAGGCACTTTTTATCAGTAAAAGCACATTCTATAGGCGCCCATTCTAATGCTTTTGAGATCGTTTTCAAGAGTTTTTTAATAGCGTCGTATTTTTCTTCTTCCGCATCTGTTCCATTAAGCGAATATCCGCCCATTATACCTGTTGGTACGCTACTCTGTGATAGGTTTCCAAGGATGAAAAAATCTTCCGCAATGTTGATTTTTAGTTTTTCAGCCACAGAGTATATTATTTTTCGTTCATCTTCGCTAATCTCGACAGGCTTATTAAAAGCAAATGTGTATTTTGCAATTTTTCCTGGCAATTCAACACGTTTCTCTAATTTTCGGGCAGAAATATCATCAAAAAGAGCACGGATTTTCTCCAAGTACTTACTTATGGTCATTTCAGTATTTGGAACAAAACTAATTATTGGGGCTTCATCACTGATATGTTGGCATTGATCTATACCTACAACCTTTAATTCAGAATGACGTTCACTCTTAACTTCAGCAACTCTCTTTTCACTTAAAAAGTATTGGGACAAATGTGCAAAGAACATTGTTCTGAATTCTTCGTCCGTTGAATATGTGAAGTAGATTCCTCGGTCTTTGTATTTATCACGAAATGCTTGAACCTTCTTGTAGCTTTCTCCATTCATCTGCGACGGAGAAAGAGGCTTGTCCGAGAAATACATAAATACCTGTTTGCCCGAAGAGAGCATAATTTCTACTTCTTCCTCTGTGCCAGAGCCGTATTCATCGGTAGGGGTTCCAAAGCGCGTCCACAAAATGGCAACTGCAGCATCACAATCATTTACGAATTGCTCATTTAGCAGCGCTTGCGGTTTTCCACCTGACTGTGCATAGGAGTTTTTACGCCAATGCTTTGTCCGAATACTTATTCCCAGAGCATCAGAAAACTGAGTATTAAACTGCGACACTGCGTCCTCAATAACGGGAATCTCACTTGTGATGTCTCCAGGGCACGAAATGAGAAGATCATATTGGACTATATTTTTAGGCATATATTCACCACCTTTTAACATTTTTTAGCGCTTCGTTACATCTTTTGTTTTCTCGATTTTTCTATCCGCATAGAGAACTACATCTTTGATTACCAGCTTCTGCACAGCGGAAATCAATGCTGCCATTGCATCATAATCAGGTTTCCCGTCTTTCGTCGGAAGTTGCATTTTGAAATGTATGCTTTGTGAACTTCTCAATTTTTTACCATAAGAATATTTTCCCCGTAAAGCTCTTCCCATTGCGGCGGCAAAAAACAACATACAAGTTCTGGAATATTCCTTCTCTGTGTTCCAGTATACCCCCGTGTCATCACCTGCTCCAAAGTCATAATTACGATAAAAACTATTTCCAAATATATCAATAGTAATTGAATTTTTCGGAAACCGGGCAACAGGGTTCGAAATATACCCAATCACTCCGGTATTCGTTGTCCCAGACATCACAAATGGAATATCCCCAGGAAGCTGATCATCTTTTTTCAAACGCCGTCCTTGTTTTATGTTGTTAAATATTTTTATGAATTCAAATTCCGAAAAAGGTATTTGATGTTTCTTGTAGCGCTCAATAATTGCCATTTCATTATTGGATAATTCGTAATTATCCAGTCCACTTACTGTTAAGTAAGCGGACAGCTCCGCTACACGCTCCGCTTCCAGCTCCGCTATAAAGGACTCCATAAAATCAAAGTCGATTTCACCCCTCTTTTGAGGCAATTGAATATGCTTGTTCTTTACTACATTCCAGCCACCAAGCTTGTTTTTATATGAGTAAACTGGCAAATCAGTAACCTTATTAATACACATAACCATAAAAAGGTACTGGCGTGAGGACAATTCACGATCATCAAATATCCATCTTATGGCATAAGCATCTGACAAGACTGTAAAATCGTTCGGCTGGTAATAGGCTCTGTAAACATCGCTATTTGAAGGAATTGATATAACATTTTGGAGAATCGTTGCACCCTCTCGAGGTGCATAGTAATTTAGCCCCTGATTATTGAAACTCGAAGTTAGACAAGGCAATGTGTATTCACCTAAGGGTTGATTAGGAAGCTCGTCTGCCTTATAAGGGAGCTTATTTGTTTTTACACGCTGAAACAGTTCCCCCATTTTGTAGTCGCCCCACTTAACATTCCCCAGTTTTTTGTTAAGTGAGGCATTCATTTTCCCAGGCGGACATCCTCCGATTCTTGATTTTTTATAATACTGGAAACTTCCCATGCAAGATAATCCCGTACTGTTTTCTTGAAATCATCCAGTGTAGGTTTCGTGTCTACTGGTACTGTTTGATTCCAGTCGGCGCCGTTTTCTGGATCAATATTACCTTCATAGTATTCTTTTTCTGTATAATAGTGTAGTTTTCCGTTGCCAAAGCGAACCAAATCAACAAGTTCTGCGTATCGTTCTTTTGCGTGGTCAGTGTCCCGTAGATTACAGCTTGCTTTTTTACGGTTTGTTCGTGTATAGCCGTCAAAAGAGAAGTCAATAAACTTTACAGTGTCGTCTTTCTGGTGTGCTTCTCCGACGCGGAAAACATAGATATTTGTCTGAACACTTGACTTTCCGATGAACAGGTCAATCGGCATTTTAATGCTCGCAAGCAGGGTGCTATGTTTCAAAATCTTTTTGTTATATTCTGTCGCTTTGCCACTGCCTGCGGAATTCTGGATGATGATTGCAGCGTAGCCTTTGCTCATCATCGAGAGGGCTTTTTCAACGAAAACCATTCCATTGCCCGGCGCAGAATACGGCGGATTCAGGACAAAAGCATCTGCCGGGAACTTTTTATCGGTTTTGTCAAAACCATAATGACCATCGAATTCTTTCAGGGAGTCCTTGTTCAGGATATTAGAGCTGCCGTCGCCCATCAGAATCATATTGAGGATAGCAAGCATATAAACTTCCGAAAGGATTTCAAGGCCGAGAAGCTGATTTGCCTTGATCTCCGCAGATTTCAGTGCAAAGGCATCTGGGGATTTTATCTTTTCTTTAGCATCTATCAGCATCTCATTCATAGATGCGACGAGAAGCCCGGCCGAACCGGTTGCAAAATCCCACACATAAGAATCCTTGTTTACCCTTGCGAGTCTTGCCAAAAGAGTGGCAACATAGGAAGGCGTCAGCACAACATCGTTCAACTTGTCCTGTGAAAAGCCGAGCCAACTGTACATTTCATTAAACAACTTACCAGTAAAATCAGTGCTTAAACCGATTTTATAGTAAATACCAAGATCGTCGATGATTTTTGTGAATACCCGTTTGAGCTGACTTTCTCCGTTTTCAACCTTATTGATATTATCGGTTGTCAGTGTGTTTTGTAAGGTACGGACGATCAGATCCCGTTTTTCCTGCGGTAGGTTCTTTTCGCTCAGAAACGCTTTGATCTTCCGGAGGATAATATCGCCGTCACGGTTGCCTTCTTCAGTTGAGGATTTCAGTTCTGATTTTTCCAGTGCGGCAACCTTCCCGGGAACGCCGAGCGTTGCAATAATGGAAGCTGCCACAAGGTAAACACGGTCACGTTCACTTAACCCTTTTTCATTGTTATAAATGTCGTTGTTCAGTTTTACAAGACTGGCGTTAATTTCCTGCTCACGATGCTCTCTGAGCTTTTCGATCTCTTCCTGTGAAAGTCGGAGGCGCTTTACTTTTTCAATAAAGCTGTCAAAATTGCTCTTTTTTAGGAAAGAAAAATCGGTGTACTCATCGACATTCTGCCCGATACCGAAATTGCTCTTGGAAACATAATATACGCCGATTTCATATTCCAGTTTTCCGGCATCGTTTTTGTAGCCGGTCATTCCGATGGCAATAATATCGGTATAGCTCGTATAATGCAGAAGTGCATTTGCATAATGAACGGCACCATTCACGGCATACGAATTGATATTCTTGAAATCGGGTTGATTTTTTGAGGTTTTGTTTGCAACCTTGCCATCCACATCAAGCTTAACAAGCTTATCTTTATAGCCCTTATACTCAATCAAAATCGGATAATTGCCCAAATTCTTGTCCTGCAAAAGGAGTTTTGCGTCGGGACGATTCCCGCCTACACCACCATTTTTGGAATAGTAGTCATTAAGCGCCTGGTCTATTTCTGTATTTAGCGATTCCTGTTCCAGTTTATAATCAAGTTTATACGATTTCAGCCAACCGTTTGCAAGATCCGCAACATTCGGCTCGACAGATTGAATTTTAGCCATTGTTATTTCCTCCCTGTGTCCAGCTACCAATATAAGCTGACCAAGATTCTGTGTAGTTGTTGCCAGTAACCGTTGCCTTGTACGGATCTGCCAAGAATGTTTTTATCGTCCTCAGCACCGTATCAAAATCATCGGTCTTTGTGTCAATCTTCCGGCAGAATGCTTTCCACTTTTTCTGCATTGCATCGTCGCTTCCAAAGGCCATAACCTGATCAAACTGCTCCACCGTGAACTTGTGTCCACGATTTTCAAAGGTCTTTTTCAGCGCTTCCGTCAGCGTTGCACCGTCAAAATCAAACTTGTTCGCAAGATAATAGAGATCATAGTAATCCTTCATCCGGCTGGAGAATTCCATCAGGCTGAGAATTGCATCCAGCTTCTCGGCAACGGTCGTTTCCAGCGAATAGGTATTGACCGTCGGCGCCTCAAAACCGTCAAGCTGCGTTGGTATCTTCCGCTTTTCCTGTCTCGGCACGATGATGTCCCCCACACCGAAATCAATGCCAAAAGGAGTTTTTGTGTTCTTTATCTTTGCCACAAGGGAAGCACCAATACCGGCGTACTTCTTTGCCACAGCAATGGGAGCCACATTTTTGATTTCAAATGTGATAAAATCGTTGCCTGTTTGGGTTGCAATGATCTCCTCCAATATCGCTTGAAGCTGTTCCGGTGTATTGGGCATCTTTCTGAGCAGAAAATCCACATCAGCCGTAACACGGCTATCGAAATCCGTGAGGGAATAGAGGAACAGTCCGCCTTTGAGAACCAGGTTTTCCGCATATTTTGACTTTTCCAGTCGGCGCAGGAACTCTTCCTGGCAGAAAAGCTGTAAGCAGAGCTGATAGCTTCTGCCGCATTTTGCGGCTTTGTTTTTGAGCCGTGCAAGCACGGATGCAGCCACGTCAGCCATTCAGCAGCACCTCCATCACACTCATCATTTTCTTATAAACACCCATTTCCTTTGCGTATTTGGAAAGGTTGGCAAGGTTTTTCTTTTCATCCGCCACATAAGCATTGACGGCTTTGTTGAATATCTCGTTATCCAGCTTCGTGCGGTACTTGAAGCAGTCGCAGACGGTGCGTTCACGGTCATAGACTGGAAGTGTTACGCCATTGAAGGTGCCAGTTGTTTCCCCCAGGTGATACATCGGATTCTGCACATAATACGCTTTCACCGGCACTTCCGTCTGAATCGCCTTCACCGTTCTGGAATAAGAGCGTGGGACGGCAATCGACCATTCTCTGGGCGCAAAGTCGCTATAGCCGTAGTAGAACAGAGCTGATTCAACACAGATGACCCCGTACGTCATCAGTTTCGAAAGGATAAGCTCCTCTTTGGGCTCGTCTCCGACGGCCAGCTTGTAATACCCCTTTTTCACACGCTCGAGATACCCCTGCCTACAAAGCGCATATACATCCTGGTCTTTGAGTCCGGCAGAAATAAAATCCGATTTCTTTGCAATTTCTCCGATGGCATCAAAAACTTCGTTGACAATATTGTACTTGCTCAACCTGTCACCAACTTTCTGCACGCAATATTTACATTATGCGTGTTTATATTATAATGCCCAAGCTCCCAAAAATCAATATGCTTTGCACGCTTTTCGAAAATATTGCGTGTAAATTTTGAAAAGCGGTATTGCAATTCAAAGAACACTGCGCTATAATATCCATACAGATTGGGTCTACACCAACCTATCTGCCTGACAACACAATGACAACAGGAATTATGATACACCGTAATTCTTGGATAATCTAAGTAATCCTGATAATCGGAGCCAAACCATCTATACAAAATCGTTTAGGTCACGGTTTCAGGAAGCGAGTGGGAATAATACCAGAAAGGCTGAAAAGCCTTGAAAACACGCACTTTTTCAAAACAGGATTGCCTGTTTGATAGCAAAATGATAGCAGCCGCGGCGTTTGTGCTATTCTGATGTGTCGGATGGCGCGAATGGCTTGCGGGTGCTGGAATATAACTTTATAGGATGAAAAAGGCTCTGCTGACTTCCGTGAAGGAAGAACGGCAGAGCCTTTTGCTATTACTCGGATTGATTTGTAGGGAAATTGGTGAATATATCGGGGGGATATGGTGCCAGTGACCGGTACCTCATTTGTGCGGTGTTGCCTTAAAATTTTACCATTGAGAGTATTGACAAAATAGAGGAACTTATGTACACTAAATATGAAGTTCAACCGTTCAAATTTAATATGAAGATGGAGAGATACTATGAAGAAGTGGTACGCGAAGTCAAAGCGTCCCGGACGCAAGCAGGTGGAGGTGAAGGAACATCTTTGCGCGGTGGGAGAATTGAGCAAAGAGTATGGAAGACAACTGGGCATGGAAAAAGAAGCGGAAATGGCCGGAACGGTTCATGATGCTGGCAAGCTCACAGATAAATTCCAAGATGTTTTGGAAGGAAACGCATCCAGAGTAGACCATGCAAGGGTGAGCGCTGCGTTTTTGTGGTGGCTGCTTATCAAAACGAGTAAATACGCAGGGAAAGAAACGAAAGAGTGCATAAGTGAAAAAATTGCAAGTACAAATTATGCAACCATTTTGGAAGCCATCAATGCGCATCATGGGACGCTGCTCTGCTACAATCAGCTGAAGTATTCGCTACTTGAATGCATGACAACGCAAAAGTGGTTGGAAGGTAACGAGGGAAAGGAGGTCGCGTTGACAGGAGAAGAGAATTACAGGGCGCTAAGAGATATATTTCGTGAGGAACTTCCGGACTGGAAACGAATTGGAATCAAGAATATGACGCTTGGGGAAGAAGAACGGATGCTTTGGTCGCGAATGCTGCTTTCTTGCTTGGTGGATGCAGATTACACCGCATCAGCGGAAGAGGATGGAGAAATCATCCCGGAACCGCCGAAATGTGATGCGGAAAACTGGCTGGAGCGCTTAAATGCGCATCGGGCGGAACTGGCAAGGAACTCAACGGCTGATAAAAAACTCAATGCACTGCGGAATGAGTTGTTTGAAACGTGCGGCAGGGCGGGGGATCATGCGCCGGGGATTTACACCCTGACAGCGCCTACTGGCACAGGAAAAACGCTGGCCTTGCTGCATTTTGCGCTGCGCCAATGCCGCAAGAACGGTCAGCAGCGAATCATCATTGTGCTGCCGTTTATTACGCTGACGGAACAGAATGCAATTGAATATCGGAAAATCCTTGGGGATGACGTTTTGCTGGAAGATCATAGCCAACGGCAGCTGACAGAAGAGCAGCGAAAGTTTGCGCAGCGCTGGGATATGCCAGTCATTGTGACCACATCCGTGCGATTTTTCGAGGGGCTGTTTGCGGCAAAAGCCCCGAATCTTCGGAAACTGCATCGGTTGGCGAATTCTGTAATCATTTTCGATGAAGCGCAGAGCTTGTCTGCAGAATTGTTTCCTGCGACGCTCAAAACCATTCAGGCGCTTTGCAATCTGCCGAAGAAAAATGTGACGATGCTCTTTTCTACGGCGACACAGCCGGATTATCAATCAATCCCTAATCTTACTTGGCATGCTACGGAGATTTGTCCGAACCATGCCGATATGTATCAGCAACTTCGCCGCGTTCAGGTGACATGGCGAGTTTTGCCGAATGAGAGAATCTCGTGGGAAGAAATTGCGCAGAAGATGGCGGCGCAGCGGAGCATCTGCACCATAGTGAACATGAAAAAGCACGCGAAGAAGCTGTTTGATGCGCTGAAATTGGTATGTGAGACGGAATCAGTATTCTACATCACGACGGAATTGTGTCCGGCACATCGGCGCGTCGTGATAGAGCAAGTCAAAAAGCGGCTGCGCGACGGCTTGCCTTGCCGTGTGGTTGCGACGCAGTGCATCGAAGCGGGGGTGGATTTGGACTTTGACAGCGTTTTCCGCGCGCTGGCCCCGCTGGAATCAATCATTCAGGCGGCAGGACGTTGCAATCGAAACGGCCGCCATCCCGAAGGCGGGCAAGTGCTTGTGTTCCTTCCGGATGAAGAAAGGCTATATCCTGATACATGGTATGAAAAGGCGGCAACGCTGGTTAGTGCATTGCATATTGAGAAACCGATTGACTTGATGAATCCGAGTGACATTCAGCGCTACTATCAGAAGCTCTTTTGGAAGTTGAAAGGGAAGAAGGAACTGAGCGAGGCTATCCAAATGCAGGATTATGCAGGGGCCGAGAAAAACTATCGCATTATCAAGAATGACGGCGTGCAGGTGCTTGTGCCATATGAACCTGAAAACAAGCTGTTTGAGAAGCTGAAGGAAGAAGCCTTGGAAAACGGCGTGACGGCGAAGTGGATGCATGAAGCTGCAAAGCTGTGCGTGACTGCATATGCGAATGATGACTTCAGCCGTTACGCGGAGCAGCTGTATTTTTCGGGAAAGCGGAATGAGGGCAGGCAGCCATCCGGCTATTGGGTGCTTCGCAGGAAGGGGGATTATCATATGGATACGGGGATGCAGTTGAAAAATGATGACTGTATGTGGTGAAAAAATTCTTATATACCAGATTTGCTATTGACAATTCATGCGAATTATATTATATTTGTACTGACAGCTTGAAACACTGATGGGGTAACAAGCTGAGAATTGAAATAGTACAAAGATAATGCTATCCTCTCTGCTGATTTGGCAGAGAGAAGAACATGGAGGTGATGAAAAATCATGGAGATTTCAGTGACCGTTTGGGGTGACTTGGCGTGCTTCACTTCGCCGACAACGAAAGTAGAAAGGCTTTCGCAGGCAGTCCCAACACCATCAGCAGCACGAGGCATACTGTCAAGCATTTACAGCAAAAGGACAGAATTTTTTTGGATGGTGACAAAAATTGAAGTGCTGAAACCTATCCGCTATATCAGCGTCAGGCGCAACGAAGTGAAGTCCATATTGGGAAATAATATGGAACCAATCAGCGCAGAGGATGAGCGGACACAGCGGCAAACGGTTTTCCTGTATGATGTCCGCTACCGCATTACCGCGCAGATTGTGCCGCGGCCGGATTATCATGGTACGGTGGAGCAGCTGTATGCACAGGCTGAACGGCGAATTAAAGGTGGCAAGTGCTTTTGCCAGCCTGCGCTCGGCTTAAGGGAATGCGTTGCGTACTTCTCTGAGAGCGATCCGAACGAAAAGCCGATTCAGCAAGACATGGATTTGGGCTTGATGGTGTACGACATTTTTGACCTGCATGACGCGGAGGTTCGCAAGAAAACGCGGACAAGGCTGTCCCTGTATCATGCGGTGATGAAGCAGGGCGTCATTGAAGTGCCGCCCTATGATAGCCCGGAAGTCCTGAAGGGGGATGCGATATGCTGAGACCGCTGTACGATTATGCCATGCGTTACCAGCTGCTGCCGCCTCCGGGCATGGTGAAAAAGACGGTAAAGGCATGGGTTTGCCTTGGCGCAAATGGCACGTTCCTTGGCGTAAGGCAGGACGGCGAGGATGAATACTTTTGCCCTGACATTGGCAGCTTGGCGAATGGCAAAGACAAGTGCAATGTGCTGGTGGAAAAGTACGAGGTTGTTTTCTGGAAAGATACGCCGGAGGGGAAAATCGAGCAAAGAGAGGAAGGCAAAAAGCCGAAAGACAACACGCTCAAGCATCGGTATTTCCTTGCTTCTCTTCAGCAGGCAGCGCAGAAAGTACCGGAATTGTCAGTTTGCGTGCATTTGCTGGAGGACGAAACCTGCTGTGAGCAGGTTCGACAGGAACTGCTGCGGCTGAAGCTGAAGCCATCAGACCGCGTTTCATTTGAAATTGCAGGAACGCCTATTGTCGAAATTCCGGAGGTGCAGGAATGGTGGCGGGAGTTTCGTCAGCAGTTCGCGCAGCATGGCGCGGCAGAAAGCTTGTGCCTGATTACTGGAGAAAAAACGATGCCGGTTGCTACCCTGCCGCCAATTAAGGGACTCTTGCAAGTCGGCGGACATGGGCGCGGTGACGCTTTGTTTTGCTTTGATAAGCCAGCATTTTGCTCGTACGGGCTAAAGCAATCGGCGAATGCGCCTGTTTCTTCGGAAGCAATTGATGCGGTGAAAGCGGCGCTTGACCATCTCATGTCAAGCGAAACGCTTTCGCCAACGTTGGCGGGAATGCGCTTTGTCCATTGGTTTGACTGCTATGTTCCTGCGGAATGCGACCCGATGCAGCAAGCACTGGATGGCGATCCTAAGAATCAGGGAACAGAACAGCAGACGGAAGATGATGATGGATACGACGACGATGAAGAATTTGATGAAACGGTAGAAGCACCGTCAAATCCTGATGCTAAACGCGATATTGCAGCCAAACGCATCGAGAGCATTGAAAGCGGAGCAGCGACAACCGCGATTCCAGCCAGCACGCAGTATTACATCCTCCTGCTGTCCGGCGTTACAGGGCGTGTCATGGTTCGCAGCTACGACCACGGGAATTACGGCGAACTGGAGAAGAGCATCCAGCAATGGCGCAATGACTTGCAAATGGTCGATCTCGGTGGAACGGGATTCACAAAAATTAATTCGCTGAAAGCAATGATGATTCGTCTGATGCCGCGGCAAAAGAGCGAAAAGAACGTTTTCAAGCGGATGGACAAGGAACTTTCAGGAATTACGCCAGCGGTGCTGCACGCAATCTTGACGGACAGTATGCTGCCGGATTCCGTGGCGGTTCGTGCGCTGCGATACATTCGCAATCAAATGGCCAGTGCCAGCGAAGAAGATAAACATGCGCCCGTGCCCGATGCAATGTGCTGCCAATGGCTGAAAGTATGGCTGATTCGGAAAAACAATCGAAAGGAAGGCGTGATAGAAGCTATGTATCAGGCGGAAAATACGAATGTTGCGTACCGCTGCGGCGCGTGGGTCGCCGTGTATGCGAGTATGCAGCAGTTTGCAATGAGAGATGTTCAGGCAGGTATTGTACAGCGCTATTATGCGTCTGCTTGTCAGATGCCAGCGCTGGTGCTGGGGCAGCTGTCAATTCTCTCCGTACCGCACCAGGACAAAATCAAGGGTGACTATCTGAAGATGTATCTGGAAATGCTGGATAAGGTGACTTGTGACATTGGGGAAATCCCCACCATGCTGAACTTGGAGCAGCAGGCTTACTTTGCGCTGGGGTATCGCCAGATGACGGCGGAATTGAACCGGAAACGCAATGAACTCTGGAAATTGAAGAAAGAACAGAAAGCTGCGGCAGAAACGGACGAGGAGGAATAAGAAAATGGCACTGCAGAACCGTTACGAATTTATGTACTATGTTGCTTGTACCAATGCCAACCCGAACGGCGACCCGGATATGGGCAACATGCCCCGGATTGACCCGCAGACCATGCAGGGATTTATCACCGACGTGGCCACGAAACGCCGCATTCGCAACTATATTGAGATTGCTTATCCGGGCGTGCCGGGCATGGGGATTTTCGTGCAGAAGGCGGTGAATCTGAATAAGCAGATTGCGCTGGCAAAGCGCGAAGCAGGGATTGAAGGTGCGAAAGAAAAAAATCCGGTTTATGCGGCACGCAAAAAAGCGTGTGAACTCTTCTACGATGTGCGCACCTTTGGGGCTGTGATGTCTACTGGCCCCAATGCGGGGCAAGTCCGCGGTCCTGTTCAACTTGCTTTCGGCAAGAGTTTGGATTCGGTACTGCCGCTGGACATATCCATCACGCGCATGGCGGCGGCATTGGGCGGAAATGACAAATCCTACGAGGAATATGAGAAAGCAGAACAGGAAGCGTCTGAAGATAAGCTGCGCACGATGGGACGCAAGCAGATTATCCCCTTTGGTCTGTATGAGGTGCGTGGCTTCATCAGCGCGAATCTTGCAGCGGAAACGGGATTCGATGAAGCTGATATGAAGGCGCTGTTTGAGGCGATTCTCAACATGTATGAGCATGACCGTTCGGCGAGCAAGGGCGAAATGGAGGTTGTTTCTCCGCTCATCATCTTCAAGCACGAAGGCACGGATACGAATCCTGAACAGCGCGCACGTCAAGCCAAATTGGGCTGTGCACCGGCGCATAAACTCTTTGAACTGGTGACGGTGCAGAAGAAGGTGGATTTCCCCCGCAATTATCGTGACTATGAAGCAAAGGTGGCGCTGGATAAGGTGCCTGCGGGGGTACGGATGGGCTTCTTGAGCAATCCTTACGGGGAGATTGTCTGGGATGAACTGCCGCAGGGAGAAAGCTGGTTTACCCGTGGATGACGAGCAGGAGTATCTTCCGTTATCGTGGCTGTCGCAGGCAGATTACTGTCTGCGGCGTGCCGCGCTGCTGCTGAATGAACGTGTATGGGTAGAAAATGTCGAGACGGCGAAAGGTCGAGCCGAGCATGAACGGGTTCATACACAGCGCGTGGAGCGGCGCGGCGATTTCGTGAAGCTCTACGAGAACAGTGTCTTTTCGGACGAAATGCAAATCAGCGGAAAATGCGACTGCATTGAAGCGGTGCGGGATGAAAACGGCTGCACGATTCCCGCAGTGGATTTCCCGGTGCGGCTGCTGCCGGTGGAGTACAAGCATGGGAAGATACGCGATGAATCAGAATACAAGATTCAGCTTTGCGCGGAGGCGATGTGCTTAGAGGAAATGTATCACACGACGATCCCGGCGGGCGCGCTGTTCTACATTACTGCGCATCGCAGAGTGGATGTGGAACTTGATGAAGCGCTGCGTGAACAGGTACGGCAGACTGTGCAGAAACTCTGGAAAGTCCGCCGCGAAATGCTGATTCCGTCGGCAGTTTACGGCCCGAAATGCAAACGTTGCTCGATGCAGGAATACTGTATGCCGAAGGTAAAAACATCCGCGAAGGAATATTGCAAGGCGCTTCTTCTTGAAGCAGAGAGGGTGGAGACGGAATGAAAAAATTACTGGAAACCCTCTATGTGACAACGCCAGACAGCTACCTTTTCTGCCGCAACGAGAATATCTGCGTGAAAATTGGCGGCGAAGAGAAAGCAAGCGTGCCAGCGGTAATGCTGGACGGAATCGTGTGCTTTGGGGAAATGACAGTCTCCACGCCGCTGATTGGTTTCTGCGCTGAGCATGGGATTACGCTGACGTTCCTATCGTCGAACGGACGCTTTTACAGCCGCATCTGCGGGCCGGTCAGCGGCAATGTGCTGCTGAGAAAAAAGCAGTATCAAGCGCTGGATGATGATGACTTCCGCATGAAATTCGTGCAGAACCTCCTGGTGGGAAAGCTGCTCAACGAGAAAAATGTATTGATGCGCACGGCACGGACGCAGGATGCGGCAACAGCAGAGAGTCTTCGAGCAGCCTGCCAGTCTATTAGCCAGTATGCAGCACAGCTGGAGACATGCACAGGTGTTGACCAAATGCGCGGCATCGAAGGAGCTGCCGCAAAATGCTACTTTGCGCATTTTGACGACATGATTTCCCCACAATGCCCCTTCCAGTTTGTGGAGCGCAGCAGACGACCGCCGCGCAATGAAGTGAATGCAGTCCTGTCGTTTATGTACACGCTGCAAACGCGGGACATTCAAGCGGCACTTGAAACGGTAGGCTTAGATCCAGCGGCTGGATGGCTGCACACGCTTCGACCGGGACGGCCGTCGCTGGCGCTGGACTTGCTGGAAGAGTTCCGAGCGCCGCTGTGCGACCGGCTGGCGCTGTCGCTGTTCAACAAACGTCAGCTGACGGATAAGGACTTTGAGTACGATTCGCTGGCTGTTATGCTGAACGAGCGCGGGCGCAAAACGGTACTTACCGCATGGCGTGACCGAAAGCAGGAAGAAATCACGCATCCGTATCTCGGAGAAAAAATCCAAGTTGGGCTGATTGCTTATGTACAGGCCATGATGCTGGCGCGTGTCCTGCGCGGGGATCTTGATTGCTATCCGCCGTTTGTCTGGAGGTGAAAAAATGTTGGTTGTTGTTACTTATGATGTGAATACAGCAACCGAAGCGGGAGCAGCGCGGCTTAGGCGTGTAGCGAAACTCTGCGAACGCTATGGACGGCGTGTTCAGAACTCTGTATTTGAAGTCCTGCTTGATGCAGCACAGCTGACGGCGCTCAAGGCGCAATTGGCAGCGACAATTGATGCAGAACATGACTCCGTTCGCTTCTATCGCCTTGGCAACAGTTACAAGGAGCGCATTGATGTGCTTGGTTGCACTGCGCGCATTGAAGCTGGAGAACTGCTGATGTTATAGCGGAAGCTGAAAACACTCTTTTCAGCGCATGTGAATCATACATGAATGGCCGACCGTCTCGCGCGGTGTGATGTCAAAATTCAAGCGATGATTCTATGAAATATTACCAAAATAATCTCGACAAATTGCGTGGCACTATTGTTAAGCCATGCTGATTTGTAAGGGTTGAACAAAAGATTTGCAGAAATTGCATATCTTTTGCCGTCGCCCCTCGCGGAGGGGCGTGAATTGAAATTGCCGCAGACGAGCGGCAACAAGGCAAAGCCCATCGTGTCGCCCCTCGCGGAGGGGCGTGAATTGAAATAGGAGGGCGGTACAAAAAATAAAGCCCCCGACAGTCGCCCCTCGCGGAGGGGCGTGAATTGAAATTGGACTACAGGTTTTTGAAGCCAATTAAGGAGCATTGTCGCCCCTCGCGGAGGGGCGTGAATTGAAATAAAACAGCCGCTTGTGGAGTACGCGGAGGACATCGGTCGCCCCTCGCGGAGGGGCGTGAATTGAAATTTTCCGCTTCTTGTCGCTCCAACCTTGACGTTCCGTCGCCCCTCGCGGAGGGGCGTGAATTGAAATAGTTTCGGCTTGAACTTATCAACAAACGCCTTGTGTCGCCCCTCGCGGAGGGGCGTGAATTGAAATCCCAGTACGTTACCATTCGCGCACGGACGCACGGTCGCCCCTCGCGGAGGGGCGTGAATTGAAATAAAGATGGAGGGATCAAAATTATACATTGTCGCCGTCGCCCCTCGCGGAGGGGCGTGAATTGAAATATAATTTTCTATAGGATTATATTCTGCCGTTAGGGTCGCCCCTCGCGGAGGGGCGTGAATTGAAATCTACGTTTTGTGCGAACGGCGTCCAAGAGGGGGGTCGCCCCTCGCGGAGGGGCGTGAATTGAAATCGATACCATTCAGGATTGCATCCGCAACGTGCAGTCGCCCCTCGCGGAGGGGCGTGAATTGAAATAAAATTATACATTGTCGCCAACATCACGCACAATGTCGCCCCTCGCGGAGGGGCGTGAATTGAAATATCCCGATAAGCGCGCTAGCTCCTGCTCCTAATACGTCGCCCCTCGCGGAGGGGCGTGAATTGAAATGAACATCACGTCAGTGACAAAATAATAACGATGGAAGTCGCCCCTCGCGGAGGGGCGTGAATTGAAATGAGCTGAATTACCCCAAATGGTGGATAATATAGGTAGTCGCCCCTCGCGGAGGGGCGTGAATTGAAATAGACGGATTTTGTAAATCGTTGTAACCGTAAACGTCGCCCCTCGCGGAGGGGCGTGAATTGAAATATTTCCTGCCACAAATACAAACGTTCGCACGCGGTCGCCCCTCGCGGAGGGGCGTGAATTGAAATGTAATTTTCGATAGGATTGTAGTCCGCCGTTATGTCGCCCCTCGCGGAGGGGCGTGAATTGAAATTTCCGGCTACAGCGCGATTATCACGGAGCGCTGGTCGCCCCTCGCGGAGGGGCGTGAATTGAAATAACAATATTTGCGAACTGGTAGAACAGCGCGGGTGTGTCGCCCCTCGCGGAGGGGCGTGAATTGAAATTTGATAGTCAAAATATGGGTCATCGTATATACTATGTCGCCCCTCGCGGAGGGGCGTGAATTGAAATATATCGCTGTCAATGTATCCCGAAGATTTGAAGCGTCGCCCCTCGCGGAGGGGCGTGAATTGAAATGCAAATAACACCAATTACGTTATCCTTGACCACGTCGCCCCTCGCGGAGGGGCGTGAATTGAAATGAATTTTGCATGAAAAAATACGCAGGAATTTCCAGTCGCCCCTCGCGGAGGGGCGTGAATTGAAATAGCAGCAGTACCAATACGAAAAAACGATTTTCGAGTCGCCCCTCGCGGAGGGGCGTGAATTGAAATATCGACCACAGCAATCTGCTTCCCATCGTCCCCGTCGCCCCTCGCGGAGGGGCGTGAATTGAAATAACGACTATGGAAGGAGTATACCACATGCAGAACGTCGCCCCTCGCGGAGGGGCGTGAATTGAAATTGTGTACACCTTGTGCATACTTCCCTCGTAGAAGGTCGCCCCTCGCGGAGGGGCGTGAATTGAAATGGCAGTGAGGGCAAACGAAGCGTGACCAAGACACCGTCGCCCCTCGCGGAGGGGCGTGAATTGAAATTTTTCGATTTTGTTATTCATGTTCGTCAAAAGCGTCGCCCCTCGCGGAGGGGCGTGAATTGAAATATCTCCGGCTCATCCGCAAGAGCGGGGATGCAGGTCGCCCCTCGCGGAGGGGCGTGAATTGAAATGCTGATTGATAGCGGCAAGAGGAACGTAACACCAAGTCGCCCCTCGCGGAGGGGCGTGAATTGAAATTGCTTGCGACCATCAACTTATGCGGTTGGAATTACGTCGCCCCTCGCGGAGGGGCGTGAATTGAAATTGCTTGCGACCATCAACTTATGC
>OLZZ01000437.1_pt1 | contig 18375 bp, 17 predicted proteins | sample 1673571 | NCBI WGS metagenome assembly OLZZ01 (sample SAMEA103958115, study PRJEB25191) | human gut metagenome | biome: human-associated habitat [ENVO:00009003]; feature: intestine environment [ENVO:2100002]; material: feces | place: Germany | collected 2013/2015 | reverse complement strand
CGGAAATAAGTATTCTAAAAGTTTTGGAGAAAAATTAAAATATGAAGTTTGTAAGACTAAAACAATGATGATAAACGAAAATAGTGGATACGATATTATTTATCAAAAAAACAAAGTCGAAAACTTAAAAATAGCAAGTAAAACTATGAATCATATTTTAATATATCCTAATGAAACATTTTCCTTTTGTTATTTAGTTAGAAATAGTAAAAAGTACGGAAAATATAAAGATGGTTTGATATTGGTAGATGGAAAAATAGTAGCAAAAAAAGGTGGAGGGCTTTGTCATTTAAGTAATTTGTTACATTATCTATTTTTAATGAGTCCACTTACAGTTACTGAAAGGCACGGACATAAAGTAAAATCTTTTCCTAATCCAGATAAATCTTCTTTAGAAGGAATTGACGCAACGATTAGTAGTGGTTGGTTAGATTTAAAAGTAAAAAATGAAACTAACAATATATATCAAATAGACATTTCATTTGATGAAGATTATATGTATGGGAAAATATTATCAAATAGCGAATCAAATGTTGATTATAAGATAGTAAATGGAAATTTAAAGTATGTCAAAGAAAACGAAAATATTTATGAATGCGTTGAAGTTATAAGAGTTGAAATAGACAATAAAACAAGAAAAGAAATCAGAAAAGAAAAATTATATGATGAGAAAGTTCTTATTGAATATGAATTGCCAAGTGATGTTAAAGTAGAGGAGATGTGATTTTTATGAAAAAAACAGTAGCAATTTTATTTGGAGGGTGTTCAAGTGAATATGATGTATCACTTGTATCTGCAACTTCCGTAATTAAAAATATCAAAAAAGATAAGTACAATTTATTGATGATTGGAATTACAAGAGATGGGGATTTTTATTTATATAATGGTGATGTAAATAATATTGAAAAAGATGAATGGTTAAATGAAAAAGATGCCAAACGAATTACAATTTCAACAAATAGAAGTGATCACGGAATTATAGTTTTAGAAACAAATGAAATTATCAAAATTGATGTTGCTTTTCCAGTATTGCACGGTCAAAACGGAGAAGATGGAAGATTACAAGGACTATTGGAACTTGCAGGAATAAAATATGTTGGGTGTGATATGACTTCATCTGCGATATGTATGGACAAGTATTTAGCCCACGAAATTGTTTCTTCAAATGGTTATTTATCACCTATATCTTACTTATTTAATGAAAAAGATAGTTACGAGATGATAGAAAATAAAATTTGTAACTTACATTTTCCATTGTTTGTAAAACCTTTGAAAGCAGGATCATCTTTTGGTATTACAAAAATAAAAACAATAAGCGAATTAAAAGAAGCATTAAAAAAAGCGTTTGAATACGACAATAAAGTAATTATAGAAGAAAATGTAGATGGATTTGAAGTTGGATGTGCTGTATTAGGAACAGATAAATTAATAATTGGTGAAGTGGATGAAATAGAGTTAGAAGATGGCTTCTTTGATTATTTTGAAAAATACAATTTGAAAACAAGTAAAATACATTTACCTGCAAGAATTAGTAAAGAAGAAAGAGAAAGAATTAAAGATACTGCTCTTGCTATTTACAAAATATTAGGTTGTAGTGGTTTTGCCAGAGTTGATATGTTTTACACAAAAGATAAAAAAATCGTTTTCAATGAAGTAAATACTATTCCAGGCTGCACATCACATTCAAGATATCCTAGTATGTTAAAAGAAATTGGTATTCCTTTTGAAGAAGTTATTGAACGTTTAATTGAATTGGGGTGGGATAAATGAAAAATATAACTTTAAAAAAAGAAGATATTGGAAAAGGAGAATTAGTCCTTATTAATCCAGATTATACATTGAAGAGTACAATAAATAATCTAGTATCCTTTGATGAAGAATATAACAATATCAAATTAAATAATATTGCAAATTATTCTTTACACTTAATACTGAATAATATAAATGCTGAAAATAAAATAGTCCCTGTAAGCGGGTATAGAACACTTGAAGAACAAAAAGATATATATAATACATCTTTAAAAGAGAATGGCAGAGAATATACACAAAAATATGTTGCACTACCTAATGCTAGTGAACATCAAACAGGTTTGGCGATAGATTTAGCATTAAATGAGGGAAATATTGATTTTATTTGTCCTAAGTTTCCTTATTATGGTATATGCCAAAATTTTAGAAATATTGCTCCAAAATATGGCTTTATTGAGAGATATAAAGACGAAAAGAAAGCAATCACGAAAATATCAAAAGAAGAGTGGCATTTTCGATATGTTGGTTATCCACATTCAAAAATAATAACAGAAAAAGATATTTGTTTAGAAGAATATATAGATTTTTTGAAAGATTTTATATATCCAAATAAGCCTTTAATTTATGAAGAATATAAGATATTTTTCATTCCTTATAAAGAAGAAAGTATTAGTTTAGAGGTGGAGGAAAATTATAATATTTCTGGAAACAATGTTGATGGATTTATTTTAACTATCAAAGGAGAAAAATAATGAGTAACGTAGAAACAATTTTAGAATCAATTGAAAAATTAACATTATTAGAAGCTGCTGAATTAGTAAAAGCTATGGAAGAAAAATTCGGCGTATCTGCTGCTGCACCTGTTGCTGTTGCTGCTGCTCCTGCTGCCGCTGCTGCTCCTGACGGCAGCCGGATGTGCGACGACCCGCACCACGACGCAGACCTCGGACATACAGACCCGAATACATTCGGAACGAAGCGTCGAAAAATCGCAACGCGACAGCCTCGTACGACAACTACGGCAACAGCAACAGGAGTCCGACTCGACATCACGGACCCTGCTGATCGCGACCGAATCCCTGCCGACGGACCGGACCCGGCTGGCGATCCCGCTTAAAGACCTCGAACGTCTTCCCCCGGGTGCGGCCTACACCGCCCGCAGCGGACGGGCCGCGATCCGAGCCGAAAAACAGGACGATTCGCTCATCGTCACCGGTATAAGCGACCGAGCGGAACGGCGTACATGGCTGCTGACAAACCAGACTTTCCGGCGGCAGCGGCAATCGGACAGCCTCGCAAGCCATACCGGTCTGCGAAACCTTTCCTCCTTCGCCCGCGATACGACCCTCCTGCGTGAAACACACGCCTCGACGACCCGGAAAAAATCTTCCGGCAATCTGTTTCGCACGCTCTTTACCGGCATCGCACTCGGAATACTCCTGACCGTAGTGTTCCGCAAAACAGGAGTATGGGCGGCCATCCGTCGCTTTTTGAAAAACCTCCTCCCGTAGCATCTCCTTCCGACGACCGGACGCAGTTTCTCTACGAAAGTTGCGTCCGGTCATCCTTTCTCCCCACCCGACAACGAGTAGGGAAAACGAAAAACCATCGGTACAAACATCCGACGAAACAGTTCCGATTTCCAATCATGAAATCCCGGCAACGGTATTGCCTTCGCAAGGGAAATCCGGCAGGTTAATTCTGTTTATTCATTATCCTATTTATACGATTATCAAACGGAATATTGTATATTATTTGTGCTTTATATCCTTTTTTCCTATTTTGCGACCAAATTACAAAAAACCGTATTCTATGACGACTCCAGTAGAATTTTCTACTGTTCCACTTCTCACATCCACCATGCAGGAAGAAGGTTATACCTTCTCCCGAACGGATAAATGCAGCCTTTTCCTCTGCCAAGGCGGGGAACTCGACATCATTCAGGAAGACAAGACATATCACATCCGCCAGGGAGACATATACATCTCTCCTCTTCTTATGTCCATTCAGATAAAACATAGGAGCAAGGATCTGAAGGGCGTCGTACTCACAGTCGATATAGATTACGTCCTGACCAATGCGAAAAAGACATTCCATCCGACCTGGAATTTTTTCATCTACGAAAACCCCTGCCTGTCTCTGACGAAAGAACAATACGTACACATTGACCAATTGATCGACGCATTGCGGAAGCGGATTGCGGCAATAAACACCTCGGTGACAAATACGCAACAAAAGATCATCAATCACGAGTTGGTAACGGCAATGGGCGAAGTACTCTATTATGAAATTCTGAGCATCTATTTCGCACGCCAACCCCAACAGCCCCAGCACAAGGACCGGAAAGACCATGTGTTCCAGAACTTCATAATCTCTCTTTACCAGAATCACCGCATGGAACGGGAGGTAACCTACTACGCCCAGGAACAATATCTGACACCCCGCTATTTTTCGGCAATCATCAAAGAGAAATCGGGCATTTCGGCCCTGCAGTGGATCATTCGCATGGTCATTGCCGACGCCAAACAGATGCTCCGTTCCTCAGACTTAAGTATCAAGGAGATAGCTTCCGAACTGAATTTCTCGACCCAATCCTTCTTCGGCAAATATTTCAAGCAGTATGTCGGGATTTCTCCGACCGAATACCGAAACGGGAAATTGGTCGGCCAAGGCCAACAGTCGGTTTTAGAGCGATAATTCCCGAAAGAGAATGAAACAGACGCCGTTATCTGCCGGAAAATAAAAGGCTTTTGGCTTCGGTCCCTCAAAATATTTCCCCGGATCCAATTATATCCTGCCTGTCGGTGACAAGCAGGAGTTTTTCTTTTATTGCCAAAAATCTTTCCATTGCCTTGTCAAACAGGAACAACGGACTCTCCATTTCCTCAAAAATTCTCTGAACTTATCCGTATCCCGTCTGATAATATATTTGGAATCACGCAGGAGCATCAACTCTTCTCCCGAATAATAAACCATCTTTTCATGAAGAAGGAAACAGAATTCGAACCAGCGCTTCGACAGGTAATTTCGCAAACTTTTATTGATACTCCCGCCCCTCGAAAGACGAGATACAGGATCATTCATCCGGACCTCAATACACTGAAAAACGCAGAGGACAACCTTTCGATTGTCCTCTGCGTTTCAGAGCGGAAAACGGGATTGGTTGAGCGATTGGACGCGAAATGCAGCTAATTATTTGATTGTTTGCTGAATATACGTTTTCTTGCCATATCCTGCGATTCGGCGATTTAGCGGTTTTAGGTAATGAAACGCAGAAGTTGAGTTAACAAGTCGTTAACGACGGTTGTTAACCGGCTACCCCGCTGTCCTGTTTGCTTCTTTCTGCGTAATATATTCTTTTTCATTGCATTGCGCTATTCTTCATCTTGACAAGGGACACATAACGAACTAATTTTGCAACCCTTAAAGTTATGTGTTATGAGAAGTACCTTTCGGATTCTGTTTTACGTCAACAAACAACGCGCAAAAGAGGGCCGTGTCCCGATCTATGTCCGGCTTACGGTCAACGGCAAAAGCACATTCGTGTCGTCCCGGCAGACGATACCGTTGTCTTTGTGGGATTCTGCGGCGAACAAGGCCGCAGGCAAGAGTGCCGAGGCCCGGAATGTCAATGCCGAGTTGGAACGCATCCGGGCCAAACTGCTCCACCACTACCAGCGTATCTCCGACCGCGACGCCTATGTCACGGCCGAACGGGTGAAGTCCGCTTACCTCGGTATGGGTGAGGAGTATGAAACCCTGTTGGAAGCCTTAGACAAATTCAACCGCGATTTCAAACAGCACGTCGGCGTAGATCGGGCGCAGTCCACTTACCGCAAATACGACAACGTGCGCAAGCGGTTGGCCGAGTTTCTTTCCGAGAAACTGCATCGGGAGGATATTCCGTTGAAAGAGTTGACCGAAACTTTCATTACCGACTATGACCTTTATCTGCGGAGTGAGAAAGGGCTTACCCCGTCATGCGTCTGCATTTACACAAAGCCGCTGAAAATGGTCGTGACGAAAGCCCACAATGCCGGCGTTATCGCCCGGAATCCCTTTGCCGACTATCACCCCAAGAAAATCACCAAAGACCGGGGTTACCTCATCGAATCGGAGTTGCAACAGTTGATGAATCATAAATTCACGTTCGAGGGTTACGGCAAAGTCCGGGATATGTTCGTGTTCTCCTGCTTTACGGGTATGGCGCACGCCGACGTAAAGGGGTTGACAAGGGATATGCTGCAAAGGTCATTCGACGGGGAATTGTGGATTGTGAAAAAGCGTCAGAAAACCAATGTGCCGTTCAAGATCAAACTTTGCGGTATCACCAAACGGATTATCGACAAATATAAGCGCGAGGTTGCCGGAACGAATCTCGTGCTGCCCGTTCCCGACATCGCCTATTGCAACAGGATATTGAAGAAAATAGCGGCAGAGGTTGGCATCGACAAGACGATAACCTATCATATGGCGCGGCACACGTTCGCCACGACCAATGCGCTGGCGCAAGGAATCCGCATCGAAGTCGTAAGCCGGATGCTGGGACACACGAATATCAAGACCACCCAGATTTATGCCAAAGTAACGGACGATATGCTGGCAAAGGGGTTTGATGAGATGGCCGGTATCTACGCTGACAAATACAACCTTGCCCAATGAAATGGGGAGTAGAAAGGCCCTACCGCCCCAATGCGCCCTGCGAGATTAGTCGGGATCTCTCCGGGCGCAAAGGGGCGGCGGGCAGTCGGGCATCATCGCTCTTTTCACCGTTCATCCTGCCGCCGAATATCGGTCGGTCGTAATGCTCCCGGAGTTTGCAGATCGGCTCCCCTGCTGACGGACACCACGGCGGCACCGTCGCCCACAGATCGGCCGCTTCGCGCCCGCGCCTTTTTACAAAAGGCATAGCCTATTAGGGCATTTTCTTTCCGCATTGCTCCGCAACGCTGAAAATGCCCCAATAGGCCAAAGGGGCTGCGCCCCTCTGGACACCCCTTGCGGCGGCAGCTACTACCAAACTATCAATCACCTAAAACTACTGCCATTATGGGCTATGTTGTATTGCATATCGAAAAAGCGGCCGGTACGGACGCCGCCATGTCGGGACACGTCGAGCGGAGAATAACACCCGCCAATGTCATAACAACACTTACCTACCTCAATGAAGAATTGATAGAGTTCCCCCAAGGAGTGACCAACCGCACGGAAGCGATCCAGCACCGGCTGGACAATGCCGGACTGGAACGCAAGATCGGAAAGAACCAAGTGCGGGCCCTGCGTGTCATGCTCTCCGGAAGCCCCGAAGATATGAAGCGCATCCGGCAGGCCGGGCAGCTGAATGCTTGGGCCAAGGATTCCTGCGGCTGGTTGCAAAAGACTTTCGGAAAGGAAAACGTCGTCTCGGCTGTCCTGCATCTGGACGAGAAGACGCCGCATATCCACGCGACCGTCGTGCCGATCACACGGGGCGAACGCAGAAAGGCCAAGCTGGAGCGGGAGAAGAACGCCCAAAGCGGAAAGAGAACCTACCGCACTAAGAAAGACCGCCCGCGTCTATGCGCCGACGATGTGATGGCACGGGACAAACTCAAAGCCTACCAGACCACCTATGCCGAAGCGATGGCCAAATACGGACTGCGACGCGGCGTCGAGGGATCGGAAGCCAAACACATATCTACACAACAATATTACCGCGAGGTATTCGTCCGCAAGAACGAAATCGCCGAGCAGGTCGAGAATCTCAAAGAACAGCGACAAACCCTAACGGTCGATATTGCCGCACTCCAAGCACAGCAACGAGCCGCGCAGACAGACTGCAACACCATCGACGAACAGCGGCAAAAGAAGCAGGAAGAGCTGGCGAAGGCCGAAACGGAGTTGGCGCAGACGCGTCGGGAGATCAAGACCGACAAACTGAAAGGCGTGGCCGTGGATGCTACGACGAAAGCCGTCGAACGAATCGGGGCGTTGTTCCACGACCCCAAGCCCGCAAGGTATGAAAAGCAGATTGCAGATTTGCAAGAGGAAATTGCCGACAAGGACAAGTGCATCGGGCAACTGCAACAAGAGATCAAGACCATGCAGGCCGGGCACGGGAAAGAGGTCGCCGACCTTAAACAAGAAGCACAGCAGGTCGTGAAAGCCCTGATGCGCGTCGATGATCTGTGCCCCTATGTAAAGGGGCTGTTGAAATGGGAAAACTATTGCAAGAACGCCGGACTGGACAAGGAGGGGACAAGAGCGTTATTTACGATGCAACCTTACAGATATACGGGCGAGCTGCATTCGATAAGGTATAATCATACGTTTCGGGCGAACGATATTGTCCTGCAACTTAAACCCGACAAGGACGGCCCCGGCGGATTCCGGTTCACCATAAACGGAAAGGACGGCGACGAGTGGTTTAGACAGCAACGAAAGGAGTTTTACCAGAAAATCGGGATAAATATCGAACCAAGGCAAAACAAAGGAAATAAATATAGCGTTGGAAATTAAATATATTTGGCCTATGCAATAATTTGGCATACCAATTTGCTATCTTTGGCAGAGGAATTAAAAAGTATGGCATCGGATCTTTTCAAAAAGTACATTTGGTTGGCCGACACGATCCGTCGAGCTGGGTCGATTACGTTCGCTGAAATCAACGAACGCTGGCAGCGCAGTACGCTGTCGGGCGGAAAACGGTTTGCGTTACGAACATTTCACAACCACCGCGAGGCGATCGAAGAACTATTCGGCATTCGCATCGCCTGCGACGAACGAACAAATCGCTACTACATCACCGACAGCGACGATCTGCAACGCGACAGCATGGCGAATTGGTTGCTCGACAGTTTCTCGGTTAGCAACATGTTGCGTGATACCCAATCGCTGCGCAGCCGCATACTGATAGAGAATATCCCCTCATCGAAAAGTTTTCTGACCTATATTTTGGAGGCGATGCGCGAGAACCGGCAGATCGGCGTTACCTACCAGCCTTTTTACGGGGACACACCGTTTGAGTTGACGCTCCGCCCGCTTTTCGTCAAACTCTACGAACGCCGCTGGTATCTCTATGCCGATAAACCGCATGAAGCGAAAATCAAACTCTACGCACTCGATCGGATGCAGGCGGTTCGGTTGACCGAAAAACGTTTTACGCCGCCCGCCGATCTCGATCCCGGGGATTATCTGTCCGGCGCCTTCGGCGTGGCTGTTTACGATGACATCAAACCCTGTACGATCCGAATCCGCGCCTACGGCGACGGGCCGAAATACTTGCGGACACTGCCTCTGCACGATTCGCAACAGGAGATCGAAACGACGGCCGATTATGCCGATTTCGAATATCGGGTCGCTCCTACTTACGAATTTTACCGGGCCGTATTGGCACAGCACATCGATATTGAGGTACTGTCGCCGATCGCCGTGCGAAATGAAACAGAGCGGATCATCGACGAGATGAATCTTCTCTATTCACGGCATAAGCGGCGTATGATCTTTCTCGATTTCGATGGCGTACTCAACACCGGGCGGCATATTGCCGCGCTGAAAAGAGCCGGCAAACCGTTGTCGGATAAATACGGCTATCTGTTCGATCCCGAGTCAGTCGCCAATTTGGGCACGATCATCGACGCGACAGGGGCATCGGTCGTTATCTCCTCCTCGTGGAAATTCGAAGGAGCGGAACGTATGGCGGAGATGTGGCGCGAGCGCCGTTTGCCCGGCCGAATGATCGACATCACGGAAGAGTGTATGACAGCCGAGGAAATCCGGGCAATAAACCCCGACTTCGACGATCCCGAAATGTTTATCGGCAAAGGCAACGAGATCAAGCATTGGCTGCTTGAGCATACGGCCGAAGGATACCGCTACGTCATTCTGGATGACGAACCGGATATTTTATCCGAACAGCGACCGAATTTTATCCGGATCGATCCCAAGCGCGGCATCACGGAAGAGGATGCGCGGCGAGCGATTGAGATTTTGAATCATTAAATTAAAGAGATGACTGCAAAAACGAACCGGCAAAAACCGGCTGAGGCAGCGATTGCCGTTCCGATCGTCCGATACGACGGGAGTGAATACACGTTGCAAAACGAAGAGCGGTTGCAGGTTTGCATCGACAGGTCGCTGATTATTGACAACGGGCTGACTTTCGACTTGCAAAACCGCCTGCTCATCCCGGAGAGTCTTTACGACATCTGGTTCGGACGCGCGCGCGAAGCGCAGCGGTGTAAGGCGGAAAAACATCGGTGGAAGGTCTACTCGGAGCATATTCCTCTCTTCTGGCATCATCGGGAACAGATTCTTTCCGACCCTAAGCTCTTCTTTACCGAAACGCCGCTTAGGATCTATGGTTTCGGAGAAATTTGCCTGGGAATACTTGTTAAGGCATGGATCGACTATCCGAACACTTTTTACAAACCATGCCCGAAATGTAAGGGGCGATCGCTTGTCTTCAGTTTCAGCGGTTCGCCCATGAGCGGAATGAGTTCCCACTCGGTACACTGCCTCGATTGCGGTACGGTTACCTCCGGAATAAGTGGTGGTGAGTTCGGAGTCTTCCGCGCAGCGACAAGACATATTATCCAAGCACATTCCGTATCGAACAGTCCCGAATTGCTAATATTGGATCAAGTTGTTGAGATCTTGAAATAAATCTATATCTTTGAAAGAAGAATCTTAAAACTTAAATCAATATGTATTATAATCGCACAATCTCAACTGATTTTGAGGATTTACTAAAAAGCGGACATTTCTCCTGGATTATTCCATACGTCAAAAAACACGAGGATCTGGACATTTTGATTGGACGTAATAAGAGTATGGAATTTTGCTCTGTTTATCGAGGATTGTCCCGAATTCTCCGAATATACCGACCCATAAGCAAAAAACAAAAATATGGGAATTTCAAATGGGATGCAGCCGATAAATATATAGCAATGTACTCCGACCCGAAAGTTTCATTGGAGCAATTATGCGAGGACGACATTGAGAAAGTTCGTCGCCAGATCGAGAAAACCTCTGAATTTACTCGGTATTATAAAGAAGGAACAGCAACCGAAGCGGGAAGCGAGGGGTTTTATCAGAATGCCATACAACGGAAATACGGCCTTTTATCCGAATCTACGTCTGCATTGGTTATTGTAGACAAGGAAGCAGTAATCGGATATGACGGCGGACAGTCCGAAAAAAAACAACGTTTCAATTCGGAACGCAATGATTATAAGACCGTAAAGAATGATCTGCAAAAAAAATACCCGAAGGATTTCGGTAAGGCCGATGAAAATAGCATTTTAGGCAATGAACTGGATTTAATCGCATTGGACAAAGATGGATACATTCATTTAATGGAGTTGAAAAAAGGATCCAATACATCGGGGATATATATGAGTCCTTTTCAAATAGGTCTTTACCATCGATTATTCAAATCATTCAATAAAGAAGAACTAAAAGAGAATATTCGATCTATGATCGAGCAAAAAAAACGCCTGGGCTTAATCAATCCCGATTGGACTATCCCTGAAATACAGAACCGATTTATACCCGAATTGATTATTTGTCATCGGATTATGCATAGCAGCTGCTATCCTCAAAAGTATAACCGTGTTATTGAATATATTAAGGATAACTATCCGAGAATTTATGAAGATATACGCGATATAAAGGTTAAAGACGAAAATCTGAATCTTTTATGCAAATAACCATCCACCGCGGCATCGACCAGATCGGCGGGTGCATCACCGAAATCCGGACTGCCCGGTCGAAAATTCTGATCGATCTTGGACATAACCTTCCCAAAGGCAACGGCCCGTCGGAAGACCGGTTCGACAATGCCGGGGCCATTGCACAACTGTGCGAGGGATGCGATGCGGTATTCTACACGCACTATCACGGCGATCACGTGGATTTATTCCGGCATGTGCCGGAGCGGGTCGATCAATATATCGGGCCGTTAGCCAAAGCCGTAATGCGCATCCGGCTGGAACACCTGACGCATGTTCCGGGCGAGAAAGAGCGACGAGAGGCCGATCTGACAGCCTTCGAGCGATTCAAGACCTACGAACCCGCCCGTTGTATACGGGTCGGAAAAGATATTCGGATTACGCCCTATTTCGTCAGTCACTCGGCAGCCGACGCCTATATGTTTCTCGTCGAGGCCGATGGCAAACGGATTCTGCATACGGGCGATTTCCGGCAGCACGGCTATTTGGGGAAAGGACTGCTGCCGACGCTCGAAAAATACATCGCACCGCAAGGTATCGACGTATTGATTACCGAGGGAACGATGCTCGACCGCAACGAGAAGAAAATCGTCCACGAGAACGACCTGAAACGACAGGCCATCGAGTTGATGAAACGCTACAAAAACGTCTTCCTACTCTGCTCCTCGACGGATATGGATCGGTTAGCGACTTTTCACCGGGCAAATCGGGAAATGCGCAACCGTCCGTTCGTATGCGATGCCTATCAACAGCGGATTCTGGAATTATTCGCCGGCCATGCCGGGGTGAAAAGCCCGCTTTTCAAATTCGATCACAAGGTTTACGGTTCCGACGAACGGAATGAAAAACTGCGGAAATGGATGTTGGATACGGGATTCACGATGTTGCTGCGCACCAGCCCCAAGTATCGGCGGTGGGTCGACACGTTGCTACCGGAACTGAATCCGGATGAAACCCTATTGATTTACTCGATGTTCCGCGGCTATATTCTTCCGACGCACGAAGCCTATAATCCGGATCTGAAGGCATTCGTCGCCCGGTTTCCGCACTCTGAATACGTGCATACATCGGGACATGCGACAACCGATACGCTGGCCGCCGTTTGCCGCACGGTCCCTCCGCATACAGCAATCATTCCGATCCATCGGGATAAAGGTTCCGATTTCGCCTCGCTCGACATCGGAGACGAACTGCGGTCGAAAATCGTTACGGCTTCACAAACGATCGACGGGATAGATTTCCTCGTAAAATAGTCGGGCCGAATCCGTTTTTACACTCCGCTGTGCAACTTTTCCGCACAGCGGATTTTTTATTTTGCAGTAAAAAGAAACGACAATGCTGGATATTTATTGGAAAGAAGGGAAAATGGGCTTTCAGACCGAACAGGGCGTGCATCTCACAACGGCCCGGTGGCGATATGCGGAACGGCTCGACGACCGGACGGGAATCGTTTGCGATGTGGCCTGGTATGCTCTGTTACGAATCCATCCCCGACGTCTGATTCCTCTCGACTGCGAATGTGCGGATCGGTACGGTACCGGTCTGGTACGAATTCGCCGCAACGGGAAATACGGATTACTCGACCGGGACGGGCAAATCATTATTCCGGTTGAATACGATATGCTGACCCGCCATTACGGACAATTCAACATCATCTGCCGGCAACGAAAATACGGATTGCTGAACCGACTCGGCGAATGGGTGCGGCCGCTCGTTTACGATGCGATCCTGCCCATAAACCAGCGGGGCAATAACCGTTTCGCTTGTATTCGCCGCGGCAAAACCGAATTTTTATAGTCGGTTATGCTTTGGAACAGTTACAAAAAGAGTTGCATGCACAACTGCCCATGCCATTTTTTCGCATATCACACCCCTAACTTTGCCGAAAAGCAATGGAATTATGGAAGAACGGACTTTGATGCAGGATATCTGCGAAGTGGTGCAGTTGGCAAATGGTTCGCACTTATCGGACGATTTCTGGGGCAACGCGACACCTCTCCTTGAGCGCTTGGGACGGCGACTCGATCTGACGCCCGTGCAGACGATGTTGTTCGCCGTATTGATTGAGTTGTCGGACGACCGAAAGATCGTATTGAAGCAGCTTGCCGAGTTTCTCGGCTGCCGCAAAGTCGAGTTGCTGAACCATGCGGCCGATTTCGAGGAATTAATCCGTCGACAGCTTATTCGCCGACGGCGTAGCGGATCGGCCGAACCGGATACCTATCGCATCCCGAAAATGGTACTCGAAGCGTTGCAGGCCGGAAAGATATTCACTCCGCCCCCAATCTGCGGCCTTACGATCGACCAATTTTTCGTGCGACTGGGGAAATTAATCAGCTACACATCCCAACAGGAGATGTCACAAACGGAACTCGCCGAAGAGTTGCAACAATTAATCGACCGAAACCAGCAGTTGGAATTTTGCTGCCGTTTTCGGGAAATTGCACAGTCTCTCCATATTTGGGATACGCTTGTCTTTGCACAATGCTGCAATCTCTATGTAAATAATCGGGACGACCATATCGGCTGGCATGATATAGAGGTACTTTTTGATGACGAATGGGCTGCACGTTGCGAGAAAGACGCGTTGCTGGCCCGTTATAGCGAGCTGTTCGACCTAAACATCCTGGAAAATGCCCCGGACAGCGGCATGTTCGGCAACCGCGAAGCGTTCCGCCTGACCGACAAAGCGAAAATAACTCTCTTTTCCGAAATCCTGATCCAATTACAGTCTCCGCGCAGCCGGAAAGAGTTGATTATAGCTTCCAGCCTTACTCCGAAAAAACTCTGGTTCAATCCCGGGGAGCAGGCGAAAATCGATCGGCTGGGGCTTTTACTCGAAGCAGAGCGGTTCAATGCCGTCAGGCAGCGGCTATGGCAAAACGGTATGCGTCAGGGTTTCGCCTGTCTGTTTTACGGTTCGCCCGGCACGGGGAAAACCGAGTCGGTTTATCAATTAGCACGGCAAAGCGGCCGGGATATTATGCAGGTCGATATTTCGGAAACAAAAAGCATGTGGTTTGGCGAAAGCGAGAAACGCCTCAAAGAGATTTTCGACCGCTATCGCGGCTATGTGCGCGACTGCGACCCAGCTCCGATTCTGTTGTTCAACGAAGCGGATGCTGTATTGGGCCGCCGACGTACGACGACGGGCGGCTCTCTCGACCAAACCGAAAATGCAATGCAGAATATCCTATTGCAGGAGATCGAACGACTCGACGGCATCCTGATCGCTACCACCAATTTGACACAAAACCTTGACCAGGCTTTCGAGCGCCGATTCCTCTATAAAATCAAATTTTGTCGCCCGACGTTCGAGACCCGTCGTGCTATCTGGCAAACGATGTTGCCGTCGTTAAAGATCACCGAAGTCGAAGAACTGTCCCGCATGTTCGACTTGAGCGGCGGTCAGATCGAAAACGTCATCCGTAAATACACTGCCGATTATCTTCTCACCATGGAACCGAATGCCGAACAAGATGCGTCTTTACTGGACAATCTCTACCTTTATTGTCGAGAGGAGTTGCACTATGATTCCGAATCCCGAAAAAGAATCGGGTATTGATTTATTTAGTATATTTGCAATATGGGTTCTTTTTCAAGTTGAAATACTGAGCAATACGGCGCAGAAGATCAGTGAGCAACTCGTTAACCGTCATAAATAGAAAATCCTTACAACTCGCTGATTAGCTTGCTGCAAGGATTTAATCGTCTGTTTTAGAGCGGAAAACGAGACTCGAACTCGCGACCCCAACCTTGGCAAGGTTGTGCTCTACCAACTGAGCTATTTCCGCAAATTGCAAATAATCAGTTATTTACAAGCGTTAAAATAGCTGTTTTATACCTTAAAAATCGGTCTGTAACACACTCTGTATCACATTTTCTTGCTTGCAAATTGTTTGTAATTTGCAGATTCTTAATTTGTTAGGTAAAATTTCATTCCTTGTGCTACATAAAGCATTTAACACGTGTCATTCATAAGCAATTATGTTATTAGTTGATAGAGAATTAAGCGTATTCATTTATTGGATTTCTCTGCAACCGACCCCAACCTCGGTTCAGAAAAAAAGAGGAAATTTCTTTCCTCTCTCCTTTTAAGAATGTTGTGTTGCTTTTGTTTTATCTGCAATTTGTAATAGTTTTTCTGAAATATATTCAGGAGTAACCATTAAAAGCAATGAGGTCGCTATATCTGATTTTCGAATATCAATATCGTTTTTAGCAAGGTCGTTTTGGAATAACTTTTTGATAATATCTGTTGTTTTATTGATAAATACAGTGTTAATATTCAAGATTTGGCCTTTTTCAAAAGGAGGAGTATTATATGCAATATTAGACATACAAAGTCCGTGGACAAATTCAGACATATAGCCAGATATGAATTGAGATACACTATTTTTAATTCCTGCTTGTTGATATAATTCCAGCCATGAAAATCTATTTCCCTTTATCGTATTATTTAACTTTTTGTATTTCCAATTACGCCTTTGGATGATATTTTCCATATCAACATTACATAATGGATTATTTCTAATCTTTTTCAATAATTGATCTTTTGCCTTTAGATCACTCTGCATAGTTGTTTCAATTTGTTGGGCCAGTTGATCTATTTCAGTTTGTTCAATATAATTGAGATCAAAAGTCAAGGATGGAAATTTGCGTAGTTCCTTTATTCTATTTTCAACCCCATCTAAAACATACAAGTAATGTCTTAATTCTCTTTCTTCTATCGTTTTAGAGTTAATATGGATGAAATGTAATATAGTATAGTTATCGACAATCATTCGACTAAGTGTAACCAAAGATGAAACATCTATCCTATCTTCACATAGTAGATGAATTGACTGCCAAGAATCCAACATTTTCCTAATAGCGAATAATATGTAGCTATTCAGATCACTTATATACGGAGACTTATATATCTTTTGCAATTCATTAGAGATATAATCTAATTCGCAATAGGCAAGTTCAAATAAACCCTCATCATCTATCCCCATTTTACCCATGAGGTCTTTATATACTAATCCCATATTTCTTAATTATATCTATATAAACTGCTCTAAATATTTCTCGTTAAAACCCGTGAGTGGAAATTTGAATACGTTCTGTTTGCCCTCCTTTGTCGTATAGTCGAATATGACCGTATCACTCTTTATATGGGCTTCAAAGAGATTAAGCATACAATTGGACTTGGGAATATCTACCATGTTGGGCAATACAATGGCGAGACAACCCTCCTCTACGGCTTTTGGATTTAGCAGATAGGAGAATCCTACCATATAACGACCTCGTTTCTGAAAACAGATGGTCATATCTTTCGTAGGGTCGATGTCGAGTTCAAAGATATAGTGAAACTCTCGTGGTGTGGGGTCATCAGTTCTACGTCCTACGAATAGACAGACGCCGTAAATATTATCATAAGATACCCCTTTGGAGATATACGATATTTGAACATCGTCGATAGTCTCTGTCCCCGTTTTTCAATTAATACTTGGTGTTTTTCTTTTCATTTTAGCTAAAATTTATATTGTGATTAAATCTTTGATTATGATGTAAATATACGAAAAATTTATGAAATATGCAAGTAATATAAAAGGACAGACTTGGAAAGAATGATCTTCCCAAGTCTGCCTAAAACATAACCTATATTACATTTCCGTTATGGTCGTAAATTTGGACCACCTATCTGCACTTTGATATGTAACAGCACAACCTGCAGGAACGACTAATTTCAAGTATTTACTATTTCCGCTATCAAAATTAAAAGTTGAGTATAATATTCGTCCTTAGTGTAAGTAAGTATTGGCGGAATCTCTGTACCAAGTTTTATTGTAAATGATATTTGAGAATTCCACCTATTTCGGTAATTGAAAGCATAATTTCCAATAGTTTTTATTTGGGTACAATTAGAAGCATCAAACAATGTTAGGTTATCACAATTAGTAAAAGCCCCATATACTGTATTGCCACCATCTTTATACCCATCCTTAATAGTTATAAGTTTGGAGCCCTCTTCAAATGACACTATTTCCAATGAAGAACAATCATGAAAAGCCCCACTTCCAATAGTTGTTACACTTGCAGGAATTTCGATTTTAGTTAATGACGTACATTCTAAAAACGCACCATACGAAGTAACACGATTACCACTATCTTTTACGCAATCGCCAGTAATCGAAGTTAATCGAGAACCTTTCTCAAAAGTTACATTCACCAATCCAGTACATCTACGAAAAATTCTTTCTCCAATCGTTTCTACACTTGAGGGGATTTCAATCGCTGTCAAAAGCAGAATTCCCTATAGCTTTTAGGTTTGAATTTTTCTCAAAAGTTATAACCGTAAGAGAGTGACAATCCGCAAATGCACCATCTTCAATAAGTTCAATACTTGCAGGAATCTCAATTGCAGTCAATGAGTTAAGGTTCGCAAATACGCTTTGGGGGATGATTTTTAATTTTGCCCCTTTCTCAAATGCAATTCGCTTTAATTGAGAACAGCCACTAAAAGTTGTAGAACTAATAGTTTCTACATTTGCAGGAATCGTAACTCTCCAAAGATTGGAACAGCCGCTAAATGTATCATCAAGGACTGTCAATCCAGTAAAATGTTGCAATTCATTAAAAAATTGAATTTCTGCATTCCCCTTAAATGTAGTGCTAAGTGTTGTAACCGCGGCGGCTTCTTTATAGGATAATTCGTGGTCGCCATCCGTGTCCCAAATAGCTACACACAATTTCTTGACATTTTCATCTTCAAATTGAATGACATTCGGGTCTATTGTTTGTCCCGTTTTTGAAATTGTTATAACCGTTCCATCTGCCAGTTCAAAATAAACATTGTTCTCGTCCTGCGTGATTTTAATGCTATCTGCATCCTTGCCGTCCTCTCCCGTAGCTTTGCCTAATTGCGTCCAAT